>Ga0315904_10000566_pt1 | contig 58775 bp, 47 predicted proteins | sample LakEriMetagenome_6_FD_203529 | JGI IMG/M metagenome (GOLD analysis project Ga0315904, IMG submission 203529) | Freshwater fungal communities from buoy surface, Lake Erie, Ohio, United States - Buoy 12 MA120 | ecosystem: Environmental > Aquatic > Freshwater > Lake | place: USA: Lake Erie, Ohio...
TAGATGTCGCCATTGGCGGCGGCCATCACGGCGGTCGGGTAATCGACCTCCGGCGGCCCGGCGAAGTCACGGATTTCAAATCCCGGCGGAACCGCGACGGCGGAACCGGAAAGGGCGGCGGCGAGGAATACCTGGACGTTGCGGCGCATGCGGCCCACCGATACGGCGGAAGCGCCGGAATCTCTCACGAAATCGCGGCCTGGCGGATTGGTCCTTGCGTATCCGCCCGGTTGTTTTCCACTTCCGCGCCAATCACACCACCCATTTGAAACGCCGCATTTCCACCGCCCTTGCCGTTTCGTTCGCGCTTTTCATCCTCGCGATCACCTTCATCGCGGACAGCGGCGACGGCGACCGTTGGTGGGGATTCATCCACGGCATTCCGTATGGCGACAAATTGGGTCACCTTGGTCTCGTGGGCATGCTGGCCTTTCTCTGCAACCTCGGCTTTCCTCCGGGACGCAACGATGGCTACCGGCGGTTCATCACCACCACCACACTCGTGCTGCTGGTGCTTCTCACCGCCGAGGAGATCACCCAGGCCTTCAAGCCCCACCGCACCTGCGATCTCATGGACTGGTTGGCGGACCTCCTTGGCCTGGCCCTCGGCCAAATGGCGGCGCTGAGAATCGTGCTGCGGTTTTCTGTCAGGCCGCGCGGCGCGGACGCCACCACGAGGTGAAACGGTCCGCCACCGGCAGGACCACCATCAGCAGCGCCGGCAGGAAAGTGAGCGTGACCACCGAGGCGCAGGCGAGGCCGGCCAGCACGATCACGCCGAGGCCGCGATAGAGTTCGGTGCCCGCGCCGGGGAGGAACACCAGCGGCGCAAGCCCCATCAGCGTGGTGGAGGTGGTCATCAGCACCGGCCGCAGGCGCGAGGCGATGGCGTCCTTCACCGCATCGAGCGTTGCCATGCCGTCGCGGCGGTTCTCCATGGTGCGGTCGACGATGAGGATCGGGTTGTTCACCGAGGTTCCTAACAGAATCAGGAAGCCGAGCATGGTGATCATGTCGAAGGGCTGGGTGATCGGCGCGAGTCCGAGCAGCGGCAGTTTTCCGCCGATGAAATTGAGCAGCCAGAGGCCCACGATGCCGCCGCCGATGCCGAGCGGCACGGTGGCGAGGATGAGGAAGGGCGAGCCCCAGTGGCGGTAGATGATGACAAGCTGGAGATAACAAAGCGCCACGGCGATCCACAGGTTTCCGGCGAGGGATTCGCGTGTCGAGTCAAGCTGGTCGCTCGCGCCGGTGAGGTCGATCGAGACACCGGGCGGCAGCTCGCCACCGCGGCGCAGCGGCGCGACCACTTCGTCTCGGACCTTTTGCACCGCCAGTTCCAGCGGCATGGACCGTGGCGGCACGACGTAGAGCGAAACCGTGCGGCGGCCGTCCACACGGCGGATCTCGGCGGTATCGACCGTTTCTTTGATGTCCACAAGTGAGCCGAGCGGCACCACGCCGCCGCGCGGGGCGCGTACCGGCAGATCAGCGAGACGGTCGAGTCGCTGTTGGTTGAGCGCGTTGCTGAAGAGGAACATGTCCACCTTGTCGTCGTTGAGGAAGAACTCATCGACGAAGGCCCCGTCGGTGAGCGCGGCGGCGGCGTAACCGAAATCCGGCGTTCCGAAGCCCATCTCGGCGAGGCGGTCCCACTTCGGGCGGATCTCGAGCAGCGGCTGGCCCAGTGTGAGCGAGGCGGGCACGGAGTTGATCCGTGCACCGTCGATGATCTCCCCGGCGTCCTGATAGACGCGCTGCGCGGTCTGATAGATTTCCGGCAGTCCCGGGCCGCTGATGTTGAGTGCCACCGCGCGGGTGCCGCCGTCGTTGCTGGAGATGATCGACCCGCGGGACGAGAACGCGCGCATGCCGGGAAAGGCCTGGAAGCGTTTGTCGAGGTGTTCCATGAGCCAGTCGATGTGCTCAGGGTTTTTGGTTTCCGAAATGATCCGCAACGACTGCGGCTGCACGTTCATCGAGACCCGCGACAAAGCCGGCAGCGGGTTCTTCGCGGGATCGAAATCCTGCGGATCGAAGTCGAGCGCGGGCAGCAGTTCGCTTTCAAGCCGTTTGGCGATGCCGTTCATTTCCTCCAGTGAGTATCCGGGAGGAGCGATCATCGTGGCGAAGACCTTGGCCTCCTCACCCTCCGGCAGGTATTCCGCCGGGGGTGTGAGAAAGACCAGCGCGGCGATGGTGGCGGACGAGGTGACGGCGAGGCAGGCGATGCGCCGCCACGGTGTCGCGATGAGCCAGAACAAGGGGCCTAACAGAAACTGCCTGCGCGGTGGCGGAGGCGCTCCGCGACCGGCCGCGCGCCAGGCGAAGTTCGCGTAGGCCACCGGCACCAGCGCGACGGCCACGACCATCGAGACAATGATCGAGGTGGAAATGGCGATGCCGATGTCCGAGAACAACTGGCCGGCCTCTTCCCTCACGAAGAGCAGAGGCAGGAACACCAGCACGGTGGTCATGGTGCCGGACAACACGGCGGCCCAGACATTCCTGGTGCCGTCGCGCGCGGCCTCGAAGCGGGATTTCCCCTTCTGCCGCTCCTGCTCGATGCTCTCCAGCACCACGATCGTGTTGTCAACCGTCATGCCGATGGCAAACGCGATGCCGGCGAGCGAGATGACGTTGATGGTGCGGTCTAACAACAGCAGCCCGAGGAAACCGGCGACCGTGCAGATCGGCATCCCGAGCATGCCGATGAGCGTGGCCGAGGGCGAACGCAGGAACAGGAACATCACAAGCACGGCGAGCAGCGCTCCGATCACGATGTTCTGGCGGACGTTGCCCACCGAGTCCTCGACGTAGCGGACGTCGTCGTTGCTCAGATACATGCGCAACCCGGCTGGCGCGAGGATCTCCTCGTTGATCCGGTCGATCATCGGCAGCACGGTTTCCTTGATCGTGATGACGTTCGATCCGGTCTGGCGAATGAGGCCGAGACGGATGTTGTTTTCGCCATCGGTGGAGGAAATGTTGCGCAACTCGGCGTGATCGAGCCTGACAGAAGCAACGTCCGAGAGCCGGGTGATCGCGTCGCCGCGGCGGGCGATGATGAGGTTTTCGAGTTCGTCGAGCGTATCGAAGCGCCCGACGGTGCGGAGCAGGTAGCGGCGCTTGCCGCTGTCGATGTCGCCGGCGGAAACGTCGGTGTTGCGGGCGCGGATGGCGTCGCGCAGGTCGGTGAGGGTGAGCCCGCGTTCGGCGAGTTTCGCGGCATCGGTGCGGATCTGGATCTGGCGTTCGGCACCGCCGCGGACCTGCACCTGCGAGACGCCGGGCACGCGCTCCAGCACCGGGCGGACATTGTCCTCCACGAAGTCGAGCATCATGTTGATGTTGACGTCCTTGGGATTTCCCACGGCGGGCACCACGTTGAGCGCGAGAAAGGCGTTGTAGGAAAACGAATCGCTGCGCAGCACGGGTTCATCGACGTTTTCCGGATACGACGGCACCTGGCTGAGCGCGTTGTTCACGCGGAGCAGCGCCTCGTTGATGTCGGTGCCGAAGGGAAACTCCAGTTCGATCTGCGCGCGGCCGGTGGAGGCCAGCGAGGTCATGCGCTTGAGGTTCGGGATCCCTCGCAGGTAGTCTTCCTGCTCGATGAGGATTTCCTTCTCCACATCCTGCGGCGTGGCACCGGGCCAGCCGGTCTCGATGGTGATGACCCTTACGTCGAGATCCGGAATCATCTGCACCGGCACGCGCAGGGTGGCGACGATCCCCATCAGCAGGATCATCGCGGTGATGACGGAAACGAGGGTGCCGCGCTTGAGGATGGCCTCGATCATGGTTTCCCGGATTCGTTTTCCTCAGAGAGCAATCGGACCTCCTGGCCTTCTTCCAATCCCTCGTTGCCGCGCACGACAATCCGCGCGCCCGCCTCGATGCCCTTGGTGACCTGGACGGTATCGGTTAGGGATTCGCCGAGTGTCACTTCGCGCGAGGTGGCGATCAGGCGGCCGCCATCATCCGACAGCGTCCAGACCTTGGCGCTGCCATCGGGGAAACGCACCACCGCATCGCGCGGCACCTGCACCACCGCATCGCCCGAGCGGATGACAAAAACCGCCCTGCCGGACATGCCGGGGCCGATGTTCGCCTCCCCCTCATCCCACTCGACCCGCGTGAGAAACGTGCGCGCCACCGGATCCTTCACCGGCACGGTGGCGGCCACCCGCCCGGCGAACTCGCGGCCGGGAAACGCGTCAATTCTAACAGTCACCTCCGTTTCCCCCGTCAGCGCGGCGAAATGTTCCTGCGGCACCTGCACATCGAGCCGCGGACGATCCAGCGCGACGAGGTCCACCACCGGCGTGCCGGTTTCCACCCACTCGCCCTCGTCGGCGAGGCGGCGGCTGATCACGCCGTCGTAGGGCGCTAACAGACGGTGCCTTTCGATGATGGAGCGTTGTTGTTTCACCCGTGCCTCCAACTGGCGGACGGTGGCGCGCCTTACTTCCACCGCGCTCGCGCGGCTGTCGGCTTCGGATTTCGGAAACGCGCCCCGCGAGGCGAGCGCGCGGCCTTCGGTGAGTAGCCGCTCGGCATCCGCCAGCTCGATGCGCGCTTGCGCGAGTTCGCCGTCCATGCGTTCGAGTTCGATTTCCGCGAGTTCCGGATCGAGTTCCATCAGCAGATCGCCCTGTTTCACCATCACGCCGGCGTCGACATGCATTTTCAGGATCAGGCCGGAGGTCCGTGAGGAGAGTTGCGAACGATGGCGCGCGGTGACCGAGCCCGTCAGTTCGAGACGCGTGGCCACGGGAGCCCGCTCCGCCGTCGCCACCGTCACCGGGCGCGGCTCGGCGGCGAACGCCGAAAGCGAAACGGCGGAAAGGATCAGGATCCGGCAGGTCGGCATGCCCAGACTATCGGAGCCTCAGCGAAGAGTGCAAGGGATGATGCCCCGGCGGGTGGCCTTGAAAGGGGCGGCCGGTTTCTAACAGAACTGTGGGAACCGATGTCCACCGGGCAATCCCACCTGTTGCGGCATTGCCCGGTCACTTCCGGGACATGGTGAAAAATGCGCGAATTCCGGGATTTACACGGGCACGATCCGTGCGTAGCTACGCGTGTTCGCTGAATCCTGGTGCGAATCTCCTCCCCCCGGTTAAGCGGATTCCCCTGTAAATACTTTGGAAAAGTTAGAAATTGACTTTCCCCGAGTTTGGGCGCACCACATTCGACGAACCCAATCGAGTTGATGGTCCCCCTGCAGATGAAACCGCTCCCCAGTCCGCGGCCGGAAGCCGAGGCGGCCCCCCAGCCGTCGCGCGGGGGCTTTGTGGACGACGACGTGGTGATGGCCTTGGTGGCTGGCAAAAACAGTGGGCGGGAACCTGCGGATTCAGCCGGTCTGGCACTGGCGGTGGATGAGGACTTCGCCGGTTGGTGTCTTGAAACATCGAGTTTTTCCTATCCGCGGCGCAAGGTGGTCGTGCCCGACGAGCCGCGCCGGGCCGCGCCCCCGGACTGGGAGCCGGGCCTTGGAAGGCCTCACCACGGTTCCCACCGCTGGTGGATGGCGGGATTGGCAGGCGCGCTGTGCGCCCTGTTGTTTTCGACGCTCGTGCTTTCGCTGGCCAATAACACCTTGGACGAGGTGGACGGCATTTCCATCATCCGCGTGCCCGCGAAACCCCAGCCGGCCCACCGCGGAAACGAGGCCGACTCGCCCGAACTCACCGGCAATCCCCCGCCGCCCGCGATGCGTTGATCGCCGCGGGATTGACGCCGCGCGTGCGCCGAACCATCCTGCGCGCCCATGTCTCGCCCGGGTCTCATTCTCAAGCTGTCCTGTCCGGACCAGCCGGGCATCGTCGCCAAGATCGCCAACTACGTCGCCGGCCATCGCGGCAACCTCATCGAATTCAACCAGTTCTCCGACCAGCTTGGCGCGAAATTCTTCGCCCGCCTTGAAATCGAAACCTCGGACCTCGATGTGGACGTCCAGGACTTCATGGACGGTTTCGGCACGCTCGGCCGCTCGCTTCAGGCGAACTGGCATTTCCGCCGCCTGCCTTACCGCATGCGCACCGCCGTGCTCGTCACCAAGACCGACCACTGCCTCAATGAAATCCTCTGGCGAACCCAACTCGGAGAACTCCCCGTCGAGATCACCTCGATCATCGGCAACCGCCCGAACTGCCGCGCGCATGCCGAACACGCCGGCATCCCGTTCCATGAAATCGACATGGACACCGACAAAACCGCCGGTTTCGCCGCAATTCGCCGCCTGCTGGAGGAGCAGGATGTCGAGTTGATCGTGTTGGCCCGGTTCATGCAGATCCTGCCCGATGATTTCTGCCGCGACCACGCCGGCCGCATCATCAACATCCATCACAGCTTCCTGCCCGCCTTCATCGGTGCCAATCCCTACAAGCAGGCCTACGAACGCGGTGTGAAACTGATCGGAGCCACCTGCCACTACGTCACCGCCGAACTCGACGCCGGTCCGATCATCGAGCAGGAGGTCGAGCGCGTGCATCACTTCCACACTCCCGCCGACTTGGTGCGCCTCGGCCGCAACTGCGAACGCATCGCCATTGCCAGAGGCATCCGCTACCACGTCCACGACCGCACGATCATTGACGGACACCGCGCGATTGTCTTTCCGGACTGATTCCGGGCCGAACGGGAAAACCGTCGCGCCGCACAACGGTTTTGACGCCAGTCGGGCGCCGGGGCGGGTCATCGTCCGCCACTGTCCCACGCGCCCGGGCCATTAGCCGGCGCCATCCACTCCGGTGCCTTCGGACGGTTTGGTTTTTTCCACCGTGCGAATCCGGTTTGGAAAACGCCGGGTTTTCCATTGCCAAGTACCGCCGGCTTTGCTCACTTCTCCGCCGTCATGGCCAATCCGACCAACGTCCTCTCCAGCGGAATCGAAATCACCGGTTCCATCCGTTTCTCCAACGACATGATCATCGACGGCAAGATCGAGGGCGAGATCACCTCGGACAAGGGCCGCGTGACTATCGGTGAAAACGCCGTGATCAAGGGCGACGTGACTGCCGGCGAGGTGAAGGTCTATGGCAAAGTGGAGGGCAAGATCACTTCCGAGCGCTGCGAGCTGAAGGACAAGTCCAAGATCAACGGCGACATCAAGTCCAAGGTGTTCTCGATGGAGGAGGGCGCCTCGCTTTCCGGTCGCACCGAGATCGGCGGCTGAGTTGTCAGTTTTCCTCCCAGCGTTCGACCTCATGCTCGGCCGAACGCGGTTCAAGGTGCGAAATCACCCTGCCGTCCGGGTTGAGCAGATCCGCCACGGCCGATTCGATCCTCGTGGCCTCGGCATGGGCCGCTCCCACCGAAAGATTGTCGTCGAAAACCAGATGGAACTCCACCCAGTGGGTTCGCCCGGAGTGGCGGTGGCGGAGGTTGTGGTAAGACAGTCCGTTGCGCGAAACCTCGGCATCGAGCAGCGCGCGGATGCGGCGTTCGATTTCCGGATCGCTTTCGTCTAACAATCCGCCAAGGCTGCCGCGGATCAGGCCGAAACCGACGCGCAGGATGTTCAGCGCGGCGATGATCGCGGCGATGGGATCCCACCACACCCAGCCGGTGGACCGGTAGAGCAGCAGGGCAACAAGCACCGCCACGCTCGACCAGACATCGGTGAGGACATGGTGGCCGTTGGCCTGCAGCAACGGGGAACGGTTGCGCTTGCCGACGGCGAGCAGCGAGAGCCCGAGCGCCAGGTTGACGGCGGCGGCTGCGGCCGTGATGGCGATCCCGAGGCCGAGGTTCTGGATTTCCACGCCGAAGAGGATCTGGCGTCCCGCCTCGTAAAGAATGAGCAGGGCGGCTGCGGAAATCATCGCGCCCTCGAACCCCGAGGAGAGATAGGACACCTTGTCATGGCCGAAGTGATGGGTTTCGTCGGCGGGCTTGTGCGCGAGGCGCAGCGCCCAGACCGCGAAGCACACGGCGAGGAAATGCACGACGGACTCCGCGGCGTCGGAATAAATGGCGGCGGAGCCGGTGACGACGGCGGCCGTCACTTTTGCCGCGAGCAGCACGATGGCCGCAGCCAGCGAGAGGTTCATCACGCGCCGTTGTTCGTCGTAGCCGGACACGCCGCCAGTTTGCACTCCCGCAGCCGCTTGGCAATGCCGCCGGTCTCAGGACGGCCCGAGAAATTTCACGACCGCCTCGGTGCGCGTGCGGACATGCAGTTTCCGATAAATGTTGTCGATGTGGGACCGGACGGTTTCGAATCCGATGCCGAGTTCCCAGGCGATCTCCTTGTAGAGGTTGCCTTTGGCCAGCAGTTCCAGGATTTGTTTCTCGCGGGGTGTCAGATTGTGGTCCGCATTCCGGGCTGGCGGGGATTTCTGGAAATGCTGCACCACCTTGCGGGCAATGGCGCTGGACATCGGCGAGCCGCCGGATAGCAGGTCATCGAGCGACTCCGTCAGCTTCGCGGGGATGTCGCGCTTCAGCAGGTAGCCTGAAGCGCCTGCGGCCAGCGCCTCGAAGATGCGCTCGTTGTGGTCGAAGACGGTGACCATCAGCACCAACACATCGGGGTGCGCCGCCTTGAGCCTCGCCGCGCACTCGATGCCGGAGATGCCGGGAAGCTCGATGTCCATGAGCACCACATCGGGGCAGGTGCTGGCCATGCCTTCCAGTGCAAGTTCCGCCGATGGATAAGTTGATACGAGATTCCAATCCGCTGACTTGGCGATGATCCCGCCGATGATGCCGGCGAGCGAGGGATTGTCCTCGACGAGGGCGATGTCGTGCGCGGCAGTGTTCATGGTTTCAGCATCGGCGCTGACGGACGGCAGGGCAAACAAAGATGGATGTGGCAAGGATGCCCTGCGCGGCGTGTCAGAGGCACACCCGTTGGAACAGCACATCGAGCGGCAGTTGCATGCCGATGTAGAAGTCGCCGAACTCGCCATAGCGAGCGGATACCTCGTCGAAGCGCATTTCATACACGATCGACTTGATGTCGATGGTGTCCTTGGCGAGCAGGGTCACTCCCCACTCGTATTCGTCGAGGCCGGTGGAGCCGGTGATGAGTTGCAGGATGCGGCCCGAGTAGGTGCGTCCGGTGCGGGCGTGTCCGCCCATCAGCTTGCGGCGGGTTTCGAAATCCAGCGAATACCAGTTGTCCGCGCCGTTGCGGCGTTTGGACATCGGATAGAAACAAATCACCGGCCAGTCCGGCAGCACCGGATAGAGGCGGTGCTTCAGGTAGTGGGCCATCCGCTCGTCAAACTCGGCCATCGCCTTGTTGAACTCCTCCGATCCCTCGGCCAGCCCCTTCTCGCCGAGGAGCGTCTCCGCCGCGTATTGCTCCCTCGTGGTGGTGTATTCGGAACCCTCGGTCATCGAGAGATAGGAGTAGGCCGGATTGAGAATCTCCGGTCCCAGTGAAAGCGCGAGCTGCTTCTCGAAGGCATTGGCCACCTGGAGATCGGGTGTGAGCAGCATGAAGCCGAGATCCGCCTTCGGTGTGGCCACCGAAAATGTCAGCAAATGGGTGTCCGGCGTGGCCCGGATCTCCTGCACCAGTTCGGTGAGACGGGTTTTGGCATGTCGTTTTTCCTCATCGCTGAAGAGCGACCACTGGGCGTGATCCACATGATAGAACAGATGCATGACGTGCCAGCCTTCGCGCGGCACGAGCGGTTTGATTTCATTCGAGGGCATTTCTGTTAGCGCAGGTCGGTGGAGATATCCATTTCAAGAACCTTTTTGAAATCACGGCCCGGCGCGTCTTCGGTCGGAGCCTCGTAAACCTCGACGGTCCAAGGCTTGCTCTCCCCGGTGCGGTAGGCGGCATGCATGCCGACATCGTCGAATCCCGCGGTGGCCGGAATGGTGAGGCGCACATCCGCGCGAACCGGACGCGTCACCGCGTCACCCACCACCACACGCTCGTCGTTGCGGAACAAGACGCGGATCGCCGCCGGGCCGCCCACGAGTTCCACGTCGATCACCGGCAGCAACTCCGTGCCGCGGCGGAAAGTGTCCGGACTGGCCCCATCCGTGATTGGCGCGCGCCAATAGCTGCTCGCGGATTTGACGGTGACGAGCGTGCCCTTGACGGGAAAGTCGGTTTCCTTCGTCCGATCCGCCTCGCGCGGCAGCCGGCTGAGCGAAAACACATAGGCGGTGGCGGCGACGATCAGCAAGGTGACCGCCAGCGCGATCAGTCCCACGCGCTCGACTTTGGACAAACCGAGATGCGGCTTCAGTGAAATCGGACTCGCGCCTGCCGGAGCGGCGGGCGAAAACTCATCATCCGCAACGGGTTTGCCTGAAATCCCTTCGACCGCTTCCTCCGTGGCGGATGGCGCATCCTCGGTCGAAGGCTCCGCTTCGCTGTCCACCACCGGCGGAGCGGTATCATGCAGCTCGCCGATGTCGGGTGCGGCGGGCGCGTCCTCCCAGTTGTCGAGCTCGTCAAATTCCTTCTCCGGGGTCGTCGAAGAGCTGCCGGCTCCCTGTGAGCGCTCGCTTTGCCGCACCTTGCCAACGTTCAGACGGATTTTCTCGGCCGCGGGAGGGGGGAGGGGGGATGCGGTCTCCGCCTCTTCCTCGCCACCGGTCTTGCGTTTTTCACGTGGAACCGGGAGCTCTTTCGGGCCCCGGATCACGTCCGCCCGCAGCGGCGCCGGATCGTCGGGCATCACCAGATCGTCTTCCAGATCCCACAGGTCCGACTCCGTCGTGTCCTTGGACAGTTCGCCGAGGGTCGGCCGGTGCCGCGGCGGCAGTTGCGATCCATCGGGAGATGCGGGTGAAACGGGTGTCATGGCGGTCGCTCCGACGCTTCTTAGGGGGAGGACTCCGAATTGACCAGAGCGAATCCCGATTGGCAAGTTCCCGAAAAATCGGATTGCATCCGGTGGTTCGCGGAGTCATCCAAGAAGCACACCCACCCTACCGTCATATGGCCGACCGCGAAGACAAGAACTCCGAAAACATTTCTGGCAAATTCTATGTGGACAGCCAGTGCATCGACTGCGACCTCTGCCGTGAGACGGCTCCGAACAATTTCACCCGCTCCGAGGACGAGGGATACTCCTATGTCTTCAAGCAGCCGGAGAACGACGAGGAGATCGCCCAGTGCCGCGAGGCCATGGAAGGTTGCCCGGTCGAAGCCATCGGTGACGACGGCGACGAGTGATCCCGCTCCCGCCATGAAACGCAAGCCGGCCAACGGCGGAATCCGCGACGAGATTCTGCGCGAATGGCGTGGCTGCGATGATGCCATCGACCTCAATGGCGGAGTCAGCAAGGCGGAGCGTTTCGTCTCCGCCATTCTTCGTGCCGCAGGAGCCGAGGAGGGACTGCACGAGGATCAGGTGAAATCCGCCTGGAAGGAACTCGCTGGCGATTTCATTTCCCGCCACAGCGAGCCCGTTTCCGTGAAAAACGGCCATCTGGTCCTGCGCGTCACGCAGCCGGCCATGCGTTTCCATCTGGAGCAGATGAAACCGATGCTCCTCCAGCGCATCCGCGAACAACTCGGACAGGACCGCGTCCAGTCCGTGAAGTTCACCCTTGGCTGAGGGCCATTTCGATTTTTCGGCTTCCAAGCGATTCACGAATCCCGATTCTCATCCCCGGCATGTTTCGCAATCTCATCTTCGATTGGTCCGGCACCCTGGTGGACGACCTTGGTCCGGTGATCGAGGCGACCAACGTGGTGTTGGGCAGATACGACGTGCCGCCGCTCGACCGCGAGGCCTTCCGCCGCCGTTTCCGTCTGCCGTATCACGAGTTCTACACCGAGGTGCTGCCCCATGTGCCCCTCGACGAATTGGAGGCCCACTTCCGGCCCGCCTTTGACGCGGCGGAAACCCCCGTCACCATCCTGCCCCACGCCCGCGAGAAACTCGAATGGTGCGCCGCCCTCGGCGTCCGGACCTTTGTTCTCACGTCGATGGACAGCACCGCCTTCGAACGCCAGTTGGACGAACTGGGGCTGCGCGGGCTGTTCGAGGCCACCTACTCCGGCGTGCTCGACAAGCGCGAGGTCATCCACCAAATCCTCGAACGCCACGACCTCGTCCCCGCCGAGACCGCCTTCGTTGGCGACATGACCCACGATGTGGAAACCGCGCGCCACGGCGGAGTCTCGTCGATCGCCGTTCTCACAGGATACAACCATCCCGAAGTGCTCGCCGCCGTCCGTCCGGACATCACCGTGCCCGATCTAGGCGTGCTCCGTTCGCTCTTCGACCGCCCGCACCGCCGACAAGGCCCGGTGGCCACCGTCGGCGCCCTGATTCACAACGATGCCGGCGAGGTGCTCATGGTCCGCACCCACAAATGGAGCGACAAATGGGGCATCCCCGGCGGGAAAATCCGGCGCGGAGAACCGTCCACCTACGCCCTCCAGCGGGAGATCCGCGAGGAAACCGCGCTGGTCATCGATGACATCCGCTTCGTTATCGCGCAGGACTGCATCGACTCCACCGAGTTCATGCGTCCCGAGCATTTCATCCTGCTCAACTACACCGCGCGCGCCCGCAGCGGCGAAGTCCGCCTGAATGACGAGGCGGAGGATTTCCAGTGGCTCCCGCCCGCGGCCGCACTCGCGCTCGATCTGAACCAACCCACCCGCGTCCTGCTGGTCGAAGCCATGGATCGCGGTCTCATTCCCCATGCCTGACACCATCGAAATCCGCCGCCTGAGGGTCGAAACCCACATCGGCGTGCCCGACGAGGAACGCGCCGCGCCGCAAACGCTGCTGCTCACCGTGCGCATGGTCCCCTCGCATGGATTCCTTGGCCTGCACGACGACATCCGCCACACCATCGACTATCACGCCGTCGCGCTCGGGCTCCAGTCGCTTGCCGCCGCACGCCCGCGCAAGCTCATCGAAACCCTCGCCATCGAAACCGCCGACTGGTTGCTCGGCAACCATCCGCTCGCCTCCGTTTCCGTCACCATCGAAAAACACATCCTGCCGGACACCGAGTGCGTCGCCGTGCACATCGAGCGCAGCCGTTGATGACTGAAATGAACGAGATCCACCTCCGCACCATCGAAGCCGCCGACGTCGCGGACACCGCACGTCTGCTCGGCACGATGAACGCGGACACACCGGTTCCGCTCTTGCGCGAGCGGCTGGAAACCATCCTCCGCGATCATCCGCACTATCAACTCGTCGGAGCCTTCGTCGGCGGACGACTCGCTGGCGTTTGCGGCGCGTGGATCGCCACCAAGATCTGGTGTGGCCGCTATCTGGAAATTGATAACCTCGTCGTCGATCCGGAGTTGCGTTCATCGGGGGTCGGCACCCGGCTCATCCGCCACTTCGAAGAGGTCGCACGGCAAAACGACTGCACCATCCTCGTGCTGGACAGCTACACGTCCAACCACGCCTCGCACCGGCTTTATCACCGGCTCGGCTTCGAAATCTGGGGTTTTCATTTCATCAAGCCCATTGGCGACTGGTCTGGCAAAGGCAGCACATGAGGATTGCCATCGTCCACTATCATCTCGGACCCGGCGGCGTCGCGGAGGTGATCCGCGCCACCTGGCGCTCTCCGGATGAGGCATGCCGGCAGGTCATCCTCGTCGGTAAAGCGTCGACGGATGGTGAATCCCTGCCGTTGCGGGTCGTCGATGGCCTCGGATACGGGGACGAGGTCAGTTTGGCGGCCGCGGAGTCTCTTCTGGAACGCATGCGGCGTGCGGCGGAGGAGGCGCTCGGCGGCCCTCCTGAGATCTGGCATTTTCATAACCACTCGCTCGGCAAGAATCCCGCGCTTACCCGCGCGGCGGCGATGCTTGCCGCCAGCGGCGAACGCGTGCTCTTCCACCTCCACGACCTCGCGGAAGACGGCAGGCCCACGCTCTATCAGAAGGTCCGGCGCGTGTCCGAACGCTTTCCCGTCACACCGCGCGTCCGCTATGCGTTTCTCAATCCCCGCGACCGCGATCTTTTTCTTCATGCAGGTCTTCCCGCGGAAAACGCCCTGTTGCTTCCGAATCCGATCACCGCCCGGCCGATGGTTCCCTCCACGCCATCACGCACGCCACTCATCCTCGCTCCCATCCGCGGTATCCGGCGCAAGAACCTCGGCGAACTCGTGCTGCTCTCGGTGCTCTCACCGGTCGCCACGCGCTTCGCCATCAGCCGCGCGCCGCGCGATCCCGCAGACCGGCGGATCCACGACCGCTGGAAGCTCTTCGCCCGCGAGTTCGCGCGGCGCATCGAATTCGAAGTCGCCGATCGCCTTGCGCCCGACGAAGGGGAAACATCGGACTTCAACGCATGGCTCAGGCATGCCACCCACATCGCGGGAACATCCGTCGCCGAGGGATTCGGTCTTCCATTCTTGGAATCCGCCGCATGGCGCAAACCTTTCATCGGCCGCAGGCTCGCCCATTTGGAACACGAGCTGCCGCACGCCAGACTTTACGACCGGCTGCTGATCCCTGCCGATTGGATCGCGCGCTCCGTTCTAACAGACCATCTTCGGGTCACGCTGGAGCGCAACCATCGCGCATGGCTCAAACCGCTGCCACAATCCCACATCGACGCCACCCTTGATCACATGTGGGGCGACGGCTGGCTGGATTTCGGCAATCTTCCCGAAGCCCTGCAACAGGGAGTCATCGAACGCTGCTCGGATGCGGAGGAACGGAAGATTCCGCTGGTGGAAACCGCAGGCATCCGTGAATCCGCCGCCGCGTGGTTGGATCGCGTGGTTGTGGAAACCGTCAGCGATGAGGCGTTCACCCTGCCGGAATCCTCATCGCCGGACCATTGCCGGAAACGGCTGACGGAAGTCTATCGGAATCTCCTCGCGGTGCCGTCCGGCGACCTCCGTTTCATCGATCCGGAGCATGTGCTCGCGCCCTTCCTGCGTGCGCAGGCCTTTCATTTCCTGCTCTCCGCTCCGGAGCCACAGGGTCGCCGACCCGACCGCTTTCGCGCGGTGATCTTCGATGTCTATGGCACCCTGCTGATCGCCCCGCCGGGTGCCGTGCGGCCTGATCCGGCGGCGGACGCGCGGCTGCGCCCGATCATCGCCCGCTTCGGCCACACCCCGCCGCCCTCGCCCACCACCGCGCTGGCCGCGGCGGTGGCCCGCCATCATCAATCGGCGCGCATTCCGCATCCCGAAGTCGATCTGCGGGCTCTCTGGCGCGAGGTGCTGGATCTGCCGCCCGATCACGACACCACCGCGCTGGTCATCGCCACTGAAGACGCGCGGCTTCCCACCCGCCCCATGCCCGGCGCGGAGCATGCCATCAGCCAACTCGCGGCGGCCGGCGTGCCGCTCGGCCTGCTGTCCAACGCCCAGTGCAACACGCTTCACTCGCTTGGCGGCATCGGCGATCTCATCGACACCGATCTCGCCGTGCTGTCCTATCGGTTCGGCGTCGCCAAACCCTCACCGGAGTTGTTCGGCATTCTAACGGAACGGCTCGCCGCACTCGGCATCGCGCCGGGACAGTGCCTTTTCATTGGCAACGATCCGCTGATGGACATCGCTCCCGCCTCCGCCGCGGGTTATCTAACCGCCCTCTTCACCGGGCATCCCGACTCCCGCCGGCCGGGTGAGTCGAAACCCGATTTCGTCATCCGCGACTGGAGCGAACTGCGCGCGCTCGCATCGTCGGAAACGCGCGGCGAATGACAATCCGGGCGGAGAGCTTTCCGGGAAATCCGCTTACCCTCGCACCGGATGTTTTCGATGCCCGCCGTAATTCCGGGATGCAACCTGAAAGACGAAATCGAACCGTAGATTCAACCTATTGCCATGGACTCGGATAAAACTGTCGACCGTCGCGATTTCATCCGGACCAGCGGCCGCACCGCGGTGGCACTGGTTGCGGCCACCCTCGGCAACCCTGCGGTCCTGCGCGGAGCCTCACCCACCGCCGAGCCGGTGCGTCTCGGACATATCGGCATCGGCGTGCGCGGGATCCAGCTGCTCAGCGCAGCGGCGTCCAATCCGGGGTGCAGGGTCGTTGCGGTCTGTGATGTTTATGGACCGCATCTGCGCAAGGCCGCCGAGACCGCCAACCATCCGGATGTCAAATCCTACACCGATTATCACGACCTGCTCAACGATCCCAAGGTCGAGGCGGTCGTCATCGGCACGCCGGACCATTGGCATGAGCAGATGCTTCTGGATGCCGTCGCCGCCGGCAAGGATGTCTATTGTGAAAAAGGCTGGACCACTTCGGTTGCCGCCGCCAAGCGCATGCGTGAAGCGATCAAGAGGGCCGGCAGGATCCTGCAACTCGGCCACCAGGGCCGCCAACTCGCCGCCGCCGATGTCGCACGCAGGATGCTGCTCGATGGCGCGATCGGTGAGATCACGCTGGTGAACCTCGGGCGCTTTTTCAACGGTTCGCCCGAACGCCCGCCATGGCGATGGTATGGCGGTTTTGCCAACTTCACCCGCCCGGATCCCCAACAGGTAATCAGGGAACTCGATTGGGAGCGCTGGCTCGGCCCCGCGCCGAAGATCGATTTCAACGAACGCCATTTCTGGCACTGGCGTTGTTACTTCGCCTACGGCACCGGCCAGGCGGGCGACCTGCTTTCCCACGAGATGGACCTGGTCCAGTCGGTGTTGCGCTTCGGGATCCCGGACAGCTGCGTCACCCACGCCCACAACGCGTTCTGGAAGGACGACCGCGAGGCACCCGATACCTGGCTCTCTTCGTATGTCTTCGAGAAACAGAATTGCAGCGTCACCTTCGAGGGTTGCATGAATTCCAGGCGCCAGCAGACACCGGAATTCATCGGTCGCAAAGGCCGGCTCATCTTTAGCGAGATCGGCCAGAACGCGTCTTTGTTCGAAACCTACGCCGACGGACCGTCCTACCGCCCCGCCCGCTACCCGCAGCCGGAACCGGACTTCTTCTTCACCCCGGACAAGGAACACCGCAAACCCGATCACCTCACTGATTTCCTGACCTGCGTGCGCACCCGCGGGAAGACCCAGTGCAATGAGGACGAAGCCTTCATCGAGGCCGCCACCCTATTGATGTCATTCGAAAGCCACCGCCAGCAACGCATGGTCCGCTGGGATGCCCAGCGGGAGGAAATCGTGTGATCGCCCGCGGTTTGTCGGTGATGGTGCCAGAATCGCAAACCGACCCCGGCAAGATCTGTTAGATCCTGTCACCTGTTTCCCGCGCCTCCCTCGATGCTTGTCAGGATGCGGAGGAGGCAGGCGCGGACCAGTACCCGGATGGTGACGTTTTTGTCGGACCTGGAAAAACTCCGCAACTTGGTTCCGATTGCGGAGTTTCCTGCAATGCGGTGACCGACCAGGTGCCGCGTCAGACCTTTCACCCGGAATCACGCGAGCCATGTACTGCTTCCGCATCATCACCGCTTCCGTCCTCGCCACCGGTGCCCTGGGCATGGTGGTCATCCACCATATGCATGGCCCAGACCAAGACCATGCCAGTCCCCCGGCCGCGACCGTGGTGCGCAAACCCGACGGCGGAAAGCAGGCAAGGACAGGAGAGGCAGACCTCGCCAGCCGGATGGCGAGCGCGCGTCACGCGGCCTCCACGGTGGAACCTGCCGACCCCGCGGATGCCGCGGTCGTGGAACGGCTGCGGCAGCAAGCCACGGAACGGCTTGTCCGCTTGCAGCGGGATCTCGATCTGAACGCCACCCAACAGCGGCGCATCCTCGGAGTGCTGATGGCCCATTCCGCTCCGCCCGGCATTGTCCTGACCATGGGAGGAAAGCCGGTCAACAGGCCGGAATCGTCCATCGAGGACGCAATCCACGATGAACTCGATCCCGAACGGGCCCGCATCTATCAGGAGACGCTCCTCGACGACGCGGCGTGGTGGGAGGACGCTTTCGCCCAGATCGAGGAAGGCATGAACGAAAGCACCGGTGACGAACCGCACGCACCGGACGCCCAACGCTGAGAATTTCCGCGCGGGAAAACCGAGACGACAACACAAACAACAAAACCATGAAAACCACAATCCAAACCACCATGATCGGCGTGCTCCTGCTTGCGGGAGGCATGGCCACCACCTGGGCGGAGCCGGGATCGGCTCCCGCCCGCCTCACCTGGTTCCTCAAACTCTTCGATGCCGATGGCAACGGCGTTCTCGACGAGGAGGAGCGCCAGGCTGCCAAGGAATACCTCCGGAAAAAACGCGAGGAAGTGATCGCGGAATGGGACAAGGACGGCGATGGCAAACTCTCCGGCAAGGAGATCGCCGCGCTGCGCCAACACATCCGCGAAAAGATCCGCGCCAAACGATACGAGAGATTCCTCGAGATCGCCGGTGAGGATAAACTCATCTCCGAGGAGGAATTCGCCGCCATGCCGGTCTTCGCCGAGCGCGATCCGGACAAAGTGGCGAAACTCTTCGGATTCCTCGATCGCGACGACGACGGCCAGTTGTCGTTCCGCGAGTTCCTGCTGCACTTCCGCCGGCACCGCTGATTGCCCCGGGGTGTCCCGTCCTTTGCGGCGGGACGCCCACCTGTTTCCGAATCGCCGTGTTCCTCGCCTCCGCAATCATCCTGGCCAAGGCCCGGTGCAACACGCCTCGCCCGCCCGGCGGTATCGGGAGTTTTATCGAATTCGGTCTCGCCGTGCCGTTCCATCGGTTTGCCATTCTAACGGAACGGCTCGCCGCGCCACGCATTGAGCCGGGGGAGTGTTTTAATCGGCAGGAATCCGCCGTTAGATATCACTCCCGCCGACCGGGCGTGGCCACGCCGGATTCCTTCATCCGCGACCGGAGCGAACTGCGCGCGCTCGCATCATCGGAAACGCGCGGCGAATGGCAATTCCGGCGAAGCGCCGGGCGGGCAACCGTTATATCTTCACCGCACATGGTTTTCGGCACGTGCCGTGATTCCGGGGGGGTTACGGAAAGCCGCACACGCACCGCCACCGGAGTCACCCGGTGGCGGTGCTATTTTCATCACCGGCATCCTTGCGAATCGAAAGCCCCGTGACCACACTCGGCTATGGACCGTGAGGATCTTCCGCTCGACCGCCGCCTTCGCCAGGAGATCCTGTTGGCGCGGGAGCGTGTTTATCGTTTCGGCAAGGCCACTCCGTTGGAGCGTCTCGACCTACCCGGTCCGGGTCCGGAGATCTGGGTGAAGCGCGAGGATCTCACGGCGGTGAAATCCTACAAGTGGCGCGGAGCCTGCAACCGCATGGCCGTACTCGGTCCCGGCGAGGCGAAGCGCGGCGTGGTCACCGCCTCCGCCGGCAATCATGCCCAGGGCGTCGCCCTCGCCGCCCGCGCGCTCGGAGTGCATGCCCGCATCCACATGCCACGCTCGACGCCGCGGGTGAAGCAGAATGCCGTGATGCGCCACGGTGACGGATGGGTGGAAATCCATCTCTCGGGCGATGCCTATGACGATGCGGTGCAGGCCGCGCGCCGCGATGAGGCGCAGACCGGCGCGGTGTATGTCCACGCCTATGACGACCTGCTGGTGATGGCGGGGCAGGGGACCCTCGCCGACGAGGTGGTTCTATCAGGTCACGGCCCTTTCGATGAAACGTATCTTCAGATCGGTGGCGGTGGCATGGCGGCCGGAGTTTCATCATGGCTGAAAACCTATTGGCCGGACATCCGCGTGACCGGAGTCGAGGGGGTGGGCCAGGCATCCATGAAAGCCGCGTTCGCGGCCGGTGCGCCGGTGTCGCTGGATCAGGTGGATCTGTTCTGCGACGGCACCGCCGTCCGCACGGCCGGATCGCTGCCGTTTGAAATCCTGCGCGGCACGCTCGACCGCATCGAGACCGTGACCAACGAGGAGGTTTGCCACGCCATCCGCGTGTTGTGGGAAGGCTTGCGCTGCGTGGCGGAACCCGCCGGCGCGATGGGTCTCGCCGCCGTGTTGAAGAACCGCGCGAAACTCGCCGGCAAACGCGTGCTCGTCGTGCTCTGCGGCGCGAACATCGACTTTCTCCAGATCGGCCTCATCGCCCAGTCGGTCGGCGCGGCGGACGAGGCCACCCGCACGCTTCGGGTCCGCATCCCCGAGAAACCCGGCGCCATGCTGCATTTGTTAGACTCGTGTTTCGCCGGCATCAACATCGCCGATTTCCAATACGGCAAGACCGACGCTCGCGAAGCATGGCCGGTTTTCACCATCAGCGCCGCGGACCGGGCCGCGCTGGATGGCGTCACCACCCGCCTCGACGCCGGGGGGTTCGAGTGGCAGGAACTGAACGAAGCCGTGGATGTGAACTTCCGCGCCGTCCCGCTGCGCGGGGATCTGTTAGAACATCCGGCCTTCCTGCGGCTCGACTTCTACGAGCGGCCGGGTGCCCTGCACGATTTCCTCAACCGGCGCATCCGTGGCAATGCGAACCTCTGTTACTTCAACTACAGGCAGTCCGGCGAGCGCATCGGCCGGGCGCTGATCGGCCTGGAGTTTCCCTCCGCCTATGAACGCGAGGCGCTGCTGATGACCATCCCCGGCCATGGCGAGGGATACCGGCTGTGCGAGCCCGTGGATGCCGCCACCGTCAGCCGCCTCACGGGAAGCCAATGATCCGCTTGTAGCGGCGGACTACTCGTCCCGCCGTAGCCAATAGGCGAAGGAGGATGTCCGTCGAAGCCAAAGAAACCGCCAAAACGAAAGTTCGCTTCAGGCACTGCATCGGCTTCGACATTCGTGGAGTGCCGCTACACTCCGCGCATCGGCTGACAAAATCCCTTTGCCCGTCCGCGCCGGTCCCCCACACTCGCGCCATGACGAAGTCGCCGCGCAACGTGCTGCCGCTCACGCCGATGATCGCGGCGGTGCTCGTGTTCGCGGCGTTTCATTTCCTGCCGGTGCAGAAAGACTGGGACGAGCCCGGATGGGGCATCTGGCCAGAAGTTTATGATGTGCTGATGGACCCCGTGGGCCTCGATCCTCTCGACGGAATCGGTCTCGCCTCGTTCCTGATGTTCAGCCTCCTGATTGTTTCCTCACCATTCCTGATCGGCGTGTGGCGGAAATCGAAACTGGCCTGGCAGCTGGCCACGATCTTCAGTGGCCTTGGCGCGGCGGGCTTCTGGGTGATGATCCTGGGCCAGGGCGGGGCGGGGGATTTGGTGGCCGGCGGCTGGTGCCTGATGGTCGCTCCGGTGCTCAATCTCGCCGGACTGCTGCTGGTCGGTATCGAAAACAGCCGGGCTGCTCAGGATTGATTACTCGGGCCGGTGTTTCTTTTCGAACTCGTCCATCCGCTCCTTCATTTCACGGACGGTCTTCCGGAAGTTCTCAGGCAGGTTCGGGTCATTCAGCAAGTCGTCCAGGCTGTCGCCCGCGACAGCGCTCGCCGAGCCCTTCGCGCCGTTGCCGTCGGTTTGCACATCAAGTTCAATCTTCGTGGTCGTGGAATCGCCGCGGTTGCCCTCCCCTTGCTGATCCGACGCGCCCCCGCGCTTTCCGAGCGTCACGGATTCCGTTTGCTTCTCTCCCTTGCGAAGCAACTCGATGGAGACCGTATCGCCCGGCTCGCGTCGCCTGAGTTCATGACGCAGATCCTCCGCGTCCGAGAGTTTGGCTCCGTCGAGCGAAAGGAGCAGGTCGTTGGTCCGCAGGCCCGCCTTGGCGGCTGGCCCGTCGGGTGCCACCGCTTCAACAACCACCCCCTCGTCCTTGGCCAGGCCGAGCTGATCGCGCAGCGCCGCGGAAGCTTCCCCGACGTGGACACCGAGCCATGCCCCCTGATCGTCTCCGGCGGCAGGCTGTTCCGCCCCGCGTTCGTCTTCTTGCTTTCGGATCCGGGTGACCTTGCCATTGCTGTCGGTGATCTCGGTGACCACCTCCTCCTTGCCGTCGCGCACGGTCACGGTCTTGCGGATGGTTTTCCCGCCGTCCGACGTCACGGTGACTGACTTGCGGGTGACGTTGCCTTCCGAGGTGGCGCTGGACTCGGCAGTGACGGTCGACTGTTTGCGCACTTCCGTTTCGGCGGAGCAGGGCATGGCGGCTCCCAGCAGGAGCATGGGGATGATGGCGTGTTTCGGTTTCATGATGTTTTGGTGGGTTGAGGGGTCAATCGAAGGAAACCGGCTCGTAAACGAGTTCGCGGCGGTCCGCGGCGATGCTGACGCTCACCGGGGTGGCGGAACAGAATGCCGCCTCGGCATCGCGCCACCGGCGCTCCTCGATCTGATACACACGGCCGTCCTTCTCGATGAATCCGAGAGTCCGGCTCGCAACGAGTTCCGAATCGAGGTGATGCACGGTGACCGGGGCCGTCCGTCCGCGGCCGGTTTCAGCCGTTTTGAACCAAAGCGTGAGACAAGCCGCCGCCGCGAGCAGGAGCCCGGATGCCGCAAGCCCGCGGAATGCCGCCCGCCGCGGGCTTCGGAGTTGCGGCGGTTCGGGGCGCAACCGGTCACGCAGGTCGGCGGGCAGGTCTCCCGGTTTCAGGCTGTGGAGCAGGGATTCGATGTCGCGGTGAGGATTCATGGCTGGAGTTCGGCGAGGTGGCCGCGAAGGTGTTCGAGGGCGTAGCGGTATCGCGAGGTGGCCGTGGCGCAGGGCACCCCGGTGAGTTGGGCGATGGCGGGGAACGTGAGATCGCCCCAGATGCGCAGGACCACCACCTCCCGGAGGTCGTCGGGTAGTTCCTGAACCGCCGCCGCCAGGCAGGCGCGGGTGTCTCCTGCCGTGAAATCCTGCTGGAACCAGTCCGCCCGCCCTTCGTGGGCCGCGATTTCCCGCTTTTGCCGCCGGTCGATGCTGCGGCCCAGATCGATCGCGCGCCGCCGGATCGTGGCGAACACCACCGCGCGGTCGGGCAGGCGGCCGGGCGATTTGCCCCATGCCTCGGCAAGGGCGTCCTGCAGGATGTCCCTCGCGTCCTCGTCGGTCCGCGACTGCTGTCGCGCATACAGTAGGAATGCCCGGGCGTGCTCCTCCACCCACTCGTGCCACGGGTGGGGGATTGGGGCGGGATAATCCGTGGCGTCCATCGCTTGCAGGGCTTCGACGGTAACAGCGGCACCCGCCGCCGGATCGATCTGTGCCACCGGCCGCGGCCCGCATAGCGGCGGTTATCCCGGCATCCGACGACAAACCGGCGGATTTTTCCGGCTTTGGCCTTGCCAGCGGGGCTCCGGGGGCTAGTCTCGCGCCCCGTTTTTCTTTCTTCCTCAGGCGGTTGGAGCCCCGGTGCCTGAGGAAAACCTTTCCGGGGCAATGTCGGAAGGAGAACGAAACCACTAACCTAACCCCTAACCAAAACAACACCATGAGCGCCACGCTCACCGCACCCACCAACACCGAACTCAGCGACCTGATCGACTCGAAGTTCCGCGAATTCCGCGAAGGCTCGATCGTCAAGGGCACCATCCTCGAAATCCGCCCGCAGGTCGTCCTCGTCGACATCGGCTACAAGTCCGAAGGAGCCATCCCGTCCAACGAATTCGAGGACGAGGAAATCGAAATCGGCGATGAAATCGAAGTCCTTCTCGAGAAACTCGAAAACGAAGAGGGCATGGTCGTCCTCTCGAAGGAGAAAGCCGCCCACAAGCAGAACTGGGAAAAGATCGTCAAGGTTTTCCAGGACGGCGGCCTCGTCCGCGGCAAGGTCAAGTCCGTCGTCAAGGGCGGCCTCACCGTCAACGTCGGTGTCGAAGCCTTCCTTCCCGGCTCGCAGGTGGACATCATCCCGCCGAAGGATCTCAACGAATACGTCGGCAACGTGTATGAGTTCAAGATCGTCAAGGTCAACGACGAGCGGAAGAACATCGTGCTTTCCCGCCGCGAGGTCATCGAGGCCGAGCGCTCCGAACTGCGCCAGCAGTTCCTCACCACCGTCAAGATCGGCGACAAGGTCACCGGCGCGATCAAGAACATCACCGACTTCGGCGCCTTCGTCGATCTGCAAGGCATGGACGGCCTGCTCCACATCACCGACATGTCGTGGGGCCGCATCAACCATCCTTCCGAACTCCTTCACATCGGCCAGTCCGTCGATGTCGTCATCCTCGACGTGGACAAGGAAAAGGAGCGCGTCTCCCTCGGCCTCAAGCAGATGTCCGACAATCCATGGGAGGACATCGAGCGCAAGTTCCCCATCGGCCAGCGCGTCAAGGGCCGCGTCACCAAGCTGCTCCCCTACGGCGCGTTCGTCGAAATCGAACGCGGCGTCGAAGGCCTGGTCCACGTTTCCGAACTCTCCTGGGTCAAGCGCATCACCCGCCCGTCCGACGTGCTCGAACTCGGCCAGGAAATCGAGGCCGTCGTGCTCGGCATCTCCATCGACGAGCAGAAGATCTCGCTCGGCGTGCGCCAGCTCGACGCCAACCCGTGGGATGAAATCGAACTCCGCTACCCGGTCGGCGCCACGATGAAGGGCCCCGTCCGCAACCTCACCGCCTACGGCGCGTTTGTGGAACTGGAAGAAGGCATCGACGGCATGATCCACGTGTCCGACATGTCTTGGACCCGCAAGATCAACCACCCGTCCGAAGTCCTCAAGAAGGGCGACGAGGTGGAAGCCGTCGTGCTCGCCATCGACAAGGCCAACCAGCGCGTCTCGCTCGGCATCAAGCAGACCGAAGACGATCCATGGAGCCTCATCGACGGCCGTTTCAAGGTCGGCGACCTCGTCAAGGGCACCGTGGCCAAGATCGCGTCCTTCGGAGCCTTCGTTTCACTCGATGGCGACATCGACGGACTCATCCACATCTCGCAGCTCAGCGAGGACCACGTGGAGAAGGTCAAGGACATCATCAAGGTGGGCGACGAGATCGAAGCCCGCGTCATCAAGGTGGACAAGGTCGAGCGCCGCATCGGTCTCTCCATCAAGGCCGTCGGTTACTCCGAGGAGCAGCTCAAGAAGGAAAGCGCCAGCTTCGAATCCCTCCGTCCGTCCTCCGAAATGGTCGGCCTCGAACAGGCCTTCAACCTCGCCGCCGCCGCCTCCGAAGAGTGGAGCCCGGGGCAGGATTGATCCAACAGTGGCGGCGACCACCGGTCGCCGCTTCCATCACTCAACAAAAAGCCGGATGGGGAAACCCGTCCGGCTTTTTTGTGCCCAATCTCCCGATTTCCCCTTCAGGGTTATTCCTCCTCGGAACCGCCGAGGGTGACGTTGATGTTGTATTCGTTCTGAAGGTGCGCGTGGGCCCGGCTGGCCTGGCCGGACTTCGGATAGCGTTTGCAGGTGAGTTGGAAGGTGCGGATGGCCTTTTCCTTGTCCTTCGCTTCCTCATAGGTGAAGCCGATCTGCAGGGACGCCTCGGGCGCGGCCTTGTCGATCACCTTGATCTGGTTGTAGAGGACGATGGCTTCATTCTGTTCGCCGAGCTGGCGGTGGCAGGCCGCCATGCGGAAGTAATTGTCCGGGAAACGGTCGATCTGGCGGTAGGTGGCGATGGCCTTCTTCCAATCCGAGAGTTTCTCGTAGCAACCGGCGATCGACCACAGGTGGTCGCCGGCGTGATCGCCATCGATCTCGATGAGTTTGCGGAAGACCTCGATGGCTTCCGTGGTTTTTCCCTCTTCGAGAAACATCGCGGCGATGTTCTTCAGCCCGGCGGCGACGTCCTTGAACTCGCCGTAGATCCGTCGCGCCTCGTCGCGTTTGTCGCGTTGTTTGTACCACGCCGCCATCTTTTCCAGCAGTCCGTCGTCGCGGCCGAAGCGCTTGCCGATTTCCTCGTAGAGTTTCCAGGTTTCGCCCGGGCGGCCGAGGGTGGCGTTGAGGTCGGCGGCGCGATAGAGGAGTTCCCTTTCGATCGCGGGGCGTTCGATGGCCTCGGTTCGCAGGCTGGCGAGGAGTTGGTCGGCCAGCACGATCGCTGCGGTTCGGGTGGCGGGCTCCTTGAGCAGGTGTCCGACGGTCTTGGCGGAGAGGCTGTAAACCTTGTCGAAGAGTTCGGGCCCGGTGTAGGTGGTGGCGAGCGCCTTCCTGCCCTCGTCGAGTCGCTGGGCGAGGAAATGCAGTTCGGCGAGTTCGTGGCAGGCGTCGATGCAGGTGGATTTCGATGATTCGGTGCGTTTGACCTTGTAGGTGAGATCGTTGAGCAGGGCGAGACGTTCGACCTCGTCCTGATGAAGGCGGGCATAGTGGAGCAGGTCCACGCGCGAGCGGACGGCGATGTCGTGGTCCGGGTATTCCTGGATGAGGAAACGGAAGGCCTTCTCCGCTTCCTTGACCTCGCCCATGGTGCGGTAGGCATCGGCGATGCAGTAAGCGGCCACGGTGGCTTCCGGGGCATCCGGCCAGTAGTCGATGACGGATTGGAAACCCTCGCGCAGCGCGGTTTTGGGCTTCTTGAGACGCATCATCGTGTGGCTCCACATGAGTTGGGCGTAGGGAGCGCCGGGGCTTTTCTCGTAGAGCGTCAGGAACTTCTCATACTCGGCCAGGGCGACCTTGAAATCGCCGTTGGTGTAATGTTTCTCCGCGATCCTGATTTGATAGCGTTCGACTTCGCGCATTTTCTCGAATGTGGCGATCGGGATCTGTTCGAGCGGTGAGAGTCCGGCATGGATGAGGGTGGCGGGCACCAGCAGCAGGCATGCGGCGAGGAGGGACGCTGACGGACGGCGGATCATTTCGAGGTGGCGTCGAGCCATTTGTTGTATTCGGCGTGGGCGTAGAAGATGACGTTGACTCCAAGTTGATAGCAGGACTCCCAGACTTCGCGCGGAACGCCGGAGTGGCCGTCGGCCCAGGCGTCGCCGATGTCCCCGGGATGGTAATAGGCGACGAGGCGGCCGTCCACCACCCAGCCGAGGGCGTTGGAGCGGCCGTGCGGGGCGACGATGGGCAGGCGCGGCAGCGGATAGGGAATGCGATGGATCGGGTGGTCGAGATAGACCGAGATCGGTTCCACCTTTGGCAGCACCCTTTGCATCATGGAAACGAACTGTCCCTCCCAGCCGGAGCTGCCGCCATTGTCGCCGAAGAGCATGCCATGTTGATCGAGCAGATAGCCGCGCAGGATTCTGATCTCGGCGTCGCTGACGTTGATGTTCCTCTGGCCGGTCATGTAAACCATCGGCGGGCTCTTGCGGGCCGGAAAGCTCTTGAGGCGGCTGATTTCCATCGGTTCGGGGCGGTCGCTCACCGGTTGGCCGAGGCGGACGCCGTATTCGGTGAGCAGGTTGAGGTCGGAGCCGCGGTCCATATCCTGGAACCAATCGCCGCCATCATATTTGAGTCGGATGAAACGGATCTTGCCGCGCGTGGTGCCGGCGGAGAATCCCGCGCCCTCGCCCTTGCCTTGGCCGATCCGGTAGAGATGCTCGGTCACTTCGAGGACCTGGAGTTTCACATCGTCGATCGGAGGGGGATTGAAGAGAATGCTGCTGTACGGGTTGATGACATACTTCTTCTTGATGACCTTCTGGATTCGAACCACCTGTCTGAGTTGCTTCTCCTCGCCGCCGCCGACGGGAGACTCGTAGATGCCGCAACCGGAGAGCCGGGTGAGGATGAAGAACATCGCGCCGAAGAAGAAGGTGTAGGTGAGCAGCGTGAAGAGGGACTGGCGGAGCTTGCGGTTCCGGCGGCCGAAATACCAGGCCACCAATTGGCGGGGATCCCACACGCGGCGATCAATGGCGGGCGGGGTTACGCGTTTGGATTCACGGTCGATCCACCAGACCGCCCAGCCGAGGCCGAGGAAGAACGCGCCGACGGTGCCGGCACTGGCGATGGCGGAGCAGAGCCCATAGGCGGAGAACAACAAGGGCAGATGCGCGGCAAGCTGCCATGCGGGGATGTAGCAGGCGCTCAGGACCGCGCGGAAGATGACCGGCGGGCCGTTCCGCCAGCGGCGGATCCAGTAGATGCAGACGGGTGCGGCTGTTAGAAATCCCAGCGCCTGGACCGGCGGCGTGAACAGGAACCCAACCCGGGCATCAAGCCAGACGAGGCACCAGAACACGCCGTAGAGCGCGGTGCGCACGACCGGCCGGCGGGCGTGGTGTCGCAGCGATTCCCTGACCCGGGGCCAATCCATCACTCGAGATCCTTCAGGAAATCATCGCCCTGGTTTTCCAAGGGGTTCTTGTCAGGCGGAGCCACCTTTTGTTCGCCCACGCCGAGGGGTGCGAGCGGATCGGTTTGCGGCACCGCTTGCGGGGTTTCCGGCGGGGCGGGTGGTGGCGGTGGCGACTCCGTAACCGGCGGGGCGCTCGCCTCAACGGGTGCCTGAGTTTCCTTCTCGCCGAAGAAATACGGGATGGCCGTGAACAGCAGGATCGCGCCAACAACGATGCCGGTGGAGAGCACGAGCGAACGGGCGAGGTGGCTGGCGGCGACCACGCCGAGCATTTCCTGCGGGCTCTTGCCTTTGAGTTCGCGCAGGAACGTCTGCAACTCCTGGACGGTGGCCCGCGAGTTGCCTCTGAGTTCGCGCAAGTCGGCGGCGCTGCTGGCCAGGGCGCCGCGTCTTGCGCCGGGATCGTCGGATTGGATCTTCATTTCCTGTTAGGTGGCTCTTCGGGTTCGAGAATGTGGATCAGGTCGCCGCCCGCCTCACCGATGGCGGCGATGACCGGTTCGAAGGTGGTGGCCTTGGCCTCGCGGTCGACCTTGAGGAAAACGTTGCGCTGGCCGGCAGGGGCGTCGCCGAGGATGTTGGAGAGGGCGGCCGCGAGATCCACGACCGCGATCTCCTTGCCGTCGAGATAGGTTTTGAAACCGGTGTCGATGGTCACGCTGGCGCGTGGGGCGGCGCTCATTTTGACGTCCTTGAGTCTGGCCGGTTGCCACTGGATGTGGCTGTCGTCCTGGGCGCGGGCGAGGATGACGAAGAAGACGAGCAGCAGGAAGGCAATGTCGCCCATGGCGAAGGCCGGCACCGAGGCGGTGAGCTTTTTGCGCGGGAGTTTCATTCGACGTTGATGGTGCGTTCGGATTCCAGTTCGAGGGTGAGGATGCCGCCGGCCCGGTCGATGGCCTGCGAGACATGGAGCCAGGTCGGATAGGGCGTTTCGGGCGCGCTCTTGACGACTACGATCCGGTCGGCTTCACGGGTCTTTTGCTTGAGTGCGGCGGCGATGCGCTGGCCGAACTCCGGGAGTTGAAGCGGGCTGCCGTTGAGCACGATGCCGGTGGGGGTGATGGAAACCTCGAGGTTCTGGCTTTGGTCGCGTTTGTCGGTTTTCGCCTCGGTCTTCGGCAGCGCCTGAGGCATGCCGGTCTCCGGTTGCACGGCCGCGCACACGAGGAAGAAGATGATCAGGGTGAAGGCGATGTCCGAACTGGCACAGGCAGGCGGATCGACCAACATCATGCCGCGTTTAAGTTTCATGAGGCTCCCTTGTCGAGGGTCAGGCGCAGGGTGACGACTTCAATCAGTTCGGCGGCGGACGTTTCCACCTGCAGGACGAAGTCGTTGATGACGCCGGTGAAGTAGTTGAATGCCATGTAGGCGGGGATGCCGACGACGAGGCCGAAGGCGGTGGTCAGCAGCGCCACTCGGATGCCGGATGCGGCGGCCTGCACGATGTTCTGTTGGCCGATGTTCGCCTCGATGTCCCCGAAGGCCACGATCATGCCCTGGACGGTTCCGAGGAATCCGAGCATCGGCGCGACGGAGGCGACGGTGGCAAGGATGGGCAGGTGCTTCTCAAGCGCCGCGACGATGTGGACTCCGCAGTTTTCCATGCTCTTGATGACCTGCTGCTCCATCTGGGCGGGATCGTAGTCGAGGCGGCGAAGCACGAGATATCTGCGCAGGCCGTTGGAGAGAATGGCGGGGACGGGTCCGCGCGAGGCGTCGCAGAGTTCGAGCGATTCCTCCACCTTGTCTTCGGACAACAACGCGACCACCTGCTCGCGCAGCGCGCTGGAATCGGTGTCGAGCATCCTGAGGCTGCGGTAGCGCTCGATGATGACGGCCATGGCGAGAATGAGCAGCACGAGGATCGGCCACATGAAGAAACCGCCATCGATGAGGTATTTCATGGCTCCGGTTTGGAAGAAACCGGCGTTGGCGATGAGGTGGGGGATGGTTTCGGGCATGGTCATTCGCTGAGGTTGGCTTCTTTCTCAAACTGGTTCAGCAACTCGGGCAGGGCGAGGCGGCCGCGGGAATATTTGGCCGCATCGCTTTCGGGGAAATCCCAGCGGCAGCGGTTGTAGCGCCGGAAGGCATCCGGGATGTCCTTGGCCATGCGGTAGCTTTCGCCGGCCCAGAAAAGCGCCTGCGCGGTGAGTTCCTGATCGGGAAAGCGCTTCACGAACGCGTCGAAGGCGAGCCCGGCCTTCCTGAATTCCTCCAGCTTGTAGTGGCACTGGCCGATGCGGAAGGCCATCTTCGGCGTCCACTCGTGGTCCGGGAAGCGCTCGACGAACTTGCCACCGACGGTGGCGGCGACGGCGAACTCCTCTTTCTGATAGAAGTGCTCGCTGATGCGCAGCATCACGTTGGCGATGAGCGGGCTCTTCGGGTAGGTGGCGGCGAGCGTGACATAGGCCTCCAGCGCTTCGTCGAGTTCGCCGGCTTCCTCGTAACACTGGCCGAGTTTGTATTGGGCGTCCGGCGCGAGGTTGTGTTCGGGGTGGTTGCGGACGATCGAGTCGTAGGCGGCGATGGCTTCGTTCCAATCTCCCATTTCCTGGGCGAACTGGCCTAACAGATACGAGATGCGCGGGGCGTATTTCGGATTTGGATAGTCCTCGTGGAGTTCGCGCAGCACCCGTCTTCCGGCCTGCAGATCGGCGGCGGCTTCCTCGTCGTGCTTGAGCTTGCGGTGGCCCTTGAAAAGCTCGAAGCGGCTCTCCGCGATGTGGAACTGGGTTTGGATTGCAAGGTCCTCGTTCTTGAAAACCTTGCTGAAGGCGGCCATTTCGCCATCCGTGCCGATGGCGACCGGGATCCTGCGTTCGATGATCGTCAGTCCATCCGGGGTTTGAGGCACGTTGTCGAGATAGCCGACGGTGATTTCGTCACCAAAGAAACACTCGATCTCGCCGGCGAAATTGCCGGGGCTGGGTTTGGGAGTGGCCTTGAGCGGAAATGAGGCGCTGAAGACGCCGCTGTGGCTGAGGGTTTCCTCCAGTTCGACGGTCTCGTCCTCACCGGAGGTGGTGACCACGCGCAGCATGGCCTTGTCCCGCCGGTCGGATACGTCGCGGTCGGGGTCATCCATCCACAGGAACAGCTTCTTGCCGACGTGGGCAATCTCGACATCCTCCAGGTATTCCGAATCGGTGATGCGCAGCGCGGCGGCGGAGAAGAGCGCCGCTTTCGCCTCAAGCGCCGTCGCCGTGCCGGCCGGGCGGGTTTGGTCATCGTAACGGGCGGTGAAGGTGTCGCTACCGGTGACATTGAGCACCCGGAGTCCGGGGGTGACCGCGGAGTCATCGGTTGGAGGAAGCACGCGGCCGAGTCCGCCCCTGACGACCGACTCATCGGCGGCCACCGTGCCGGGGCTGTCGGGTCCGCCGAGCTGGAGCGGCACCTGTCCGACAAAGCGGCCCTCTAACAATGCGGGATGGCGGGTCTCGTCCATGGTTTCGTCAGACGGGGCAAAGGTGCGGGACAAGACGCACTCGACGCGGGCCTTGATGCCTTGGCTGGTGGCCACATCGACCGTGACGGTGCTGCGCGAGTCCCTGGCTTGGTCCGGGTCGATGACTTCCACGGTGAGCGGCAGGCGGTATTCGATCTTGCTGACATGATCGGGCGGCCGGGTTCCCTCCACCGGGATCAGGCGCGGCGGTCCATCGATTGGTTTCCCGCTATCCACGATCTGGATGACTCCATCGGTGGGTTGGTTAAGCAAAACCACCGTCTCGCGGTGGAAGGCGTGGCCGGGGAAATTGTTCTGTTTGTCGAGATAGCGGAGGTAAACCTTGTCGCCCGGCTTGACGCTGATCTTCCCTGCCGCCGCTTCCGCGGAGGTTTCGATCTCGGCGGTGAACGTCCCGCTCGAAGGCGCGGTCTCGGTGGCGGTGACCGGGATCGGTGGTTCGGCATTCACCTGCACCACGACCTCGACCGTGTCGCGATCCAAGCCGACATCGAGATCGAAGTCGACCACCTCCGCGACAATCCGCTCGCCGGGTTCGATGCGCATGAGTTCCTTGCGGGTTCCCTGGACCGAGCCTCCGCCGCTGCGGGCGAAGTCATAGCCAACCGGAGTGATCACGCCGTTGTAGTAGGTGGCCGTGAGATCTTTTGTGAGAAGCCGGTTGCGCTGAAGACCGCCCGCGGTGATTTCGTCGAGATAGGAAACCTGCACGGTGTCGCCCGGCGCGAGTTCGAGGAATTGGTTGCGGGCAAGCTCGAGCACATCGGCGGCCGGCGGGATGTGGCGGTTGCCGCCGCCGCTGACCTCGACATTGCCGACGGAGATCGCCTCGCCGCGGTATTCGAGGAAGCCGAAGTCGATGAAACGCAACTCCTGGGCCGGCATGGTGAGTGTCCAATGGTTGGCCTCGCGCGTGATCCCGGCGGCCGGTGCGCTTTCGATCTTCGGCAGGTCCGGCGCCGCGGCGGTCTCGAAATCGGCAGCGAGGAAGGGCCTCATCGAAACGGCGGACGACTGCGGGTTTTCACGGGCGCGGAGCGCCTCGACCTCCTTCATTCCGGGAGTCGCGATCGAGAGAACCGTGAGTTCATGCACGCCGCGCCGGGCGAACACATCGACGGTCCGGCCGCCCTCGCCGACCGGAAGTTCCAGCCGTCCGTCAAACATCACGGCGGTGATCTTGCCGGAGACTCCGATGCGCAAAGCACCGTCGCGCTCCTGGATCAAGGGGCCGGACCAGACGAGGAAACAGGCGTCCTCGGTGGCTTCGGGCATTTGCCATGAAAGGCTGTCGACCATCTGGTTTTCGTCGGGCTCCAGCTTCTTGGTCAGTTCGGCGATCTCATTCCAAGTATAGGTTTGCCGGAGGTCTTTGGCGGAAGTCTTGTAGATGCGCAGCCGCATCTCGGGCGTGGGAAAGCGGATGGGGGTGACCGGTTCCGGAGCGGGGAACTCGCCGAGCTTGAACCAGAAGCGGCCATCGTGGCTGCCGTTCACCCGCATGCGCACCGGGGCTTCGTTCTCGGTCTCGGGACATGTGAGAACCACCGAATCCACCGGGCGCAGTTCCTTCATATCGACCGTGAGTGACTTCGGTGCGGCTCCGTCCGGCTCGCTGCGCCAGTAGGTCTTCGGGTCGTGGTCGATGGCCAGCAGCGGGCTGTGATCGAGCGCCGAATCGGAGGCCTTCGCACCGGCCGGGAGTTCGCCGGTGCGGACCGTGCCTTGGAAGACCGCGCCGTGCTGACTCTGTTCCTCGATGTCGAGTTGCACCTCGTCGCCGCTCGAAGCGGTGAGTTTCACACCGACCTTGTCCGGGTTGCCGGTGAGATCGCGGTCGCCGTCCTTGACCTGCACATGGATCAGGTTGCCCGGCTTGACCTGGCTCCTGGGCCTCGCGACGGCGCGTGGCAGTGGGGTTCCGGTGTCGGAGACCTCCTTCTTCAGGCTGTCGGTGAAGCTCGTGTCATCCGCGTTGACGATCTCGCTGCTGGCCGCCTCGAGGTGGCCGTCCGAAGCGATCTGGAGACGGGTGTGGCTGAGAAATTCGTATTGGAACTGCTTCTTGAAATCCTCGGGATAATCCACCGTGATGGTATCGCCGCCAGTGACTTGCAGTGTGCCGTCACCGGCTTTCGCCACGCCGAGGGTGGTGGGGATTTCCGTGAGGAAGATCCCGCGGCCCGCGCCGCCGCTTGTTAGAAACGATTCCTCGGTGTCGTTGCCGGGCTCGGTGCGGATCACGACCGGGATGCGGGTGTCGCCATGGCTGATGCCGAGATCGGAGTCCTGCACGATCACCGAAAGCGCGGTGCCCGGGGTATGCCAGACCTTGGATTCCTGGCCGAGGCGACCGACGGTGCGCAGGGTTTCGAGCTGGGTCAGGAAGCGTTGTTCGATGCCATACACCTCGGCGAGGTTGAAGAGGGTTTCGTTGGCGAGATCGGCGTCCGGCGCGTTTTCGAGAACCGACAGGAAGATCCTGCGCGCCTCCTCGTTGTTATCTTGGCGGAGGGCAACCACGCCACGCAGGAAATCGGCGCGGATCGAGATCGCCGGGATAGGGTTTTCCGCGAGGTCGTTGAAGATTTCCCCGGCCTGGTCATAGACCTTTTGGGCCATGTAGGTTTCGCCGATGCCAAAGCGGGCGTCCACCGCCTCGGGCTGGTCCTTGTGGAGGTTCAGGACGGTGGTGAACTCGGCCCGCGCGATGTCGAACTGTCCGGCCCGCTGATAGTTTTTCGCCAGCAGGAGCTGGATGCGGGATTTGTCCCGGACATCGACGTTCTCCGCCTGGCCGAACTTGATCAACCAGCCGCGAAGGATGTCTTCGGCGCGTTCATGGTCTTGCGGAGTGCCCTGCGAGATATGGGTTTCCGCCGCGAACAGGATCAACTCGACGGGCAGCTCGGCGCGATGGGCGTCGAAGAGATTGCGGTTCTGTTCGTAGGCTTTTTCGGCGAGATCCGACTCGCCGAGCCGCAGGTGGAGGATGGTCTGGAGCAGCGGGGCGAGCGGACTGTCGGATGGGATGTCGGCACTCATGCCGCCCATTCCGCCATAGGCCTTGCGGAGCAGGCTGCGGGCTGCGGTCGTCTCCGCCTCGCCGACCGAGCGGATCGAGTTGAGCAGGCCGTTGAGGATGGCGGCGGCGAGCGGATAGTCCGCGCGGGCCATCGCGGATTGGGCGAAGGGGAAAATCCGTTTCCACGATTCGTAATGCGGATCCGCCATCAGGATCAGGCGCTGGGTGTGGAGCAGGCGGTCGATGGTTTTGGGTTCGGCGGCGAGCAGTTCCATGCCGGCCTCCGTGCTGAGGCGGCCGAGGCGCAGGTCGCGCACGATGCGGAAGACACGGGCTTTGTTTTCCTCCGGCCAGTCCTTGGCATTGCGGGCCTCCTCCAGCCAGCCGCGGGCCGGCCATTCGCCCATGCCCCATGGGCGGAACGGCGAGCGGTCGGCACGGGTGCGCGATTTTGTCAGAACCGCCTCCATGGCCGGAAGATCCCCGGTGCGGAAGGCGAGGTTGGCGATTTCACCCGCGTAGGCTCCCTGGAAATCGGTGTCGGCCTCGAAGCGGGGTTGCAGAAAGGTTTTGGCTTGGGCCGGGTCCAACGTGGACGCCACACGCAGCGAGCAGGATACGGATTCGGAATCGTCGGGATTCAATTCCATCCGTGAGCGCCACCATGCGGCGGCCTCGGCCTTCATGCCGAGTTCGTTGAGAATGTCGCCAATGCGGGTGGAATGGGTGAGCGGATGCGGACTGTCTTTTGAAGATGTGGTGATCCAGGGAATCGCCTTGCGGATGATGCCCTCGTCCTTGGTTTCGCAGAGATGGACCCAGGTGTCCGGATGGGTGGCGGCGGGTGGAATGGTTAGAACATGGCGGGCGGCGGCGAGCCGCATCTCGCGGTTGGCGTAACCGGCGGCTTCGAGCCAGCGGGCGGCGGCTTCAAGATCGCGGGGCACTTCGCGGCAGAGGGTTTCGTAATGTTTGGCGGATGACTCCTTGGATTTGCCGCCGAGGTGGTGGCGGTAAACATAGGCGAGTCTTGCTAACAGAAGTTGGCGGATTTCGGGAGGCGGGTTTTTCTGGAGCAATTCCTGGCAGGCCTGGCCGGACCTGCCTCCGTCCTCGCGGGTCTGGCGCCAGAGCCTGGCGATGCCGTCGTTCTGATGGTTCCGCTTGGCGATCTGCCACTGGTGGGCGCGTTTCTTGTCGGAGGGCGCCGGATTCCAAACCCGGTCCTGAAAACCCGCGAGGTGGGGAAAGGCCTTGGCGCTCGCGGTGACCCGTTCGAGGTCCTTGTTGAATGCCTCGTCGCTCGCCGCGGAGTCATACAGATACCTGATGATCTCCTCGGACCAGCCGTCTTCGGCGGGTGACTTGGCGAGGAACTCGCGGGCCATCGCGCCGGCCTTGGCGGCATCCTTCATGCGGTCGCGATAGACATCGAGGGCCAGCACGGCGCGCAGTTTCGCCGCTCCGGACGGGTTCTTGGCGATCGCCTTCAGCAGGCCCTGCTCGGCGCGGCGATGGTCGTCGCCGCACCAGTTGACATAGGCCCGCGGGGTGTCGTGGCTCGTCACATCGTGGAGCATCACCTCCTCGCCGAGGCCGAGGGCCAGTGGCGTATCCTTTGCCTCGGCGGCTGCCTGTGCGGCGCGGGCCAGCGGCTCGTGACGGTCGTCGCGGCGCGGATAGGCGGTGAGATAACGGCGGGCTTCCGCCTCGATTTCGGCAGGTGGCTTTTTCGCTGAAACCATCGCCGAGATCAAACCACGATGCACCTCGTGGTTGCCGGGAGCGAGAGCCTTGCGAAACGATTGGATGGCATTCTCGTGCTGGCCGAGTTGGGTTTCGAAGCGGCCGGTGAGAAACCAGAGGTCGCGTTGGCGGGAGTCGCTCATCGGTGCCTTGCGGCGGAGGAGGGCTTTGGCGATTTGCAGGCCCCCGGCCCATTGCTCGGCACGGGAGGCGGCTTCCATCCCCTGAAAGCCGACGTCGGTCAGAGCCGGATCGGCGGGGAGCTTTTCCACCATTCCCGAAGTGAGTTCGACGGCCTGCCTGAAGGAGGCCGCGTTGTTCGCCGCCATCAGGAGCCGCAACGCGCGGATGCCCTGGCCGGCATCGCCGCCATGCCGCCAGATCTCCAGACGCTGGGTCGCTGCGGGACCGGCGCGTCCGCTGCGCTCAAGGGCGGTGGCCAGGCGGTCGCGCGCTTCGTTTGTCAGGGGACTGCCGGGAAAGAGTTCGAGAAACTGGCGGCCGGTGGTGATGACGTCCTCGTGGCGGGCGGCGGCGGCATAGCCATCGATCAGCCTGAGCGTCACCTCCGCGCGGCGGGGATGGCCGGGCTGGGAGCGCGAGAATTTCGCGGCGGTCCGGATCAGGCCGAAGACCTGGCCGTCCTGCCAGTAGAGGTCGATGAGTTCCAGCATCAGCTTGGCCCCGGCCGGCGAAACCTCGGCGGTTTCCTTGAGGCGCGCCTCAAGGCCGGCAGCCTTGTCGGCGGGGGCGCCGAAGGCGTGCACACCCACCACCAGAAGGATGGAAAGTTGGCGGAGATAGGTTTTCAAAATCCTGCGGTTTTGAGCGCTTCGACGATCTTGTTGGCCTCCGGGGCGATCTCGCTTTCCGGGTATTCGCTGATGAGTTGCTCGAAACGCCGCCGGGCTTCCGGCTTGCGGTCGAGCTTGAAGAGGCAGCGGCCGTAGTTGAAGAGGATGACGTCGAGGAAGTTGGCGTCCGGGTGGTCCGACAGCACGTTCTCAAACACATCCACCGCGCGCTTGTAATCCTCCTTCTGATAGTAAAACGCGGCCATCTTCGCCACGGCGTCGCCGACGCGCCCGCTGTCCGGAAAATTCTCGTAAACCTTCTGATAGGCGAGGAAGGCCTTCTCGAAAAGCTGCCCGGACTGTCCGGCCGCCGCCTTGAGTGCCAGCTCCTCGTAGCACTCGCCGATGTGGAACTGTCCCTCGCCACGCAGCGGGCTGTCCGGCAGCTTGGTGATGCTTTCATAGAGACTGATGGCGCGCAGGTGGTTGTCCCGCTTGCGTTCGACGTGGGCCTGTTGGAGCATCGCCTCGTCGATGAAGGCGCTGGCGGGAAACTCGGCGAGCAGCCGCCGGCTCATGCCGAGGGCGAGGTCGAGTTCATCCATCGCGAAGTAGATCCGCCAGAGCTGCACGTAGGTTTCCTCCAGCAGCGATCCGCCGGCTTTGCGGGCCTGGTCGAGGATCTCCTCGCAGACCGCCAGGGCTTCGGCGTATTTCAGGTCGGCCTTGGCATTGAGGCCGAACTCCTTGTAATGGTTGCCCACCTCGGTCAGCGCCTTGGCGGTGCGGACCTTCGTTTTCAACCGCAGTTCCTCGTCGGAAATGTCGGTGCGCGTGACCCGCACCTCGCCCAGGTTGCCTTCGATGATCCGGACTTCGGCGGTGCGGACGAGCGGGCCATCCCCGAGGTGGCGCTCGTCGAGGTAAACGAGGCGGATGATCTGGCCGGGCTCACCGGTGAGGCTGCCCTCGGCGGTGCCAAGCCGGAGCGGGAGCGCGAGGCGGAACTCGCCAGCCTGAGCGGTTTCCCGCAGGGTGACCGGCACGCTGCGGACCAGCAGCAGTGGATCGATTCGCGCCTTCATGTCCTCACCGTCCGCACCCTCGGTGAGTTCACCGCTGGCGACGCGCCGGGCGAGTTCCTCATCGATTTCGTCGGACGACTTGCGGCGCAGGAGTTGCACTTCGGCAACCAGCTTGTCGGGCCCGTCGGTGGTGTCGTGATCGGCGTCCGAAACCTGCAGGTGGAGAGGCTTGCCGAGCACCGCGGCCTGGATGTCGTTCTGATAGGAACCATCCGTGATGCGGGCAAGGCCGTTGCCCACGACCATGACTTCCCTGACGCGCTTTTCGTCGAAGGTCTTGCCGGCGGTGTGGGCGTCGGTATAGGTCACGGTGACGACGTCGCCGCCGCGGACCTCGAGAATGCCGTTGTTTGGAACCCGCGGGCCGAGCTGGGTGACGATCCCGCCGAGGGCGATGCGGGCGTTGCGTCCGACCAGATCGCAGGCCACGGTTTCCTCTTCGCCGCTTCGGGTTGTGCAGCGGACCTTGACCTGCTCGCCGACCGGCAGGATCGCGAAATCCTGATCGTCGATTTTGATATAAAGGCGTTTGCCGGCTTCCACCTTGTCGGTTTTCGAGTCCTCGTTGGAGAAGGTGGTTCCGACCTTTTCGAGGGCTTCGATGGCGCGGTTGTAATGGCCGAGTTTGAAGTGGCCGAGTCCGATGTAATAATAGGCGTCGTTGACCTGGGTGGATGCGGGAAAGCGTTCGATCACATCGCGCATGATGGTGAAGCACTTGCCGTAGTTTCCGGTTTCGTAGAAGCAGGTGCCGGTCTGGAGATAGGCATAGGCGCGGCGCTCGTCGTTCTCATTGGCTTCCGCCGCCGCGGCCTCGTAGTGAAGGCGCGCCTTGTCATAGGCGCGCGTTTCCTTGAGCAGGTGGTCGGCGAGGCGCAGGTGCGCGTCGAAGCGGATCTGGCTGCGCGGATAGCGTTCGACGACTGATTCCCAGATCTCGAGCGCCTTTTCGTTCTCGCCGACTTCAAGTCTGGCGTCACCGGCCTGCAGGAGTTTGCGGGCGGCGCGGTCCTCGATGATCGATCCGCGTTCGGCCGCCGGCGGTTGCGGATCCTCCGCCAGCGCGGTGAGCGCGAACGGCAGGAAGATAAGGACGCGGATCGATGTGCGAACCATGGGTTTCAACCAAACAGTTCGTGGATCGGGACGGCTTCCTTGCGAACGAGGCGCATCGGACGGCCCTGGTCGGTGATGACCTCCTTGTGAAGATCGATTCCGAGCGCGAGGCAGATCGAGGCATGGAGATCTGGCACGTTGACGGGGCGCTCGGCGGGTTCCATGCCATCCGCATCGGAAGCGCCGACGATGGTTCCGCCCTTGATGCCGCCGCCGGCCATCATGCAACTGAAGCAGCGCGCCCAGTGGTCGCGACCGCCGCCATCGTTGATGCGCGGGGTGCGGCCGAACTCGCTGAGCACCACCACCAGGGTTTTCTCCAACATTCCGTTGGCCTTGAGATCGGCGAGCAGCGAGGCGATGCCCGGGTCCATGGCCGCGCCGTGTGCGCGCATCGCCTGGAAGATGCCGCCGTGATTGTCGAATCCGCCGCGGTTGACCTGCACGAAGCGCACGCCTTTTTCGATGAGCCGGCGTGCGAGCAGCGCGCCGCGGCCGAACTCGGTGTTGCCGTAACGTTCGATGGTCTGCGGTTTTTCCTCGTCGAGTTCGAAGGCCTTCAGCGCGGGGCTTTCCATCAGGGCGACGGCATCCTTGAGGGCGGTCTCGGTGGCTTTCATTTCCTTGGAACCCGTGCCGGCGGAAACCCGGGCGTTCATGGCCTCGAGGATCTGGAGACGCTGCATCCCGCGGGCGTGGCTGATGCCCTCGGGAAACGCCAGATAGGGGTCCTTCTCGCCGGGGCGGCCGACAAAGTAGGCCTCGCATTGCTGGCCGAGGTATCCGGCGCGGGCCGCCTGGCCGCTGATGCTGACAAAGGCGGGAAGGTCGCCCAACGGTTCGCGCTCATGGATCACGATCGAGCCGAGGCCCGGGTGGAGGATGTTGGGCGACTGGCCGAAGCCGGTCTGGAGTTCATACTGGGCACGGCCGTGGTCGCCGTTGGTGCCTGCGATCGAACGGATCAGCGCGGCATGGTGCATCTGCTTGGCGAGCTTCGGGAAAATCTCGGAGATTTCCATGCCGCTGACCGATGTCTTGATCGGCGCGAACTCACCCTGGACCTTGCGGCCGGGCTTCGGGTCCCAGGTGTCGAGGTGGCTCATCCCGCCGCTGTTCCAGAACAGGACGACGTGTTCGGTGCTGGCCTTGCCGGGCACCGCGCGCGCCAGCAACTGGCTGACCGGCATGCCCAGCAGCGACGCGCTGAACATCTTCATCATGCGGCGGCGGGTCATCCGGTAGTCGGTGCAGGCATTCATGGTTTTTCTGAATGATGGATCACGGGAGGAAACGGAACTCGTGGCAGTTGAGCAGGGCCCAGCGGAGATCGGCCATGCCTTCAAGCGCGTTTGTTTCGAGAAGCGCGCGGGCCCGGTCCTTCTCGTCGGCGGTGGGGAGGCGGGTCAGGATTTCCTGATAGGCATGATCGATGGCCGCGTCGCGGTCCGTTTGCAGGATGCGGTGGATGGGTTCCAGCGGGCCGACGCGCGACGCCTCGTGGGTCATGCGGCCGTTGAGCATCATGAGTTCCTGGCGGAGCGACGCGGACGAGTCGCGGAACTCGCCGAGGCCGGTGCGCTCCGGTTGGCCGAAAACGCGGAGGAAGTGGGCCGGTGGGGCGGGCGTGGCCATGTGCATGGCGCTGTCGAACCGCGGGTTGTCGTCCACGGTTTCGGTGATCGTTTTGGTGGTGAACTTCATGGCCTCGCCCTGCGAATCCTGTCGCATGGCCATCATTCTTTCGGTCTCGATCCGCTCGTCCGACATGGCGCGCATCGATTCGATTTCAGCGTTCTCCTTTTTCGCGAGGATGGCATCGAAGTCGAGCTTGAGGGTGGATTCGAGATCATAGCCGTCGCCGCGCATGGCGGGCACTTCGGCAACGGTTGCCTCCGTGACAGGGCTTCCAACCGAAGTCTTTGTCACAGCGGTTTCGCCGGTGGGAACCCTGATTTCGCGGCTGACCTGTTTCGCGTTGGCCCCCTCCGGCCATTTGAAATCACCGAGGTGGCCGGCCACAATCACGCTGTCGAAGAGGACTTCGCCCAGCATCCGGCGGGTCGGCGCCGCGGCGAAGGTCCGCTCGCTCTCCTCACGCTGCATGACGGGGACCCCGGCGGGCAGCGTGCTGCGGCGGTAGGCATCGGTGAGCGTGATGATGCGGATCAGGTTGCGGAAGTCGTAGGCGCCGGCGATGAATTCACGGGTGAGGAAATCGAGTGTCGAGGCGTTGCGCGGCGCGTTGTAGTCGGAGAAATTGTCGAGCGGCTCGACGAAGCCACGGCCTAACAACTCCGCCCAGACGCGGTTGACGAAGGCTCGGGCGAAATGGTCGTTGCGCGGGTCGGTGACGAGTTGGGCGAGCTGGTTGCGCAACTCGCTGGAGCGGTAGATGTCGGCGTGCACGTTGAGGGCGCGGCTTTCCTTCCTCGCTTCCTCAAGAACCGGATCCGATGGTTTTCCCACGGAGGTGTCCACCGAATCCAGCAAGGCTTCGAGCGCGGCGCCGGCGTTTCCGGCCGATGCGGCCGACGCCTCTCCGCTGCGGATTTTCTCGAATCGTTCGAGGTGGTCCGGCGTCTTCGTGTATTCGGCGAACTTGATCGGAAAACCTGGCGTGACGGGAAGGCGGGTCTCGGCCCCGGCCTTGTCCTCCGGCGGCCAGAGCACCGTCATCTCGGCGCCCTCGGTGGTGTAGACCATTCCGTTGTTGCGGCCCTGCACCTTCCTGGTTTTCCCGAAGAACGCGGCGAAACGATAGAAATCCTTCTGCTTCCAGTCGTCGAAGGGGTGATCGTGGCACATGGCGCAGCCGATGCGCACGCCGAGAAAAACCTGGGCGGTGGCGGCGGCGAGTTCCATCGGCTTGGCGTCGTCGCCGAGCAGGTAACCCACCGCGGGATTCGAGGTGCTGCGGCCGGACGCGCTGATGAGTTCGCGCACCATGATGTCATAGGGTTTTCCCTGCTCGATCGAGCCGTGGACGTAGGCGAGCAGTTGGTTGCCTCCCGGGATGGTCGAGCGGATCCGCAACATGTCGGACATGAAAACCGTCCAACGGTCGGCGAATCGCGGGTGAGCGACGAGTTTCTCGACAAGTCTCGCTCGCCGGTCGTCGCCCCAGGCCTCGTATTCACGGATCTCCGGCAGCGTCGGGATGCGGCCGATCAGATCGATGGTGGCGCGGCGCAGGAAGGCGGCGTCGGTGACCGGAGCGGTGGTGATGACTTCGGTGCCGGCGTTTTCGCGTTTCAGGATGTCATCCACCATGGCTGCCGCTTCGGCGGGTGAGGCGGGGGCCTTGGCGGGCGGGGTGACGCGTTTGATCGGTGGCGGCTTGCGCTCGGTCAGGGTGACGCCTGACGGCCATGGAGCGCCGGCGCGCACCCAGGCATCGAGCAACTCGATCTCTTCCCGCGGCAAGGCCTGGCCTTCCTCGGGCATGATCCCCTCATCGATCGGCCGAAGGCGGATCCGGGTGAGCATCTCGCTTTTCGCAGGGTCACCGGGGACGACCGCGTCGGCGTCGTCCCCACCCTCGAGCAGGGCCTCGCGGGTGTCCATGCGGAGGCCGCCCCTGGCCTTGTCCGCATTGTGGCAGCGGACGCAGTTGCGCTCGAGGATCGGCTGGATGAGTTCGGTGAAATCCGGGCCCTCGGCAAGCGCCCGCGAAGTTCCCGCGAGGGTGGCGCAGAGCAGTAGAAATGCGGTTACGGGCTGCATGAAATGCTCGGGCTGGGATTCAGGACCACTCGATCAAACTCCTTACCGAAGCCCAAGAAGATTCCTTACAGAGAGAAGGGTAAGCGCCATCGATGCCCGGGATGCGAACGCCGGGCTGCAACGAAATCGCATCCGGGCGCCAGAACCCCCGTCGCGGCAGGTGTGGATCGAGGAGTAACACACGCCACCAAGGGAGTCACGGGGCGGGCGCCGCATCGACGTCCCGATCAATGCCTTCGGATACCGCGAAGAGCGGGCCAAGAAGCCACGAGCCGGATTCGAGTCTCTCCGTCCGTCCTCCGGGATGGTCGGGTCTAGAGCGAGCCTTCAACCTCACCGTCGCCTCCGAAAGGGTGATTTCGGCCCATCCGGCTCCTTCGGGCGATCACCCACCGGGGCCGGTGCGCCTCTTCCCGGATGAAAACCGCTTGCCAAGGCCTGCGTGCGGCGGTACCCACTCGCCCCCCGGCCGCGAGGATTTGCGGCATCGACTTGCGATCATGAAGTTGGCGAAACTGCTGAGTGCGGACCAGATCATCCTCGACATGAAGTCGGAGGGGCACTGGACGGCGATCACCGAGTTGGTGGACCACCTGGTGGCGGTTGGAATGCTGCCGCAGGGCCAGCGCGAGGACGTGCTCGCCTCGCTCAAGGCACGCGAGGAGCAGGTGAGCACCGGCATCGGGTCCGGAGTGGCTATTCCACATACCTTTTCGGACACGCTGGAGAACGTGGTGACAGTCTTCGGGCGCTCGGCCAAGGGCATTGATTTCGAGGCGATCGACAACGCACCGGTCCATTTCATCATTCTCTTCATCGTGCCGCGCAAGGATTACCACCTGCACCTGCGGACGCTGGCCGCGATCGCGAAACTGTTCACCAACTGCGAGATCCGCCGCCAACTCGCCGCCGCCGGGACGCGCGACGAAATCCTCGCCATCCTCGATTGCAAGCCATCGCGGACCGCCGCTTCCGGCGCTTGAGACATCCGGCGGCCATCCCTTTGCCATGACTCTCCTTCAGGAACTCGAACGCCGCCTTCAATCGGCCCTTTCCGCCGTTCTCGGCGAGCCCGCCACCGCCGCCGTCACCGCCGCGGCGGATCTCCGCTTCGGCGACTATCAGAGCAACGCCGCGATGGTCCTCGCCAAGCAGCGCAAGGCCAACCCGCGCGCGCTGGCACAGGAAATCATCGACCGCCTCGACCTCGCGGGCCTCGCCACCGCCGACATCGCCGGTCCCGGGTTCATCAACTTCCGCATCCTGCCGGAGGCATACGCGGCCAAGGCGAAGGAGCTGTTAGGTGATGCGCGTCTGGGCGTCCCCGCCATCGGCGAGGGGAAAACCGTCGTCGTCGATTTCTCCGCGCCGAACGTCGCCAAGCCGATGCACGTCGGCCACATCCGTTCGACCATCATCGGCGACTCGCTGTGCCGCATCGCGCGTTTCCTCGGCTTCAAGGTGGTTGCGGACAACCACATCGGCGACTGGGGCACCCAGTTCGGCATGATTCTTCACGGCTGGAAAACCGTGATGAACGCCGAAGCTCTGGAAACCGATCCCATCGCCGAGTTGCTGCGCGTTTACCGCGAGGTCAACGCGCTCACCAAGGCCGACCCCGCGGTGCTGGAGACCTGCAAGAACGAGCTGGTGAAACTCCAGGCCGGCGACGCGGAGAACCTCGCCATCTGGCAGCAGTGCGTCGATGTCTCGAAGCGCGGACTCCAGAGGATCTACGACACGCTCGACGTGAAGTTCGACCACTGGCTCGGCGAGAGTTTCTACAACGACCGCCTCGCCGGACTGGTGGACGAATTTCTCACCAAGGGATTGGCCCGCGAGAGCGAGGGTGCCATCTGCATCTTCTCGGACGGCAAACAGGAGCCGGAAAACGATCCGTTCCGCGTGAAGAACAAGGACGGCTGGACCGACAATCCCGCCATCATCCGCAAGGCGGACGGCGGATTCCTCTACGCCACCACCGACCTCGCCACGCTCGAATACCGCATCAACGAATGGCGGGCGGACCACATCTGGTATGTCGTCGGCGTGCCGCAGTCGCTGCATTTCCGCCAGATCTTCGACGCCGCCGCGCGCTGGGGGAAAACCGGCGATTTCCGCCACATCGCCTTCGGTTCCATCCTTGGCGACGACCGCAAGCTGATGAAGACCCGTTCCGGCGACAACGTCGGGCTTGTCGAAGTGCTCGACGAGGCCGTCGAGCGCGCCGCGAAACTCATCGCCGAGAAGAACCCGGACCTTCAGGGCGAGGAAGCGGCCGAGATCGCGGGCATCGTCGGCATCGGCGCGGTGAAGTTCGCCGAACTCTCGCAGAACCGCCTCACCGACTACGTCTTCGCCTGGGACCGCATGCTGGCGCTGCAAGGCGACACCGCGCCCTACCTGCAATACTCCAGCGTCCGCATCCGCTCGATCTTCCGCAAGCTCGACGCGCCCTTCGACGCCGCATCCGCCGCCATCCTGTTAGAAAAGGAAGAGGAGGTCCACCTCGCGCGGCTTCACGCGCGTTGCGGCGAGCTGCTGCCGACGATCATCGAGGATTTCCGGCCGAATCTGTTAGCCAACTACCTGCTGGAACTGGCCCGCGGTTTCCATTCGTTCTTCGAAGCCTGTCCGGTGCTCAAGTCCGATGAGCCTCTTCGCTCCAGCCGTCTCGCGCTGTGCGAGCTGACTTCCCGCATCCTCACCACCGGCCTCGGTCTGTTAGGCATCCGCTGCCCGGAGCGGATGTGAGCGTGGCCGGAATCATCACCGGTTTCTAACAGTCCGGAAGCCGACGGTGGGTTTCCTCGTTCCGGGCGAGGCGCTGGCCCGCGAGGCGGCGCGGCAGTTGGCGGCCGGTTCGTTCCAAGATCCGCCGCGGATCACGCGTTGGTCGCCACCTGACGGGCCCCGCGGGTTGTGGACCTCGGTGGTGCCGAGTGACGGATCGTAGAAATCCCAGCACCATTCGGCGGCGTTGCCGTGAAGGTCGTGGAGTTCGAGCGAGTTCGGGGTTTTTCCCGCCACGGGATGGAGTATCAGTCCGCTGTTTCCGGCAAACCATCCGGCCTGCTTGAGGTTGCGGTCCGCGGGATCGATGCCGGTTTCGCTGATGGGCCCGGTATGGAAGGCCCACTTGGAATTCCGGGTGCGGCAGGCGAATTCCCATTCCGCCTCGGTGGGCAGGCGGTATCCGTCCGCGTGCCAATCACAAATGATAACAGGGGTGCCGGTCTTGAAGACGGCTCCGGGTTTCCCCTTGTTGCCCGCCAGACGGTAAACGGCGGTCCGGCCCTCCAACTGGCTCTTGAGATTGCACCACTTCACGGCATCCCACCAACTGACTTCAACCACCGGATGGAGGTCGGCGTCGTTGCCGGCGGCACCGTTGGAACCGGGGGACAGATCGGCGTAGCCGTTGACGAGGGCGAAGGCGCGCACGGCATTCCATTCGGTCCACGTGACCTCGGTGGCCTTCATCAGAAACGGATTGGTTTCCACGGCGTGAAGCGATTCGTTGGCCGAGCGGCCGGGCTCGTCATCCGCGCTGCCCATGTCGAAGCGACCCTTGCGGACGGGCTTGTGGATTCCGATGATCGTGACGAGATGCCTGGCCCGGCCGAGGCTTGCGGCGTCGAGCCGGGAAATCGGAACCTCAAAGGGCCGGACGGCATCGGAGAGATACACCCGCTGGTCATCCATCCAGACGAAATGGGCGCGGATGGTCCTGCCGTCGCGCGAGGTCCATGACTGGAGTCCGCCATCGTCCGGTTGCGTTTTTTCCGTGGCGAGAGAGAATCCGGCGCTCGCCAAAACTGCCATCAGGATGAGCCGCCGATGGTTCATGGCGTGGCGGGTTTCATGCGCACCGGACGGAAACCGATCCATGGCGCGCGCGGTGGTTTCGGCGAGAAATCGCCACGATAGGTGGCCCGGCAGCACATCGGATGATCGGCCCACGATCCGCCGCGAATCATCCGGTGGGTGCCGCTTGGCTTGCCTTTCGGATCGGCATCGTAGCCGGTCTTTGTGACTGGTCCGATCCAGTCCCAGCACCATTCGGCGACATTGCCGCCCATGTCGTGGAGCGACTTGGAGGTGGCGCTCGGCCGGGTGCCGACCGGATGGGTGTTGCCCTCGCTGTTCTGTTGGTGCCAGCCGTCGGTATCGGATTCTCCCTCGGCGAGCCCGGCTTTGTTGAAGGCGTATTCCCACTCCGCCTCGGTGGGCAGGCGGTAGCCGCCGGACGCCCAGTTCACGGCGATTTTTTCGGGAGTGCCGCTGCGGAGAACATTGGTTTTCTCGAAGGGCTCGGAGGTGAAATACACCGGAGCTTTCCCTTCGATTTCACTGAGGAGATTGCACCATTTCACCGCATCCCACCACGAGACGTTGGTGACGGGATGTTCGCCGGTGCCATCGCCCTTGTAGCCCTCGCTGCCCTCGCCGATGTCGGTGTATCCGCGGTCTTTCGCGAAGCCGCGGACCTTCTGCCATTCGGCCCAGGAGACCTCGGTGGATTTGATGAGGAAAGGCCGCGCCACCGAGGCGTAGCGGTGGGGCTCGTCATCGAGGAGAAACGTGGCGTTCTTCGCCTCTCCCAGAAGCTTGTCCTTGTGGATGCCGAGCTCGAACTTGCCTGCGGGAATCGCAGCGAAGTCGAAGCCGGTGTTGATGGGCTTGTCCTGGGCGCAGGCGGTGGCCGCGATCAGGAGGCCGCAAAAGCGATGAAGGGGGAGTGTCATTTCGCGGCGGGTTTGTTTGCTTTGGGATCGCGGCCGCAGACCGGGCGGAATCCGATCAGCGCGCTTTCCGGAGGGGCCGGGCTGAAGGGGCCGCGGTAGGCCGCTCTACAGCAGCGGACGGGATCGGCCCACGATCCGCCGCGGAAGACGCGGAATGTTCCGGTGTCCGGCCCGCGCGGGTCTTCGGCCTCTCCTTCCTCGATGGTGGCAAGCCAATCCCAGCACCATTCGGCGACGTTGCCGAGCATGTCCTCGAGGCCGTATTCGTGCGGCTGGTCCTTCGGCCCGCCCGGCGGCCGGGTGCCGACGGGGTGGGTGTTGCCGCCGCTGTTGCCGGCGTGCCATGCGATTTCATCGAGATCGGCATAGGTGGCCTTTGAACCGGTGCTGCGCCCCTCGCGACAGGCGTATTCCCACTCGGCCTCGGTGGGCAGGCGGTAGCCGTCGGCATCCCGGTTCGCGACGGGGGTTTGGGTCCCGATTTTGAAAACGGCTGCGCCGCTGAAGTCATTGGCGAGATGATAGACCGGCTTCAGTCCCTCGATCTGGCTTTTGGCGTTGCACCATTTCACCGCATCGAGCCAGGTGATGCCAGTGACCGGATGGTTGCCCGAGTTGTCGCCGTTGTAGCCGTTTGATCCCTCCGCGATATCGATGTAACCGTTGCCCAAGGCTTCCTTGCGGACCAGATTCCATTCCGTCCACGTGACTTCGGTTTTCTTCATCCAAAACTCGCGTGAGATCGTGACTTTGCGTTCGATTTCGTAGTCCGAGAGTTTTTTCTCCTCCTGCGCGACGGGCTGAAGGGGATTGGTGACCGTGGGCACCTGTTTGGTCGCGCCGTTGGTGACGCGTCCTTCCTCATTCGGCGGGCTGCCCATCTTGAAGGAGCCGCGCGGGATGCGGACGAAGGCCATGTTGCGGATGGCTTCGATCGGCCGGTCCGCCTCGCGCAGCGCCGCCTCGCGGGCCTGGTTCTGGCTGGCCTTGTCGAGGCGTTCGAGCGGGACGACGGCCTCGCTGCCGTTTTCCAGTTTGAGGGTGAGCTTGTCGTCCACGAGTGAAACAAAACGCGCGCGGATGGTCTTGCGGTTGGTACCCGTCCAGTTGAGCCATTCGTGGATGGTGTCTTCCGCAGTCGCATCGGCCGCGAGGGCGACCCATCCGGCGAGCAAGGCCACAAAGGCGGAACGAAGGCGGAGTTTCATGGTTGATCCGGGCGATAGGGGGCAAGCACGCAGCGGAAGCCCGTGTTCACGCTTCTAACCGATATGTGACGGAAGAACTTCGCGTCGATCGCAAGCTCTTCGGCTTTCCAAGTGAGCCACGAGCCGCCGCGGACGATGCGGTTCGAGCTGTCTCCGTCCACGGAATCCATACAAAACTGCCAGAGGTTTCCGTAGGCGTCGTGAATGCCGAGACGGTTGGCGGGAAAGTGGCGCACCGGCGCGGGAAACGGAGCGCTGTCGCGAAAGCCCGTGATGAACTCCCACCCGGCCGGGATCTCGCCGTTGCCGATCTCGGATCCGGCGAGGTTGCAGCGGTAGTTGGGCGGCGAGCCTTTTCCCCACGGGAAGCGCCCGGCGTCCTCGCCCGGTGGCAGTTCGAGCGCGGCACGCCATTCCGCGTCGAGGGGCAGCCGGTAGCGGTAGCCGCTGGGAAGGCTGCCATCGGCCAGTTCGCGGTTGGTGAGCCAGTCGCAGAATTTCATCGCATCGGTCCAACTCACGGCGCACACCGGATGTTCGGCGGTCTGGACGTATCCGGGATCCTCCCACGAAAGCGGCAGGCGTGTGTATTCCGGTTTACCGCCTTTTTCGATGCCCACGACCATGCCCGACATGTCCGGTGACGCGTCCACCGCGAACGCGCGGAAGTCCTTCACCCGTGTGAGGCAGGTGGCGAACAGCACGCCGGGAGTGCCCGAGGGAACGAACTCCATGCCAAGCGAGTTGGTGAAGGGTTGTTCCTTGGAGGCCCTGATCGCCGGAGGTGCCGGAGTTTCTCCGGTCCCCGGCTTGGCAGCGGGCTGAATGCTCATGGCAATGGCCGACACGAGTGAGGCTCCCGCCGCATCGGTGACGCGGGCGACGAATCCGCCGCTGAACGGTTGGTCGGGCGTGCCTTCGATGCCGCCATCCGGCCGGAGCGTCACGCCGGAGGGCGGTGAGCCGGAATCGAGTGTCCACTGGTAAGGTGTCTTTCCACCTTCGGCCATGAGATGGAAACGGTAGGGAATGCCGACCGTACCGGAAGGCAGCGTTTCCGGAGTGGCGACGCGCAAGGGATCGGGCGCTGGCACCGGCGGGGCAGGGGGGACATCGGCCGCCGGATCGACGCGGAGCAGGGTTTTAGACCGGCTGACGGATTTTCTGGAGTCGGTGGCGATGAGATCCAGCTCGTGAGTCCCCACCGTTTCCGGGGTGCCATGCAAACGCCCGTCCGGATCGAGGGTGAGCCACGGGGGAAGCGAATCCGGCGCGGCTTCCCACGCGTATGGTTCGGCACCGCCCCGCGCCTCGAGCCGATGGCCGAACTCCTGCCCGACCACGGCGGGAGGCAGCGCCTCCGGAATGGTGGCAACGAACGGTGCCAGCGGAACCTGCGGTGACAAGTCCTGTCGGCTGTTCAGCCATGCCCATGTGCCGAGTCCGGCGGAAACAAGAACGGCGGCAGTGACCCACCCGGCGACCTGCCGGGATTTTCCGCTGCCGCGCTTGGTGCGGGCGCTGCGGATTTCCACGGCGGCGGAATCCGTCAGCGAGAGAGCCCGCACGATTTCCCCCGCCGATGCGGGCCGGGCCGCAGGGTCCTTGGCGAGGCAGGCGGCGACGACCTTTTCCCATGTTTCGGGGATCGGGTTCTTGCCGGTGACGCCCAGTTCCGCCCGCCGCACGTTCATCGGTGGGGCTTGTTTTTCCAGCACCTGATGAATGATTTCGCCCTGATAGAAAGGCGGCTTGCCGGTGAGCAACTCGTACAGGGTGGCACCGAGCGCGTGGATGTCATCGAGGTGGCTCGGACGTTCTCCCATCACCTGTTGCGGACTCATGTAGTAGGGCGTGCCGCTGGATGGACTGGCGGCGGTGCTCCGCGTCATCGAGTCGCCGAGGTTGGAGGAAATGCCGAAGTCCGCCACCTTGATGCGACCGCTGCGGGTATACATCAGGTTGCGCGGCTTGAGGTCGCGGTGGGCGAGCTGGATTTCGAAATGCGCGTAATCGAGCGCGGGGCTGAGCTGTTGCAGCCAGGGTTCGAGTTCGGCGGGATCGAAACAACCGCCCGGATGAAGCCGCTTGAGGTCGTGAAAGGTGCCGCCGTCCACGAATTCCATGACAATGGCCGCCATGTCCCGATCCCGGACGAGCCCGTGGGTGCGGACGATGCCCGGATGGGTGAGCGCCATGCCGCGGAGAACCTCCTGGCGCAAATCCCGCAGCGCGTGTTCGTCGTGAATCAGAATGTCGGGCACCAGCTTGAGGGCAATGTCGATCCCCAGTTCGGTATCGGTGGCGCGCAGCACCAGGCCCATGCCGCCACGGCCGAGTTCGCGGACGAGCCGGTAGCGGCCAAAGAGCAACTCGCCTTCGCGCAAGCGGAACGGCCCGCGGGAGTCGCCCGCAGACAGATCGTCCACTTGAGGCTCGGGTGGGGTGGCGTTTTCCATGAAGGCGGAGTCGCGGGTATGGGTATCAAGCCCGGATAAGGGAATGACGCCGACCGCCCGACGTTGGGGAGATGGGTGCCTCTGTTAGCACAAGCGCGAGGCTAGGCGATCGGCTGCGGTGTCGGCAATCAGGAAATCGGCGGATCGGGCCCCTATGATACCTAAGGACAATGGGGGAGTGGCGATGTTGGGAATCGTTTCGCGGTTTTGCTCCGCAAGTTTCCGCCGCGCGGCGGTCAGCCTTGATGAGTTCCCATCTGCCCGACGCCATGAAATCCATCCGCTCCTCGATCGTTTCCGTTCTTCTCGCCACATGCGTTGCCGCCGCTCCGAGTGCCGCGGGTGAATCGTATGTCTGGACCAATCACGCGGGCCGCAGCATCCGGGCGGAGTTTGTGAGTGTGGACGACGCGTTTCTCGTCATCCGCATGAATGGCGCGATCCAGCGGACTCCGCTGGCCGGTCTCTCGCCCGAGAGCGTGCGTCTCGCGGCGGAGATCGACAGGCGTGCCGGTGGCAACGCTCTCGGAAAATCCGTCGTCGCGTTTTGCCGTTCCAATCTATGGCAAAAGGTCGGCGACGGCCAATGCGCGAGCCTCGCCGTGGAAGCACTGAAAGTCGCCGGAGCCGCGGGCATGGGCCGCGATCACCCCGGGCGTGGGGATTACGTCTGGGGAAAACACGTCGCCACCATCGAGGCCACGCGCAGGGGTGTGGACGGGATGCCTTCCCTCGCGGAGGTGAAGCCGGGAGATATCATTCAGTTCCGAGGTGTGAGGTTGGCGGGCAGATCCGCCAACGGGGGCACCTATCGGATGAACGCGGACCATCATACCGCCGTGGTCGAGCATGCGGATGCGGCCACCGGTGAAATCGCGGTCCTTCACCAAAACTGGGGCCGCAAGGTGGTGCGGCGCGACACGCTTCGGCTGGCGGATCTCAAGTCCGGCTGGTTGCGGATCTATCGCACGGTCAGCCGTTAGATCTCCGGCAGGCGCGGCACCACGAAGTCGTGCGTGCCGTCGAATCCGGCGAGCGTCGCCTGATGGCTGGCCTCGGTTTCCATCCGCAGGGCCTTGGCCGCCTCCGCGCTGAGCAGCAGTGGCAGCGCGAGGGATCCCGCGAGTTTTTCCATGCGGAACACGAAGTTCACGCTGGGGCCGTGAAGATTGAGATTGGCAAGCGTGGGCACGCTGCCGAGCACCACCTGGCCGTAGTGCAACACCAGACGGAAATCCGGAGAACCTTGTCCCTGCAAGGCGGCGAACCTGCGGAGCAGCGCGGGAAGCGTGGACTTCGCTTCCAGCGTGTCTTCCCAGAAGGCGAGGAAACCGTCACCGAGATACTGGTTCATCTGTCCGCCATGGTCCACCACGAGATCACGGCAGGTTTTGAACCACGCGCCATTGACTCTCGGCACCTCCTCGGGCGGAAGCTCGTGTGACCGGCGGGTGGAGCCGATGATGTCTCCCACCATCAGCCACAGTGATCGCTTGCGGATGTCGAGGACCGTGGAACCCACGGTTTCCCCGGGAGTGAGCTCCGGTCCGGAGGGGCCGCGGAAGTCGATGCGGTGTCCGCCGATGTCGATCGCATCACCATCTGTTAGAACCGTGGGCCGCGAAATCCTCACGCCGTTGAGCAGGGTGCCGTTGCTGCTGCCCAGATCAATCAGCAGGTATCCGCCAGCGCCTTCGGCATCGGTGCGCTGCCACTGGATCAACGCGTGTTGCCGGGAAACGCGGTCGTCACCCAGCACGATCTGGTTTCCCGCCTGACGGCCGATCGTGCAGCCGCCGCCTAACGGAATCTCGCTCCCGTTTTCCGCAATGATGAGAAAACCACCGGCCATGCGGCGACTCTCTCGCAATCCGCCCGGGGTTGGCAAACCCGGAAAGCGGTGGTTGCCCCCCAAGCGTGGGCCATGCATCCTCCCCGGAGTGAACGGCACGTTTGACTGGCCCGGTTTTCTGACGCACTTCGCCCGCGCCGCCGCTGAGGCGGGCTTCGCGGAACAGGTTCTCGCGGAGACTGCCGCAGGTCCGCTCACCGTCTGGGAGCGTGGTGAAACCGGGCCGTCGATCTATGTTTCCGCCGGTATGCACGGCGACGAACCCGCGGGGCCGCTCGCACTTGCGGAGATGGTGAAATCCGGGCTGCTGCCACACGACATCCGTTGGGCGCTATGCCCGGCCGCCAATCCCACCGGCCTCGCGCTCGGCACCCGCGAGAACGGCGATGGAGTGGATCTCAACCGCGACTACCTCCGGCGTTCCTCCGCGGAGGTGCAAGCCCACGCCGCGTGGCTCGAATCGCGACCCGCACCGGATCTTTTCATTTCACTCCATGAGGATTGGGAGGCGCGCGGGTTTTACTTTTACGAGATCAATCTCGGCCCCGACGTGCCGAACCGCGCCGCAACCATCCTCGATGCGGTGCGACCATGGTTTGAACCCGACGCCGGCCACGAGATCGACGGTCACTCGCCACGCGCGCCGGGCTGGATCTATCACGAGGCGGAAGCGGATGTGCCGGAAGGATGGCCGGAGGCGATCTTTCTCGCCAAACTCGGCTGCCCGCTCTCGTTCACCTTCGAGACACCGAGCCACGCTGCGCTGGATCAGCGCGTCGCTGCCCACCTTGCGGCGGTTCGCGCGGTGCTTGATGCGACGGGTCCTTGATCCCGGAATCCGCGTGCAGCCAACGGTTCGAGCCGTTCAGCTAACGCGGCGCCAGGTGTCGGAAGGATTCTCGCCAAACAGTTTCCGGTATTGCGATGCGAAGCGTCCAAGATGCCAGAATCCCCAGTCCAACGCGATGCGTTTGATCCGACCCGCCGCAGGTGCGGAAGTCAGAATCGCACGGCGCGCCCCATGAAGGCGCTGACAGCGGATGAAGGCGTTGACTCCCACACCGAAGTGGTCCTTGAGCAGATACTCCAAGCCTCGCCGACTCATGCCGCTGGCAAGGCACAAATCGTCCAGCCGGATCGGCGTGGAGCGGTGCGCGGCAATGTGATTGCGAATCCTGCGCAGCGCCCCGTAGCGGCGTGTAATGGCAACCCATGGGATCTTTTCCCGACCCGAGTGGGCCTCCCGCAGGGTATCCACATACGTTTCCAACAAGCTCCGCTCGAACCCGAGACGCGCGGCTGGATCCGTCATCCCGCCCGGGTCGAGACGCATCATCTCCTCCCTTGCGTCCAGCAGATCGGCAATCTGCCTGCGGCACCCGTCCGGCACGCGAAAGCCGGAACCTCTCCGCAACCACTCCGCCGGAATGTCGGGAAAACGATGCGTGGTTTCCCGATGGAGAACATCGATCGGCATGGTGAGCGTGGCGTTCGCGTAACCTGCTGGCGTCATCGCATCCAGATCCCCGCCGGGCGCGAAGAAACCCATGTAGCCGGCTCCGTGTTTCATCGCGAAGTTGAACGAATGGCCGGGCCTGGGGCACTCGGTCACATAGATCAGCGTGTGGCAGTCCGCCGCCATTTGGCCGGACATCAACATGGGTGAACTAAGCCGTGCGATGTCAAAGCACGAATGGGCAAGCCGAACGCGTTCGAGCCTCGACCGCCCGGTGTTCGCCGCAAGCAGGCATGCCTCGATGCGCGATCCCAGGATGGCCTCTGCCAGCTCTTCCGGATCGGAAACTTCCAGGCGGAAATCCTGAATGTCGGCCATTGCCATCATCGAAACCCTAAAAAACACCGGCAATCGGGCAATTCGAAAATTTGCGCATTCCGGATATGAAATCTCCTCGCCGCCGCCCCTTCCGCGGACTAACCAACCATTGTTGAACTGCCCCCTCATTCCCCAAAGCCGATGAAAACCACAACCGCTCTCCTGTTGTTGGCGTCTCTTGCGTCGCCGCTCGCCCCGGCAGCCGAGACCCTCGACCGCACGATCCTGCCGATCCAGCTGCCGAAACGTCAGCTCACCGATGAACTGGACGCCCGCAACTACAAGGTGCCGCCGCGCGTCGAACCGACCGCCCCGGCCGGCGCACCGAACGTGGTCATCATCCTGATCGACGACCTCGGATTCGGCGCCACCAGCACCTTCGGCGGCCCGATCGCCACGCCCACTCTGGAACGCCTCTCGTCCAGCGGCCTGCGCTACAACAATTTCCACACCACCGCCCTCTGCTCACCCACCCGCGCCGCTCTCAAGGCCGGCCGCAACCACCATACCTGCAACATGGGCTTCATCACCGAAATGGCCACCGGCATCCCCGGTGCCACCGGTGAAATCCCGAACACCGTGGCCCCCGTCGCCGAAATGCTCCGCCTCAACGGCTACAGCACCGCCGCCTTCGGCAAATGGCACGAGACCGCCGCATGGGAAACCAGCGTCTCCGGCCCCCACGACCGCTGGCCCACCCGCCAGGGCTTCGACAAGTTCTACGGCTTCATCGGCGGCGAGACGAACCAATGGGCACCCTACCTCTTCGACGGCGTCGCGCCGGTCGAACTCCCCGATGATCCGAACTACCACTTCATGGCAGACATGTCGGACAAGACCATCGCCTGGCTGGAATTCCAAAAGGCGATGACGCCCGACAAGCCGTTCTTCATCTACTTCGCACCCGGTGCCACCCACGCCCCTCACCATGTGCCCGCCGACTGGATCGCCAAATGGAAAGGCAAGTTCGACCAGGGCTGGGACAGGATCCGCGAGGAAACGCTGGAGCGCCAGATCGCCATGGGCCTCGTCCCCAAAGGCACCAAGCTCGCCCCCAAACCCGCGGCCATCAAGGACTGGGACAAGCTTTCCGATGACGAACGAACCCTCTTCAAGCGCCAGGTGGAAACCTTCGCCGCCTTCCTCGACTACACCGACCACCACATCGGCCGCGTGATCGATGCCATCGACTCCACCGGCCAGCTCGACAACACGCTCATCTTTTTCATCGCCGGCGACAACGGCACCAGCGGCGAAGGCGGCATGAACGGCATGTTCAACGAATACACCTACTTCAACGGCGTGCCCGAGAAAGTGGAGGACATGCTCAAGCTTGTGGACAAATGGGGCAACGCGGAAACCTACCCGCACATGGCTGCCGGCTGGGCCGTCGCGCTCAACTCGCCCTTCGGCTGGATGAAACAGGTCGCCTCCGACTTCGGCGGCACCCGCAACGGCATGGTCGTCCACTGGCCGAAGAAGATCCAGGCCAAGGGCGGCATCCGCTCCCAGTTCGGCCACGTCATCGACGTCGCCCCCACCATTCTCGAGGCCGCCGGGCTGCCCGAGCCGAAGGTCGTCAACGGCACGCCACAGATCCCCATGCAGGGCACCAGCCTGGTGTATTCGTTCGATGACGCATCCGCGAAGGAACGCCACACCACCCAATACTTCGAAATCGCCGGCAACCGCGCCATCTATCACGATGGCTGGTTCGCCCGCACCATCCACAAGGCCCCGTGGGAGCCCAAACCCAGGCAATCGTTCGCCGAGGACACCTGGGAACTCTATCACGTCGAAAACGACTTCAGCCTCGCGGAAAACGTCGCCGCCAAACACCCGGAGAAACTCAAGGAACTCCAGGCCGTCTTCCTCAAGGAAGCGAAAGCGAACCACGTCCTCCCGCTCGATGACCGCGTCTTCGAACGCGCCATCGCCTCCGCCGTCGGACGGCCCAGCCTGCTGGGCGACCGCACCTCGCTCACCCTCGCCGAAGGCATGACCGGCATGATGGAAAACACCTTCCTCAGCGTGAAAAACCGCTCGAAAACCGTCACCGCGGAAATCGAAGTGCCGGAATCCGGAGCCAACGGCACGCTCATCGCCCAAGGCGGCCGCTTCGGCGGTTGGTCGCTCTACGTGAAAGACGGCAAACCCGGCTACGACTACAATTTCCTCGGCCTGCAACGTAGCTCGATCGTCTCTAACAAAACCCTCGCCCCCGGCAAAGCCACCGTCCGCTTCGAGTTCGCCTACGCCGGCGGCGGACCCGGCAAAGGCGGCAAGGGCACCCTCTACATCAACGACGAGAAAGTCGCCGAAGGAGACATCGCCCACACCCAGGCCGCCATCTTCTCCGCCGATGAAACCGCCGACGTCGGCATCGACCTCGGAACCCCGGTGGTCGAAACCGTCGGCTGCGAGGAAAAGTCGAAGTTCAACGGCAAGATCCCGAAACTCACCGTCGAGGTGAAGTGAGTGACTGGACTTCCATCGATCCGCGAAGGGAAACCGCTTGCCGCCCGGAACCCGTTTGGCTTTCGCGATAAGGTCATGAACCGCTACCGCATGAGGGTTTTCGTTACCTGGCCATCACCGGGAAAGGACTGACCCCGGACTCGATCGGCCACGGTCGTGGGTCTTTCAACGGGCCCGGCGGATGGAAGAGCGGACTTCCGACCCCGTTGCATGACCCATCCTTGCCGCGATCCAAGCGCGAACAGCAATCGGGGCCGGATCAAGTGATCCCTAGGGCCGAGCCTTGAAAGCAAGTGCCCGAGAGAGTTTTTCCTTGCCACGCCGGGGTGCGGCGTTATCGGCTCGGAGAGTGCAATATTGTGTAAGCATCGCACGCCCACGAAACCAAACCCTAGGAAAACCCAACGCTCCCTGCATCCTGACCGCCCCGGCACCCCGGTGAATTACTGTTTCCGCCTGCAAGTTTTCCCGACGAGGGCCTGAACCGCCGCTCCCGCCCTCGCCTCAAGGACCAAGCATGCCTTGAGGTGTTCTTTCACTCATCCAAATCGCGACTCAGCTATCCCTTTCATTCACGATCCACCATCCCGATAATCTCATGAACCCCCGCCTCCTCTTTACCGCCCGTCTCTCGTTCCCGCTCGCCGCCGCCCTCGCCGCGTTGCTCGCCCCTTCGATCCAGGCTCAGACCGTGCGCTCGTGGAATAACAATGGGACTACCAGCATTCCCTGGCTGACCACGACCAACTGGTCGCCGAGCGGCACCTTTGCGGGCGGTGCGCCACTCGCCAGCCCGACGGGTGAGGGTGCGAACACCGACATCATGGGCTTCGTGGCAGCGAATACCGGAACGACCGCCGGCATCAACATGAACACCCTCGCCGCCGGCGGCGGGGTGGGATTGATCCTCGGCGGCATCGATTTGACCCGAACCTCCACCAGTAGCTTCCAGATCGGCAACAGCTCGTCGACCGTCAGCGGCATACTCCAACTCAACGGGGCGACCATCAACTCCGTGGCGAACACGCTGATCCGCGCCAACTCCGGTAGCCTGACCATCACGAATGTGGCCACGGGAGCGACCGATGGTGGACAGACCCTGGGGCTCCGCCCTGATCCTTATACACAAATCAGTCGATCACCGTGACTTTCGTCGTCGGATCAATTTTCAAGAAGCAACAAACCCGAGTCGCTCGACATCCAAGCCGATATCCAGGCAGCGCAAAGCGGGCGAT
>Ga0315904_10000567_pt1 | contig 58733 bp, 44 predicted proteins | sample LakEriMetagenome_6_FD_203529 | JGI IMG/M metagenome (GOLD analysis project Ga0315904, IMG submission 203529) | Freshwater fungal communities from buoy surface, Lake Erie, Ohio, United States - Buoy 12 MA120 | ecosystem: Environmental > Aquatic > Freshwater > Lake | place: USA: Lake Erie, Ohio...
CGCCGGGACGAGCCCGACGGTAGGCTTACCCAGCGCCCATCGAGCTCTTCTTGGCCTCCGTCGGCTTCATGCCGGCGGGGCCAAGACTTGCAGCTACAGAGGCCATGTTGCGGGTCTGTTTTTTTCCTCCGCCGCAAGGCGGTAGAAGAGAAGAATGGGCTGGGGCAGATCGCACGAACGTCTAGCTCATCCACGGCGGGTATGGAAGCCCGAATTCAAACTGGAGCGTTGCCCGCCGTTGGATGGAGCGTCTTGTTCGCCGTCTTGGTTGTTTGGGGATTGTCGGCATGATGTCTCAAGAAAGGTAAAGCAGCAAGTAACTGCCAGAAGAGCGAGTGCCCTGGATGAACTCTCGCAATGCCAAGAAGCTTTCCCAAGCGTAGCCAAAATTATCTTCATCATCGCGACCCCAAATCTGAGGATAGACCTTCGCTCTGTCCATCGCTCTACCATCGTAGCGAGCTCTCAAGCCCTCTTCGGTGAATTCCGACAAGGCGGCATCAATCTCCGCAGTTTCTGCTGGTGTGAATATTCTCGCAGGGCCGTATCCAACCTCCTCGTCTCCGACCTCCTGCCCGCCCTCCAATATGAAGTTCAAGGGGAATGAGCCTCCCTCGGCTGTGCCAGTCAAAAGATAGTGTATGGCGTGCCAAGACTTATCGGCGTCGCCCTCGTCGTCATCCGTGCGAGGTTCTAACGACGGCGTGTCTTGAGGCAATATCCGGCGACCACCAAATAGACGGCTAAAGAAGCCTCCTGATGGCGGCAACTCTGGCTCATCGTCGTCGCCTAGAAAGCGATGGAGTAAGACCGGCTCGCTGAGCAGGAGCTTGGCGTTGTGTGGCGACACTCGGTGATATTCAAGAACCATTCCCATAGTGATGAAAGCAGTGAGTAGATTATTTTGGCGAACATATAATCTATTGAGTTTACCATAACCGAACGAAACCCAAATTTACTATAAGACGTGTGCGGAGTCAAGCGGATCCCAATCTTAAAATCCTACTGAGCATGAGTTTGCCGTAGAGATTGCATCTGGGAAGCGGCCAGGATATATTGAATTGGTGTTCTCTGGATTATATGGGATTTTGCTTTTCCAGGTTATGCGAGGCTCGGATGGACGCGGAACCAGATTCGCTTGTCGCAGTCATGCAATCGAAATTGATCGATCAAGTGCGCCGAATCGCTCGCACGCTCCATGTCGCTAAACGGACCGAAGAAGCCTACGTCGGCTGGATCTCCAGATACCTGATCCATCAGCGGAATCAACATGGAAAATGGATCCACCCTCTCGAACTCGGGAGCACCGCTGTCAATGAATTCCTCTCCCACCTTGCCGTCGAACGCCAAGTGGCCGCAAGTACCCAAAACCAAGCCCTCTCGGCACTGTTATTCCTCTACGTGAAAGTCCTCAAGTCCGAAATCAAAATCGATGCACTCCGAGCCAAAAAGTCCTCGAAACTTCCCGTCGTTCTCTCTCCCGCCGAAGTCGCCAAGATTCTCGATGCCATCGAACCCCGTCCCAAACGGGTCATGTGCTGCCTGATGTACGGAGCTGGCTTACGGCTCATGGAAGCTTGCCGCCTGCGAATCAAGGACATCGATTTCGATCGAAAGCAAATCATCGTTCGCGAAGGAAAAGGAAACAAAGATCGCGCAGTCCCGCTACCTCAACGCCTCGTCGCCGATCTGAAGCATCAAATCGAATTGGTGAGAAAACTTCATGAACAGGATCTTCAGGCCGGGGCAGGCTGGGTCTGGTTGCCTTACGCCCTTGCGGTTAAATGGCCCCAAGCCGGTAAGGAGCTCGGTTGGCAGTACCTGTTTCCCGCCAGGAACCTGTCCTACGACTCTCACCCCAGGGAATCGCTCGAGGGAACCGCAGAGGAGCATGTTGGCGATGGAGACCGAAAACAGCTCCGTCGCCATCACATCAACGAAAATTCCGTGCAAGCAGCTGTCAAATCCGCAGTCAATCGCACGGGCATCTCCAAAAAAATCTCATGTCATACCTTTCGGCACAGTTTCGCTACACACCTGCTCGAATCGGGTAAGGATATCCGGACTATCCAGCAACTGCTCGGACACTCCGATGTGTCAACCACCATGATCTACACCCATGTCTCTCGCAACGCCGCAAGCGGCGTCGAAAGCCCTCTGGATCGCTTGTAATAGGACCTCACGTCGTGTTCGACGTCGATAGGTCTCAACCCGGGGTCTGTCCCTAATTGACTATTGAATCATCCCTACGGTATCGAACGTCGCGCGATAAAGATGAGCGATCAGGAGCGAAGGGAACTGGCACATCCTGTGGCACTGCGCGAGTACCGTCAGCAAGAGCGACGGGACAAGGCCGATACGGCCATCGTGCAAGCGGTGTGGCGAGTGCGTGCGGAACTACGTAAGGGTAAATAAGACTTCGAATCGATCTCATGCGCCAGTGGTGGCGCTAACGCTTACCTCCGGCTAATGGCTTGGATCCCTCTAGGATCGTCTTACACGGTGCAGCCACAGAAGTGGTAAGAACCAGTGCTCCTCCACCCTCATCCCCCCCGCCCCTTGCTCCCGCCAGCGGGAGAAGGGGAGCCAAGCAGTTGTGGGGTTTAGCGACTAGCGAATTTTTCTCTTAAAGAAGCTTCTTAAAATTGGGGTCAGCCCCAGCGTCTTTGCTAACGATATCCAAGCCCGCTGGGCCACAAACCGTCAAAGCTAATCAGCGTGGGAGCAAGCTCAATCACCCCCCCGCAACCCTGCGCTCCAATCATTCTTTACGAGGCCCCTGTTCGCTTACGCAAAAGAGCACCATGTAGTGACGCAGAGCAGCGATGGCCTGAACCCATTTAACTCGATGGGCTCAAGAGCCTCTCGATGTCCTTGGCAATATCGCTAGGCGATGTGGTTGGCGCATAACGCGAGATCACATTCCCTTGCTGATCGACAAGGAACTTGGTGAAATTCCATTTGATCGATTCCAAACCCAATAAACCAGGCGACTGCTTCTTGAGAAACTCAAAGATGGGATCGGCTTGCGCACCGTTGACTTGGATCTTGGACATCACCGGAAAAGAAACACCGTAGTTGGTGCTACAGAATTGCTGAATCTCTGAGTCGCTTCCCGGTTCCTGAGCACCAAATTGATTGCAAGGGAAAGCCAGGATCGTCAACCCCTTGTCGCTGTAACGCTCATGCAACTCCTGCAACTGCTTGTACTGTGGGGTAAACCCGCAACGACTCGCTACATTGACCACCAACACAACTCTACCGCGTAGAGAATCAAGCGGTAGCAAACTACCGTCGCTCTGCTTGGCTGATAGCGAAAACCATTGCTTGCTGGTTGAATCGTTCATTTTCTGGGAATGTCCTATGGCCTTGTGAAAAATCGGGTTGGGTACCACGCCAATCAACACCAAGATAGCGTAGATCAAGACCAACAATCCAAGGATCGATCGGTTGCGACGCGAGAACATGCGACTAGTTTGTTGTTAAAGCGGGTTCTTGCCGGTGGCTTGTTGGCAACGGTTGCAATTCGTCAATAAATCCATTCGGCAGTTCTAGTTCCGAGAGAAGTTGCCGACAGGTGATCCGCGAGGATTCATAGATCACAGGAAGGCCGCTCCCAGGATGCGTACCACCACCGACGAGGTAAACGCTCTGCAAATCCTCGAATTTATTGCGTGGTCGTAAATGCAGCATCTGACCCAAATTGTGGGCCAAATTAAATGTCGCACCTCGATAGACCGAGTATTGGTCTCGCCAATCTGCCGGAGTGATGATCTTCTCGTATTCGATCCGCTCCTCGAGACCACCGAGCCCAACGGCTTCGAGTCGTTTGAGGGTCAATGCTCGATATTCCGCAGTCTGTTTGGCATCCCAAGGTGTATTGGGACTCAAATGGGGTACAGGAACCAAAACGTAGAGCGCACTTTTACCAGGAGCCGCAAGAGTCGGGTCCGTCACACAAGCATTCTGCACGTAGAACGAAGGCTGCGTTGGCAAACATTTCTCTTGCTCGATCTCTCTGAGATTCCCCTCGTAGTCTCTCGAAATGTAGATCGTGTGGTGGGGTAGCTCGGGGAATTGCCCTCGAACCCCAAGATACATCATGAACGTCGAGCAAGAGAATCGCTTGGACTCGAGCTTCTTATCGGTCCAATGTGGACGTAGGTGGTTCGGAACCAGCTTCTCCATGGAGTGGGCAAAATCGGCATTGATGACAAAGGCGTCTGCATGATAAACACCTTGATCGGTCTCTACGGCTGTTACACGCTTACCTTCAAATCGAAGCTTGCAAACAGGCTCGCTTAGCCGAATCTTACAACCGAGTTCCTCAGCAACATCGGCCATACGACGGCTGACTTGACCGCACCCACCTATCGGATGGAACACCCCGTACTCGTACTCTAAAAACGACAGGATCGAAAATAGACTCGGGCAGCGAAATGGTGACATCCCTAAGTACTTGGCTTGGAACGAAAATGCAATCACCAAACGAGGATCTTTGAAATAGCTCTGCAACTCCTGCCCGAGAGACTTCCAAGGTTTCACATAAGGTGCCGCAGCCATCAGCGATGGACTCAAGTAATCGCGAAGCGAGTTGAAGGGGCTTTCGAGAATCGGACGAAACTTGGCAAGCTTCACTCGATTGTCATCGAGGTACTTTTGCAATTTCCCAACATCATCCGGTGAGAGCTTTGCGATCTGAGCATCCATGTCCTTGACCACATTCGAGCAATCCAAATGCCCGCCAGCCTCAAAGGCCACTCGGTACTGAGGCGTCAAGCGCTTCATCGGGATCACTTGATCGATATCATACCCGACGGACTGAAAAATCTCCTTGAGGATCCGAGGATAGAGGTAGAACGTCGGGCCGACATCGAACCGATAATCGCCCACGTCCATCGTCGAACAGCGGCCTCCCACCGTCGGCTTAGCCTCCAACACAGTCACATCTGCACCCGCGTGAGCCAGTTGCATTGCAGCGGCCAGTCCACCCGGTCCAGCCCCTATGATGACGACTTTCTTCTTTTTCATAGGCCTTTGCCAATCAAGGGGTAACCGCTATCACGCACCACCAGCGGGCGACGAAGCACCCGCGGCGGTGCGATATAGACGGCTAGGGGCTGGGAGGTACCCTACTACCGCCACTCTATTTATAGCAAACCGGCAAGTTTTCGCTCAAACCCCAGAGCCCCCGAGAACTGACTAATCGCAAAAAAACGTTCGATTTTGCTTATCATTGAGCGGGTTACAGAACTTATTAGGCACGTTTTTGTAGAATCAACTTCGGCTCTGACAGCCCGTCTTTTCACCGATGTCCGTAAGTCGCTTGCCTAAATCATGTTCGAGTCACAAAAGATCCCTTGGTGGATTCATGCAGCACCTTTGCTCTCGATGGCAGGCTTGATGCTTATCTTGGTTTGGGCTCAAGACTACTATCGCGGACTAAACGTCTGGGAGCATTGGATCGAAAGCCATGATCTTAGGAACTCCAATTACACCGAACGGATCGAACCGTCTGACCTGCTTCGCACACGAGCAAATACATGGTCGAATCTCGCATATGTCTTTGTAGGCATGTACGCCATATGCCTTGGGATGCGGGACTTGATTTCCACCAAGTCATCTGCGACCAATTATGTGATCTGCACCCCTGCGGTGAGCTTGCTGTTTGGAACCACTTGCTGCTATCTAGGATTCAGTAGCGGACTGTTCCATGCATCCCTGACACGCTTTGGGCAACAACTGGATGTAGGATCCATGTATGCACCGTTGCTCGCATGCATCGCAATCAATCTTGGGAGATACTTACCTAGCCACCTGCGCACCAGTTCGACACAAAGTTTCCCTGTGTGGCCCTTTCTTGTCGTTGCAGTCGTGCTGGCATCCTACCTTCTTTTTCTATACAAGTGGTCGATGTCGGCGGGCCAAGTCCTCCCGCTGCACATTGTGATCGTCGTGGTTTTCGCACTTGTCGACCAGATTCCAAGAGGTGACAGGCCTACAAGAACTCGCCCCCAAAGAAGATGGTTGCTGATTGCTTTTGTTGCGCTCGTTCTTGGTGTGCTATTTCGACAACTCGACGTAGCCGGGAAATTCGGGAATCCCGATGATTGGATCCAAGGGCATGCGATCTGGCATCTACTAACGGCTGGATCGCTTGGAGCTATCTACTTGTACTACCGATCCGAAAATCTAACCCTTAGTCCTCGTAATTGAAACGCTTGAATCGAGTCGATCGCTTTTACAAATAAGCTGGAGCCCCGATATGTAGCCGTACGCAAGCTAATTCCAAACATTTTCCTTCGAGTACGCGTACCGTTTCACTGAGTACGAGCACGAGCACAAAGAAAACAGGCGTATGGATTATCAGCCACAATAATCCCTGAAGACCAAAAGTTTTTTATTTGTGGAAGTTGTAGTCGGGATTGGTGAAGTCGAAATCTTTGTCGGTCAATCCGACGTTGATCTTGACGTTCTGATAGGTGTATTCCTCGATCACCTCTGGCTCGCTTTGCTCACCTTCAGGCCAATTAAAAGCAGCGTACCTGACCGGTATCTTCCACTCATTGTCCATAAATATCTGGGCCTTATGGAACTCATAGTGAGGCTTCTTCTCCGCGTGCATCACTTCGAGGATTGAACAGTCACGTCCACCTACCTTTGCACCACCATCGAATTTGACTTGGCAAGGCCCATACTGGCGGTCGCGTTCCCCTTTTTCGAGGAGTTTGACTAGAAGGTTCTCAAGTCCGATGTCCGTCAGCGGGTACTTCTGTCCAGCCATTGCCAAGTAGCCATCTGGCTCTAAGCGATGGGTTCCCAGCACCCGCTTCATTCCCCCTTCATGTGCGATCAATTTGCCATCATTGGCGTTCTCAACGTAAATTACCTCACGCCCCTTGACCGCTGCCGGCTTGAGAAACGCGAGATAAACCGAAAAAGGAACCACCACTTTATCGCCACTTACCTTGCGATTGCGAACCTTGATGAACATAAACTCGTTATCTCCGAGTTCATCTGCAATCCGTTCCCTCTTGATGAGAACCGCTGTGTAGTCGGTAACTTGGCTTTGCATCAGCGACAAACTCTGCCGAGCAAGCTCAAGAGCAGGATCCAGCGGATGAGGCACTGCATTGGCAGGCTGATTCTTGGCAATCCGCAAAACCGCTTCGGACACCCTAGGCGTTTCCGCCGGCTTGTTAGCTGGATCGCTCGCGGCGGGAGTTTGACCAGATGCTATCCCCGATCCAGACAAGAGAGCTACACCAAGGACGGTAGTCTTCCAAACGTTCGCTTTAGTCATTCGCATCAAACTAGTACTCCCTCACTACACGACGGAACCTGTCCATCGACGGCAAAAGCCAATCCAAGGATAACATCCTATCCCAGCGGAGTCATCGAACCTTGGGCTGCCCCAAAGCCAGGAAAAGGGTCTAAGCCGTTACAACCTGAACCTTTTCCCCGATACATTTGCGATTTAGCCCGCGTGGCGCAATCGAACTTGCCCCCCCAACACCCGGTCCATCTCCATGACCGCCAAGGAAAAATCCATGCTTGGGGGATTTTTCATACCCATAGGATCGCCCAAGCGTGCCTGATGGATATGTTCCCAATCCAATTCATCAACGAACACCGCCCCGGCATCGTTCGGTATCAAATTCATTGGCACCTGAAATCCAGAGGCGACCCGAATCAACTTTTCTTCAAGATCCGATCGATTGCGGAAGCTCGAAAACAGGGTATTGCAAGCCCCTATCCAGCCACATAAATCCGATGCATTGTCGACCGGGAGTTGATGATCGATGATTCCACAAAATTCCCGGTAATGAAAGGAATACGGGTCTCTCGACGTTTTGACAGATTTTTCGACGATCGACAGAAGAACACTGACAGGATTGCTGAACTGCCAACGCATTTCGGTCATGATCGCCTGCATGGCCTCCCGCTGTCTCTGTGACAATCCAACTTCTGGATCACGCGAATCGCAAACAAACAGAACAATCGAATCGCTCGAATTAAGCCCAAGCTGCTCACGCACCCAATGCCGACACCATGCTAGCTCTATATTCAGGTTCATCGCGATTCGATCAGTCGTGAAAAAACGAACCATTGTGGCTTTCTACCCAAACACCCCCGCCAATGCTAGAATCGGGTCCCAACCGATGTCTAGGCGGCTTTTTCCTCCATCGCCACGTTTCCCAAAAATCCTCATCGCAATCGTCAATAAACCAGACTTCTTTTTTTGCTAGCGTTACACCGAGATGAAATTACGCCAGAACAAGCTAACTCCGCTGGTTCTGCAAGAGAACCCTGGCCTCCCTTCGAGTGTTTCTCCGGGCGGATCGAACTTCAAAGATTACGACGCACTGATCGATCGCCTTGATCGCATCCGCGAGCAATGGCTTCAAAAAGCAATTCAAACCGGGCAAATCTACGACTCTTTGAGACTGCCTGAGAATCTTTTGCTGGAATATTCGCAAAGCCGAAAAACGAGTCGAATCTCCGAACTCTTCGCACAAGCAAACCTATTACAATCCAACACAGATCGCGTCATTTTTCTAGGAACACACGATTCGCACCTCATCGTTCGCACTTTCTTGCAAGCTTGCTGCGACCCTCATTGGAACGATCTAACCCGGGGCGAACGAGGCAGCAAGCCTCGAGTCTACTTCGCAGGCGAATCGCTCGACAATGACTCGGCCCAAGGCCTAATGCACTTATTCTGCCCCGATCGCCCCGCGAATAGAAACGAATCGTTCCCTTGGGGTGTTGTCTGGCTAAAATCCTGCGACACCCAAGACCAGCAGACGATCTCACAAAAACACTTGAAACAACACCTCCAAAAAGCTGGAAACGAGTTGTTCTACTACGAGTGCTTGCCAAAGACATTGTCCGATCCGCTTTCCATCCCGCAGATCCCCTCGGTGCTACTTCCTTTTAGCCCCCTTGGTCTATTGCCAGCGGCGATCCTTGGCATCAATATCATGGAACTCCTGGCCGGTGCCTGCGCGACGACCAAACTCTTTACCTCCAATGCAGGCAACTTGAACCCTATCCTTCGATGGGTCGCATGGCACCTGATGGCCGAAAATCGAACTGTGGCCCTCTGGAACCAAAGCTTGATGGAAGGCTCCAAGTGGCTCTGCCAACTGACCAATCGTTTGGGACTCCATCGTGCCACTCCCAACAAGCCCTGGATTTTTCTCCGGCCACTCCAAGAACCCCTGCTGGAAAAAGACCTAGACTTTTGCAGCCATTTCTGGATCGATCAACCTCGATTCGACGATCTTGGTTGCGAACCTGAAGCCATCGATCAAGTCGCTTGGGATCCAAATTCCGAGCGACCTCGAAAGCTTCATCGAGATAACTCGACGACACCCACGTACCACGAATTAGCGAAAAGTAGTTTCGAGCGAATACAAAAGAAACAGACTGATCAAGGCCGAGCCGGGTTAATACTCCGTTTCCCTGACCTTGGAGAACTCAGCCTTGGTCAATGGATGCAATGGATGATCATCGCCTCTATTCTTGAGGCTGAACTGATGCAGGATACTTGATCGCATTCTTTCGGATCTTTAAAGCCAACGCTTGTGCTGGATCAATTCCTAGCACCGAAGCTAAACGCAATAGATAAGCCAGAACATCTGCGATTTCCTCAGCAATCGGGGAATCGTTCGAGGTGTTTTCGATCGGCTCTGAGCCCTGTGTCCATTGCACCAACTCCATGATCTCAGCGGCCTCGATCGCAATGGACATCGACAAATTCTTAGGGGTATGGAATTTCTCCCAATCCCTCTCTTTGGCGAATTGATCCAACCAAGCGATCATCTCTGCAAGCGTAGTGGTCGACGATCGAATTTCATTGGACATGACCGGAACTCACGCATCCCCATAGACATAATCTGGCCACTGCAAATCGTTATTCTCGGGTCGTCCCTCGATATAATACCAATTGCGGATCGGTTGCAACTGCGCTCGAACCCCATCGATGAGCTCCTGATCGATCGGCTCCTGTATCCAATCAATCCACTGGGTAACTTCTGCCGGAATCGCACTCCCAACTAAACAACTTGAAAAACCTGGATGGGAGACCGAAAACTGCAAGGCCAATTTTTCAATCGTCGTCCCCCTGGATTTGCACCACTGCGATGCCTTGGCCGCTACACTCTTGACCTTCTCGGGGGCTTTGTGCCAAACCGGAAGCGGTAGATCGGTCAGGAGCCTAGCTGAAAAGGGTGCAGCATTGACCACTCCAACCCCGTGCTCTTGGGCCAACGGCAACCATTGCAAAGCCATGTCGTTTTGCAAGGTGTAGTGGTTGTAAGTAATCACGCAATCGAGCAAACCCGTTGGGATGACCCGCTGAAAGTTCTTCATCGGATACCCGCTAATCCCAACACACCGTACCTTGCCCTTCTCGACCTGACGCCTAAGTGCCGGCAAGGTCTCATCGATCACCTGCTGAACATCTCCATACTCGATATCATGACAAAAGACCATGTCGAGGTATTCGAGACGCATCCTCTCAAGCGACACATCGATGCTTTCAGCAACCCGTTTTGCCGAAAAATCAAAATGCCTAGGTGCGTACCGCCCAAGCTTCGTGCTGACGATCAGAGACTCCCGCTTGTAAGCTGGCAGAATTTGACCAAGCAAAACCTCACTCATGCCACGGCCATAATAAGCCGCCGTGTCGATGAAATTAATACCCGCATCGATCGCTGTACGGACCGCACGGAGCGACTGATCGATATCAAACTGGCCGAACTCAGCTCCAATCGACGAAGCACCAAAACCCAACGAAGTTAGCTCAATCTCCGTGCGACCAAGCCGGCGTTTTTCTAAAGGTAACTTCATCGCTTAAAGCTCTTTTCCCATTGATAGGGCACTTCTGGGATGATACTCGTGACTTTGTGTCTGCGGTTTCTCGGTGTTATTCGGCGAGCTTTCGAAGCACCGTCGGCAGAATTCCACCGTTTCGGTAGTAATCGATCTCCACCGGAGTATCAATCCGAACCATCGCCTTGAAGGCTTTCTTGCTTCCATCCGGCTTGGTCGCGATGACTTCAATCTCGCTACGAGGAGTAAGCGATTCTCCCAAGCTAGGGATATCGAAAGTTTCCTCGCCGCTTAGTCCTAAAGTCGCAACCGTCTCGCCCGGCATGAATTGCAGCGGAAGAACTCCCATGCCCACTAGGTTGCTACGGTGGATTCGTTCGTAGGAAACAGCGATCACGGCATGAACCCCCAAGAGCAATGTACCCTTGGCTGCCCAGTCCCGAGAAGATCCCGTGCCATACTCTGCTCCTGCAAGGACCACCAAAGGTGTCTTGGACGCTTGATACTTGACCGATGCATCGTAGATGCTCATGGTCTCCCCGGTCGGCAAGTATTTCGTCACCCCACCTTCGACCCCAGGAACCATGGCGTTTCGTATGCGAATATTCGCAAAAGTACCACGAACCATCACCCGGTCGTTTCCACGTCGTGCTCCGTAACTGTTGAAGTCCGCCGGTTGCACTCCATTTTCAACGAGAAACTTTCCAGCAGGTCCAGACTTTGCAATCGATCCAGCCGGAGAAATATGGTCGGTCGTCACCGAATCCCCAAGAATCGCTAACGCCTTGGCGCCTCGGATCGGCTTGATCGTGCCAACGGTCTTGGTGATCCCCTCGAGGAACGGCGGTCGCTGGATATAAGTGCTCTTGGCATCCCAAGCATACTGATCCCCAGGAGTGATCGGAATGGCATTCCAAGCTTCATTCGAGGTGAATGCTCCCGAGTATTGCTTGAGGAACATCTCCGGCAATACCGATGCCTCAACGGCTTTGTGTACTTCCTCGGCTGTTGGCCATATCTCCCGAAAGAAAACCGGCTTGCCCGCTGTATCATGTCCGATTGGTTGGGTATCAAAGTCGATGTCGACGGTTCCGGCAAGAGCATAAGCGACGACAAGGGGAGGGCTGGCCAAGTAATTGGCCCTTGTATGGGGATTGACCCGTCCTTCGAAATTTCGATTGCCGCTAAGCACTGCAGCCGCGACGAGATTCCCCTCGGTGATCGCATTGGCAACCGGCTCTGGCAAAGGACCACTGTTTCCAATGCAAGTGGTGCATCCATATCCGACGACGTTGAACCCAAGCTTCTCTAGATCGTCCAAAACCCCAGCTTTAGTCAAATAATCTGTAACGACTCTTGAACCGGGCGCAAGACTCGTTTTGACGAATGGCTTGACCTTCAAACCCCTAGCAACCGCTTTTTTGGCAAGCAACCCTGCACCGACCATCACCGATGGATTGCTGGTGTTGGTGCAAGAGGTGATTGCTGCGATGACCACCGCGCCATGCCCAATCTTGCTTGGCTGCTTCGGATCGCTGACGGTTGCTGTCGCTGGCAGTTGATCACTTGAAAGACCAAAGCCACGCTCGGCGATCGGAGCCGTCAGCCCCTTATTAAACGATGCTTTGACGTTTGTTAGCAAGACCCTGTCTTGCGGTCGCTTGGGTCCTGCCACAGCCGGTTCGACACTTGCCAAATCCAATTGCAGCACCTTGGTGTATTGCAACTCTGGTCCGTTGTCCAATCGGAACAGACCTTGTTCTTTGCAGTACCGTTCTACCAAATCGATCTCATCTTTGGTCCGCCCGGTTCGTTGCAGATACTTGAGGGTCTCGTTGTCGACAGGAAAGAAACCCATCGTTGCACCATATTCAGGTGCCATGTTGGCAATCGTCGCGCGGTCGGCTAGAGACATGCACGAGACACCTTCGCCAAAGAACTCGACAAACTTATTGACGACCCCTTCTTTGCGAAGTATCTCGGTGACTCGCAACACCAAATCGGTAGCCGTGGCGCCCGGAGCAAGCTTGCCGGTAAGTTTCATGCCGACAACTTCTGGCATGAGCATGTACAAAGGCTGCCCAAGCATGTTCGCTTCGGCCTCGATACCACCGACACCCCAACCCAACACACCAAGTCCATTGATCATCGTCGTATGTGAATCGGTTCCTACCAACGTATCCGGAAACGCAACAGCCCCCGCATGGTCTTTACCCTGAAAGACGACTTTAGCAAGAAACTCAAGGTTTACTTGGTGGACGATCCCCGTATTGGGAGGAACGACACGAAAGTTCGCAAGAGCCTGCTGCCCCCAACGCAAGAACTCGTAACGCTCGCGATTCCGCTCGAACTCCACCGCGACGTTCTTGGACAAAGCATCCCCAGTGCCAAAATAATCCACTTGCACGGAGTGATCGATGACCAAGTCGACGGGAATCAGCGGATTGATTTTCTGCGGATCGCCACCCAAAGATTTCATCGCATCTCGCATGGCAGCAAGATCCACGACGCAGGGGACTCCCGTGAAGTCTTGGAGCACAACACGTGCAGGTTTGAAGGGAACCTCGAGTTCGGCAGGCTTGGCCGCGTTCCATTTCGCAAGGTTTACGACATCCTCTTGGGTGACTTGATAGCCATCGCAATTTCTCAATGCAGCTTCAAGGAGAACTCGAATCGAGAATGGCAATTTGGAGACGGGGGCAATCCCAGCAGCTTCGAGCCGTTCCAGGCGATAGATGCCTAGTTTTCCTTGAGGGGCTTGGAATTCGTCGCGGGCACCGAAGGGGTCCACCACTTTGGAGGATGAGGCCATGATATTGTTCGAGGCGGTTGAAGGTTCACAAATAGTCCGTCCGAGCACGTTCGCAGACAGGAGCCGCCCATTGTATCGATCTAAGCAAAAATAAAAACGGCCCGCAGTAAACTGCAGGCCGTTTCGCATCGATTCTACTGTGGCTAGGGCTTATAGAAGTCCAAGACCACAGGAGTTACTAGGTAAAATTAGTTGCAACCGCAATCGGAAGCAGGAGCAGCAGCAGCCGAGCCGCAGCTACCAGCAGCCGAACCGCAAGATCCAGCCGAGGCACCTGCAGCAGCCTTGCGGCTACCACAACCCAGACCGCCACCGAGGTGCTTGCCGAGCAGACCACGTCCGCCGAGCAAACCGCCGATGCCGGCTCCGGAACCAGCCGAACCCCAAGCACCGGCGCCAGCAGCAGCTGCTGCACCCGAGCTCCAAGATCCAGCGCCCATGTCAGCTCCAACAGCCGTGCCGTTGGACCAAACTGGAACGGAAACCGTTTGAGCAACCATCTTGCAGACGGTTACATCGATCTCTTCTTGAACGGTCGAAGGAACTTGAACGGTGTACGATTCAACCTTCTCTTCGGTTACGTTGTCGTAAACGGTGATGGTGGAAGTACGTTCCTTGGTTTCTGGAACCATAACCGTCGAGGTAACGTCCTTCGAGCGGGTTTCGGTAACCATCTCGGTAACGTTCTTCATGCGGGTCTTGGTTTCAGTGTCATAGACAGTCTTGGAAACTTCGCGGGTAGCTTGTTCTTCGACTACGCGAGCAACCTTGTTGGTTACTTGGCGATCTTCGGTGGTCATAACCGTCTTGGAAACTGGACGAGTACGGGTTTCGGTTTCGTAGATCGTCTTGCTTACTGGCCGAGTCTTGGTTTCGGTGGTGTAAGTGGTCTTGGTCACTGGACGGGTACGGGTTTCGGTTTCGTAGATGGTCTTCGAAACTGGACGAGTACGGGTCTCGGTGTTCATGACGGTCTTCTTAACGGTACGAGTACGTTGCTCGTCGTTATAGGTAACCTTGTTGACCGTACGAGTACGGGTTTCGGTGCTCATCGAGCACTTCTTGACAGTTCGGTAACGGGTTTCGGTCGTGTAGCTGACCTTCTTTACCGTCTTGGACTGAACATCGTCACGATAGAGAGTCACGTTGTAGGTGTACTCTTCGGTGCTCATTTGGTTTTGGTAGGTCGTTACAGGAACTTCTTCGGTAACAACGTTAGGAACCCAAACCTTACGGCAAACGGTACGGGTCGCTGGAGCAGCAACTTCGCCACCGCATCCGCCGCAACCATTGCTGCTAGCAGCAACGGCACTTCCACCGCAACCGCCGCAACCACCGCATCCGCCACAGCCCGATCCGCTGCTAACAGCGCCACCGCAACCGGAGCTAACAGCCGATCCGCAACCACCACTTACAGGAACTTCTTCCGTAATGGTTTGGTACGAACCCATGTCACGGCAAACCGTGCGGGTCGTTGTTACAGGAACGCGACGGCATACATTGCGAGTGCCAGTGCGTTGCTCGGTGTAAGGAACCTTGACGGTGTAGTTGACAACTTCGTCGCTGTAAACTGGAACTTGAACCGTGTAAGGAACTTGTTCGTCGGTGTAAACCGGAACTTGAACCGTGTAAGGAACTTGTTCTTGGGTCGTCACTGGAACCTTGACGGTGTAAGTTTGAACTTCGTCAACGGTCGATGGAACTTGAACGGTGTAAGAAACTTCTTCGGTAACCGTCTTTGGAACTTGAACGGTGTAAGCAACTTGCTCGGTAACCGTGTTAGGAACTTGAACGGTGTAGGAAACTTCTTCGGTAACGGTCTTAGGAACTTGAACCGTGTAGGAAACGTCCTCAGTTACAGTCTTAGGAACTTGAACTTGAACGGTGGTCGTTACATCGTCATAAACGGTCTTCTTGACGGTGTAAGGAACTTGCTCGGTAACAGTTCGTGGAACTTGTACCGTGTAGGACTCTTCAACTTGCTTGGTCACTGGAACTTGAACGGTGTAGTCAACTTTCTTGACTTCAGTCTTTGGAACTTGAACCGTGTAGGTTTCAGTCTTGGTCTCGGTTCGTGGAACGCGCTTGGTAACATTGTACCGACGCTCACGAGTTTCGGTGTTGTAAACGGTCTTCGAAACAGTTCGCTTCTCAGTGACTTGGGTCGGAACCATAACGGTTCGCTCAACATAGCTGATCTGAGCGCCGCATCCGGCGCCGCCTGCCATCGATCCATCGGCGTTGATAACTCCGCCACTGACAACACCACCACCAACTGCGCCCGAACCACCGCAGCTTCCGCAACCGGAAGCAACTTGTTGGGCTGGTGCTGCCGATGCTCCTGCACATCCGCAATCACCTGCATAACTTACGCTGGCCGAAAGAGCTGCGGCCAATCCAAGGAACAAACCTCGGCGAAACTTCATTGTAGTCTCCTCAAAGAAAACGAATCTAAGGCCACACGGCCAACTAATACTGTTCAGCAATACAACGCGTACTGCCCTCTGAACTCTCGATGCTAAACAAGGCTGACGACGGGGAAATACCTACCGTGAAGACTCACCTGGGAGAGACCCGCCGATTGACCACTGTCACACCCAGAGTTTAGCTAGAAAAGTTTTCCTTGGAAGCAATCTCGACAAAAAACCGCAAACTTTTCGGATTCGCTAAAGTCGCACTAGCCGTCAAATCCTCACAACCCGAACCCTCTACATTTCCGTTGGTTAAACTTACCTAAAGGATTCACGTCCTGGGCTAAGGAATTTATCCAATCCTCATTCTCCCAACACAATTTTCCTAGCTACGAAACTTTACATAACTAAACCCCAAACCGAATGCTCGCTTTGCATGTGGCTTGGTGCTCACTCCTACCACCCAAAAAAACACTTCTCCGCCTGCCGAAATACCAAGGATTAGACAAGGCCCCCCTTGATGATGAAACTATTAGCCGACCCGATCTTAAAACCCTTCGTGCGGGTATTCATAGCTTTGGCTAAGCTTTTTCGAGGATCGAGGTATGCGATACGCTGTCTATTGGTTGCCATTTCCACGGAACTAGGCGTCGTTAAGCCACTAGGATCCCATCTCAACTCAAGACCCGTTGCACTATACTAATCCTTGAGGCTATTCCACGAGTCTCCCGCCGGTCCTCATTCTGGCAGGCTTAGCTACCTCCGAGCGGACATATTCCCAAGGCAAAGGAACCCAGAACGATGCAAAATCGCTTCAGATTTCAACTCAAATTTCCCTTAGCCGCAGGGATTATCACGCCCGTTTTGCTGGCGCTGCTACTCGGTTTGACATGGCCCGATTTTCATCCGTCGGCCCAGGCCCAAGACCCCGCAAGCCCTCCACAACCAACAAACCGAGATCGCAGAGCCCCCCCTTCGAAAACCGATCCACCCAAGTCTGAGAAACAACTCGCCGAGGAACGCAAGGCGCGCGATGCGGCCCGCAAACGTGGCGAAATCACCTTCGATGACCTCAAATTCGATATCGAAAAAGATGGCCAATTCAAAAAGGAAATGATCACCAAGGAAATCGAGGAACTCAATAAGAAAACTGTCAAGCTCCGAGGCTTCATCCTCCCGACTTCGGTCTTCCAACAATCCGGTATCAAACAGTTCGTTCTGGTTCGCGATAACCAAGAATGCTGCTTTGGACCCGGTGCTGCACTCTATGACTGTGTCATCATTGAAATGGATGCCGGTAAATCAGCAACCTTCTCAACCCGTGTCGTTACCGTTAAAGGCAAACTCGAAATCGACTCCGAGTCGTTCCGCTATCCTGACGGCGGACACTACGCGATCTACAAAATGACTGCCGAGGAAGTCAAGTAACTAGCCACTTAATCCTACCCTCGATACACCCAAGGAAATTCCAGATGTCCACACCAACGTTTCGACGCTCATTCTTAAAATCTGCATGCACGTTATCTGCACTGGGCGCCTTTGGAAACGTTCAACGTTTTACATCTTTCTGCCAAGCCATCGAACCGATCCCACGAATCGCTCCCGGGCGGATGCAACTGAGCCTTGCGGCCTACTCCTTGCGAGATCTGCTCAAAGGGAACAAGGATGGGTGGGACCTTTTTAAGTTCGTCGATTATTGCCACGAGCATGGACTCTCAGGTGCCGAGCTGACCAGCTATTACTTCCCTGCTGATGTCAACGATGCCTACATCGTCGAATTGAAAGAACACTGCCGACGACGCGGAGTGAGCGTCTCGGGCGGTGCCATCGCAAACGATTTTTGCCAAAAAGACGACGACAAACGGAAACGAGATATCGAGCATACCAAGCTTTGGATCGACCGCTATGCATTGCTGGGTGCTGGTGCAATACGCATCTTTGCTGGAACCCAACCCAAAGACGATTCATGGCCAGCGACCAAAGATCGATGCATCGGAGCCATTGAACAAGCTTGCCAATACGCCCACTCCAAAGGGATCTATTTGGCCCTCGAAAACCACGGCGGAGTGACGGCCAAAGCCGACGGACTCTTGGAAATCGTCCGAGCCGTCAATGCTCCAAGCTTCGGAGTGAATTTCGATTCCGGGAATTTTCGCTCAACCCAAGACCCCTACGGCGAACTCGCCAGCATCGCCCCCTATGCAATCAATGCCCAAATCAAAGTCGAAATGTTCCCCAGTGGCAAAAAAGAGATGGCCGACCTAGGACGCATCCTAAAAATCCTCAAAGACTCCCATTACAGTGGCTGGGTAGCACTGGAGTATGAGGCCGCCGAAGCACCCCTCGAAGCGATTCCTCGGTGGCTCGCTGAAATAAAAAAATCGCTAGCCTCTTTGACTTGATCAGTTCTTGAACTAGCCTTGCACATGACCCCTTTCAAGGGGTTGGCGTATTGCTCGAAAAACCCCTTATTCGAAGATCTTTCCAGATGGCTAGCTCGCTGACCGACTGCTCCCAATGGGGCCCAGGGAACCAAAACGGATTCCCCTCCATCGGGATCCTAGAGACCAACGGCTGGACCTCCGGCATGGTCGCTTGCGATGCGATGGCCAAATCGGCCAACGTTTCGGTGATCCAAGCCGAATGGAACGACATGCTCGGAGCGGTCATCAAGATCAGCGGTTCTCCAAGCGATGTGCAATCGGCAATTCAAGCAGGTACCCAAGCAGCACGAAACATGCAGCAGTACCGCGCCAGCCACTTTATCCATAGCCCCGATCGCGACGCTTTAGGCGCGATCATCAGCCCCCCGGAATTCAACGCTCTGATCGAGCAAGCCGTCGTCAAATCACCACTTTCGGAACAAGAAATTATGTCCAGCTCGAATGGTCAAGCCCTAGGATTCATCGAAACACAAGGCTTCACCGCCGTTTTTGAAGCCATCGACACCGCATGCAAAGCTGCATCGGTCGACGTGATCGGTAAAGAAAAACTCGGTGGCGGTTACGTCACGGTGGTCATTCGCGGCGACGTCGCTGCAGTCACTGCTGCTGTCGAAGCCGCAAAGCCAAAGGTCGAAGGGCTCGGTAAGTTGATCGCTTGCCACGTCATCGCTCGCCCATCGACAGCCGCTCTGGGCTTGCTCCCTAAGTAGCCCCTCCTACCGAGTGACTCCAAAGGGCATCGGCTGGCCTTCGATGGCTGCGATGAGATTATTCGCTGCCATCGTCGCCATCTGATCGCGTGCCTCCTGGGTAGCCGATCCGATATGCGGCAGTATCAGACATTGGGCTTGGGATCGCAGCGGATCACTTGGATCGATAGGTTCCGGTGTCGTCACATCCAAGCCTGCTGCGAAAATTCGCCGCTGAGACAACGCATCGGCCAAGGCCGCTTGATCGATCACCTCTCCACGCGCAGTGTTGACCAAAACGGCATTGGATTTCATGAGCCCAAGCTCGCGGGCTCCGATGAGGTTCCGAGTCTGATCCGTCAGCGGGCAATGCAAGCTAACGACATCGCTTTGTCGCAGCAGATCATCAAGCTCTAAACGCGTCGCATGGAAACTCGATTCAGCCTCGGGCTTTTTGTCCCTCGCGGTGTAAACGATTCGCATCCCCCATCCACCATGCATTCGCTTGGCCACCGCATGCCCGATCCTGCCCATTCCGACAATCCCAAGCGTCTTGCCCTCGAACTCCTGACCTAAAAACATCATCGGTTCCCAGTTCCGCCACTCAAAGCGTTGTACGTTACCGATCGCAGGCCCAAAGCATCGGCCCGCTGCAAGAATCAGTCCGACGGCTATATCGGCTGTGGCGTTGGTAAGCACACCCGGTGTGTTGCCAACCTGAACACTCCGATCCTTGGCCGCCTGAAAGTCGATATTGTTGTAACCAACCGCAAAGTTCGCGATGCCTCGAAGACTCGGCCCCGCCGAATCCATCAACGGCGCATCGATCTTGTCGCTGAGCATCGACAAAACTCCCGAGCAACCACGGACTTTCTCAAGCAACAAGTCCCTCGGTGGCGGATCCTGACCTTCCCAAACCTCAACATCATGCAACGATGCCAATCGCTCGATCCCCACCGACGGAATGCGCCTCGTGACAAAGACCTTACCCATGAAAATTCCCCCTGCTGTGTGCCCCTGAAGTTCTTGCGGTTTGGTAAAATCTATACCCCGCTTATCGATTGTAACGAAAACACGAAGTCTGGGACTTTCGCTATGAAGTGCTCGATCAAATTATTCGCCGGCATCCGCGAAACTATCGGTGCACAAGACGTTTCCCTGGAGATCCATCCCGGGATGACGGCACTCGAATGCAGAGAAAAGCTTGCTCAAAGCTATCCAATTGCAGCCGACTTGATCCGAACCAGTCGCTTGGCCGTCTCCAACGCATTTGTATCGGATGAAGCTCCCTTGATCGCCGACAGTTCGATCGAACTAGCCCTGATTCCTCCTGTAAGCGGCGGCTAAAGGCCAACGTTACCATCGACCGTTAAACATTAGCAGTAAAACCAAGAGCAATCACGACAATACAATACCATGACCCTGACTCAAACCCTCTTCGAAGCACTCGACGCGGTTCCCCTCATCGATCCGCATTCTCATATCAACCCACGCTCGCCGGCTTCGGAGACAATCGCCGATCTGCTCGGCTACCACTACTACACCGAACTTGCCCACAGCGCAGGCATGCCTCGCGAGCAGATCGAACAACCAGGAATCACACCCCGGGAAAAGGTCGCTCGGCTCTTTGAATACCTCCATCATATCGACCACTCGGTGCAGTGGTCATGGTTCCTTGAACTCTCTCGGGATCTGCTGGGTTTCGATGGCGATCGGATCGACAAGAGCAACTGGGAGAACCTCTACGATCTTGCTCTAACGAAAATGCAGCAAGCTCATTGGGAAGACCAGGTCTTGAGCAAAACCAACGTTCAGAGGATCTTTCTAACCAACGATTTTGACGACCCACTGGATGATTTCGATACCCATCGCTACGTCCCGTGCCTCCGAACCGATGACTTGGTATTCCATCTAGCGACGCCCCAAACCAGAGATCGGATTGCCAAGGCAACCGGTATCCAAGTCGGAAAACTGCAGGATCTTCATCAAGCGATTGGATTCCTCTTCGAACACTTTGCCAAATACCAAGTGCGTGCCTGCGCCATATCTCTGCCACCTTGGTTCACCCCCAAAAAAATTGCGGTGAATGATCCAGTTGCTCAATCCGCCTTCCAAAGATTGATGTGCGGCTCGGAGCTCTCTCAAGCTGAACGCGAAAGCATCTCTTATTGGGTCTTCTGGAGATTGGCCGAGTTTTGCAACGATATGAAACTACCTTTTGACCTGATGATCGGAGTGAATCGCAAAGTCTACCCATGTGGCGTCTACCAAGGCCAAGATCTTTACGATTCGCGATGGTCGATGATCCAATACAGCGAACTATTGAACGCTTTTCCAAACGTTAAGTTTCCGATCTCGGTTTTGGCCTCCGTGAGCAACCAAGAACTTGTCGATTACGCCTGGATCTTTCCAAATGTCATCGCCAATGGACACTGGTGGTACAGCAACACACCCACGTTTATCAAACATGATCTGCGCGCGAGAATGGATGCTATTCCACGCAATAAGATCATCGGTTACTACAGCGATGCGTACAAACTCGAGTTCATTTTGCCCAAGTACAAGATGTTCAAACGAATCCTGGCAAATGTCTTAGCCGAATCGATCGTCTGCGAACGGGGATTGTCCGAATCCTTCGCCATCGAACTTGGAACTCAGATTTTACGAGGCAACGTCGATTCGATTTTTTTCAATCAAGAGTAAGTCAGCGTGGCTTCTGGAATACCAGGAAGTAATTCTCTTTGACCAGATCTTCCTTTTGCTCTAGTTTGACAAAGCCACACTCCAGAATCTCTTTCTCGAATACATCCTGGCCTGCTCGCACATGCGACATAACCCAAGGAGTACTCTGTCCATCAATCCGCTTAAAATCGATCACCACCAATCTTCCCCCCGGCTTGAGGGCTCGAAGGAGCGACTTCATGGTCTTGGTGGGATACTCAAAATGATGGTACGTGTCGCAGATAAAAGCAAAGTCGATCGAATCGGGTAGTAATTCGGTCGAATCGGCACTGCAGAGCAACGTATCGATATTCCTGAGTTCCTGCTCTCGAGCCGTCTTGGTGATGTGCTCCAAGAAATTGCTTGCGATGTCAACGGCGATGACTCGCCCCTGATTACCCACATTCTTGGCAAACAACCGGGTGAACAACCCCGTACCTGCACCAATGTCGGCAACGGTTAATCCAGGTTGGATTGCACAAGCCTCCAAGATCGCCTCGCGACGTTGAAAAACCTCGCGACTCTCAATCTCAAACTTCTCGATATATTCCTGCACCTTGGGATCCTTGAAGGGATCGTTAATCCCAGGCTTGACGCTCTTGTCCTGCGAAAATACCGATCCGCTGAAGATCAACGCAGTGTGAGCGATCCCAATACCCATCAAGACCGCTCGACAAATTGGAAGCATTTTCGACCTCAAGAGAAGTTTCTAAAGGAGTGATCGTGTTCGGGCGTTTCGAGCACGAGCACGAGTTGGCATCCACAGGAATACCTGTAGCATCCGAAGCAGAACTAAATCGATTCGTCTTGCAACTGGCCAGTAAAGTCAACTTCGCCGACATCATTCCCCAAGACGTAGTCGATCGACCCTTTGATCTTGTCTCCGTAAGGCCTTCCCATGAAGTCTGCCTTGATTTTCGATCCTTGGAAATCCGTCTCGATCGTGAAGGTCAACTCGTTCTTCTCGACTTTCACATCCTTGGCTTCAATCTTAACATCATTGCCTAGCACATAATTGGCCTTGAGCTTGTCCCCCTCTTTGGTCACCGTCAAAACAGGTTCCATGATGTTCCCATTGGCATCGATCCTAAGCTTCCATTTGCCAACGACATCATCGGCCAAAACACTTCTTGTGGCTGACCAGTCCAGATCGCGACTCCCTTCGTCGGTCGATGCCTTGACCTTGCCACTCAAATTATCGTTTTTGACGGTGCCTTCGAACTCAAGCTTGACATCCATTCCCTGATAGTTGACCTTGAACTCGAAACTCACTTTGTCCCCAGAGATTTTGCCGTTCTCGATGTTGATCTTTCGACCTGAGGAGCTCTCGTACTTACCCTTGAGCTCTCGCACCTTGGTTTCTTTGTTCTCTTGACCAGCCTTGAGTCTGACCAAATCCTTGTACTGAGTCCCATCCAAATCGTATTCCCAGCGCCAAGTTCCCGAGGGATCGACACCGCTCTTGCTGCTGTCTTGAGCAAGCAAAAAACAAGGAGCAAAAACCAACAAGCCGATAAACAAAGCAACCTTATGCATACAAAAAACCTCGGAGAGAAGACCTGAGAATAATCATCACGGAAAACCGATTCTACCATTGGCCATTTATTCGTTGTAGCCCCGTAATCCCGTAGGGTACGTGCAGCGGTCGGGGTCTCCATCCCAACGAATCTCAATCGCATCGACCACATCCATTACCCAACCCACGCCGACCAGCAAACCGACCGCGGAACGTACCGAGGTGTTATCGGGGTGGTCCATTGCTCCAGGGTACGTTACGCGGTCCTCGGTTCATTGGCGGTTTGCGAGAATTTCGTTGGGGGATGGGTAATTGTGGTCCATGCAATGAATAACCGGACCGCTTCACGTACCCTACGGCCGGGATAACGATGCCAACCATTGTCACCTCCAATTACCCAACACGCATCGCCAAGGAATCCGACCGCGGAACGTACCGAGGTGTTATCGGGGTGGTCCATTGCTCCAGGGTACGTTACGCGGTCCTCGGTTGGTTGGCGGTTTACGAGAATGTCGTTGGGGGATGGGTAATTGCGATCCATGCAATGATTATCCCGACCGCTTCACGTACCCTACGGCCGGGATAGCGATGCCAACAATTCCCACCTCCGATGAACCAACACGCGTCGCCAACGAGACCGACCGCGGAACGTACCGTGGCGTTATCGGGGTGGTCCATTGTTCCAAGGTACGTTGCGCGGTCCTTGGCCCTTTGGCGGTTTGCGAGAATTTCGATTGGGGGATGGGTAATTGTGGTCCATGCAATAAATTACCGGACCGCTTCACGTACCCTACGGTCGGGGTGGTCAATTGTCCCAAGGTACGTTGCGCGGTCCTTGGTTCTTTGGTGGATTGCGAGAATGGCGTTGGCCACCTAAATCGCTGATCAATCCAAAAATCTTGGTCTTCGATCGTGAGCTAAGCGTAATAGTCCACCGAATTTCCATCGGTTGCATTCTTATGAACCGGAGTGTCGCTTGCATGCTGAGGCGATTCTTCCTTGGACGCGTCAGCTGTCTTAGGGCGACTGAGCGTCTTGCCATTGCCATATCTTTGGCCAGTGCTTTGGGCAGATCTAACCCCCTCGATCGCGCGGTCCTCGATGAACCGATCCAGCCGCTGAAAACTTAAGCGACTTTGCGATGGATCAATCGGCGTTGTCATCGATCAGCATCCGTGTTGATAATGGGGATGGTGTTATGGCGATTCGAGAAGTACTGAATCGAGCGAATCGCGTAAAGGCATCGGAGGACGGATTTGAGGATTGCTCGTGGTGCCTCCCACTTCGATCCGCATCCAATTGGCATTCTGATTCTGTGTAAATGGTCGAACGAGCGCTCCGACTATCCCGCGACGACCGACGTTGGCAACCAACTCCAAATCCAATTCCCGTCGCAAATTGACCGACCCTCTGCCTTGCATCGACATCAAATCGCCATCGAGCTGTAGATTCCTAATCGGGATACGATCCCCATCGATCGCGAACTCGACGTCCGCAGAATCAAATGCACCCTGATCGGGCCTAACGGCCAGCAAATTCAACATCCGTATCATTACCGGCAACTCATAGAGATTCGCGCCACGCAACCAAGCCTTACCCTCCCCCGATAACGAGTCTGGATTGCTAGGCGATCCGTCGATGTCGCACTGAAAGAACAGCCGACCATTGATCGAAGCTTGAGTCTCGCCTAAATCAACCAACATCCCATGCACATCCGAATCGACTAACCGACACCTCAGTTGTGATCGTTGCCCATCAAGAGGATGAACGCCGCTGAGAAAGAACGTGCCGCTAAGCGCCCGAGCCTTGATGTCGTTGTCGCTTATGTCCATATTGGGAACTTCGATCTTTGGACTCGTTTTAGGCCCAAACCAACTGCTGCTGGATTGGTCCCGGCGTTCGACGAATCCTTCGCGAACTTTGGATTGAAACGAAGCCGAGACCACCGGCGCTCCACTATTCAATCCGCTCGCGGATGCGATGCGACGAGCATTGGAGTTGCGGCTGTGCCAATCGCTAGCATCTCTCCCTAAATAGAGTTGGTTGTTGCTAAGCGCAAATGGGCCTTCGACACCCGTGACTGCCACTCCTTGTACGGCCATCGCATCGAGAGCCAGGGAGCCATAAGCCGAGGTGGATTGATTGCCGTTCTCGCCGATGACTTGTACCGTCCCCCTCAATCCCCGAACCTGATCCCCACCGACCGAAGCGTCCTCTAAATCCATGCGAAGGTTCCAATCCCTAAGCAGCGATGCATGTCCTTCCTGCGGTGCGGCGACATACGTCGAACCTGTGATACTGACCGGCCCTCGGAAACCCCATCGTGTCATCGGTTCTTTGAGCATCGGCGGCAAACAACCAATCAAAAACTGATCGATCACAAGTCGCGAGGATGGCAACCAGTGGAGCATCCCGTCCCAAGAGCCATCGCTGTGGAGTCGTATCTGTCCGTTGGTCTCAATCCGGCTTGCATCATGCACCCCAGACAACGATCGAATATCGATCCGCCCAGGTCTATAGTCCACCAAACAGTCGATGTTATGCATCGAGTAAGGGAACGAAAGGGGATGAAGCGACATCCCCCGACCACTTCCATCGCTGGATCGAGACTCCTGAATCGCCACCTTCAAATCCATGGGACTCCGCGGACTAGGCCGCTGTATCTTGACCTCGACCTTGTCGATCAATCCTGTGGGCCGCAACTGCACCCATAAATTTTTTGCACTCGGCGGTAAAGCTTGTTGCAACTCCTCATCGAGTGAAACCTGAAAGGCTTGAAAGACCAAGTCGACCGATTCAAGACTCGAATTGCTGCAGTTGGCAACCCCAGCCCCTTGAATCCTGGCACCATCATTGCGTCCTACGAAATCCTTGATGATCAATCGGTCGTGATCCAAGGTGACTTGTCCATTGACCTCGTAAATCGGATATCGAAAGCCATCGTAACGAATCGAACACTCTGAGAACGTCAATTCAAGCGACCGGGAAACCAACTCAGGTCGCTCAGCCGTCCTAGCAAAGCGCGCCCGCTTGACCAAAACCGTTCCCGTGGGATGAAGAGATTTGGCGAATCGCTGAAATCCACTCTCAGACATCCCTCGCTGAGTCAATGCGTTTAATAGCGGCTCATCAATCTGGATCGGACCGTCAGCACTGACACTCAGATCCATCAGCCAACGAGGCTGAGATTTTTGTAGCTTTAACGATCCGACCAACCGTTGATTGCCCGCATAAGCCACCAGGCTAGGAGCAAGTATCACGCCGTCTCGATACTCAAAATCACCCGATAGATGCTCAATGGGATAAGGGAAGTAATCCGCATCCAAAGATCCATCGACGGCCCGCACCACAACCGCCGGATCCCACCGCTGTCCATCAAAACGGATCGCAGCACTTGCATGAACCGTCCCTTGAACCCCGAGCTTCCTCCATTGCTCCTGAATCGCTGTAGGCAAGGCATTGTACAACCGCTCATCGAGCGATAAATGACTTACACCTACCTTGGCCACCAACGGCGAACCCTTGCCAAAACCCTGTATGTCACACTCCAAATTCAGTGTCGCCTTGCCACAACGACCGACCGCATTCCTTAACTGCAATAGTTGATTCTTGACATGCAGATCGCCCGAAATCTCCTCGAGCGGATAAGGCACTTGAGGATGCATCAGTCGTCCATCTTTCAATCGCACCTGTGCTTGCAAGTCAATCTCGTTACGATTCTGCTCCCATTCGAAACGTGCCTCGAGCCTTCCTGAAAACCCCCGAAGCACCTCCAAGCGATCCCGCAACAACTTAGGCAACTGATCGTTCAACTGTGAAGAATAATCAAGCCGTTCAATCCCCCCACGAACACTCCATCGCGAAGCTCCAAGGTTCCCTACCGCGTCGATCGTCAATCGTGAAAAATAACTGCTCGATAAAGTTGCATGCAACTCGTGTCGCAAACTCTTGACCGCCGGATCCGCTGTAGGCACAACATGCTCAATAAATGTCCCTTGCAAATCATGACAGATGATCTCACGTTGATCTTCACCGGTCTGATGACCCAACCGAACCAAACCCGATCGCACCTGAACAGATGGCAATCGCATTGCAACCGTAGGCTTGCGACTTAACTCCGCAATACTCCATGTCCCATCCACCTTGGGCCATGCACTGAGTTCCAACCCGTCGACCACAACCGTGTTTACGACCACTTGCCCTTGCAAGATCCCTACCAGATCGATCGGGCCATTGCACGAGACCCTCGCGATCTTCACCACATCCCGTAAACCCTGCTCGGTCGACTTGCAAACCCTCACTCCGTCGACGACGATCGATTCGCCCGGCACCAACCGCGCCCGATCAACTGTCACATAATGGTCAGGAAAAGCTTTCCTCAAACGGCCTTGGATCTCCGATGTCAACTGGTGATCCACACGATCAAAGACCACGTAGTAAGCCATGACGGCTGAAGCACACAAAAGCAGAATCCAACTCAGACGGCCACCTTTGTAAGCGACCGCTTGCGGACTACTGTTTTGACTCTCTTGCTTCTCCGTCGGCATCCCTGCGTTCCCAGTCCTTCTTGAGCCATAGCGATGCGAGCCCTATACCGGCCAAACCGCATAGCACCAAAACCCCCGGTTGCCTGTACCTTACCGAGCCGACAAAGACCATATGGAGGATCGCCAAGTACACACAGGGCAAAACCATCCACAAGCCGTCAGCCAACCGCTTGCGATCCCCTCGCAAACGATAAATCCCCAATGCACTCAGGATCACAATCAGCACATAACTGAAAGCCTCCCACCACCGAACCCATCGATTCGACAACTCGCGCGCCTGGGGTACAGGTGACCAAGTCTTCCGAAACTTTATCAAACCCAGCTTCAGAACGTCAGATGGATTTTCCCTTGCCCAATCCCAAGCCTCCTTGTTCAATCGACGATCTATCCTCCACTCTAACGTCGATTCGACCTGCTCCTTGCGATTTGCTAGCATCGACTCTTCTTGCACGATTCGGTTCATCGTTTGCATCGAAAAATCCATGTTTTCATCGCTCGAACCACTCGCTCCAGCATGCCAGCCATCATAAAGACTCGCACCTACCTGAAGTGTCGTCGGCACAAATTTGCCCGTAATCCGGAAATTGCGCACCCACCAAGGTGCCATCGCCAAAACCACCACCACCAAAAAAACTATCCCCGAAAAAACTCGCTGACGCAATTCTCTCAAGCTCGACGCTTTGCTAGCTATGAGCAGAAATGGGAGAGCAACCAAAGGCCACAGTCCCCAACTGGGCCTTGCTAAGCAGGCAAGTGCAAATGCGATCCCCGAACCGACCGTCAAGCCGTAGCCACCGAATCTTTGATCCTCGTTAGACCCCTTGGTCGATCGCCACAAGAGCCACATCGACAACACGATCAATGGAGTCGCCACGGCTTCGCTTAACACAAAAATACTCATCCCTACGGCGCCGCAATAGCTTGCAGCAAGCAGCCCGGAACATCGGCTTGCATTCTCGCCAGCAATATCCCTCGTCCATCGCATGACCAACCAAACGATAAATCCACCCAGAAGGCAGCCCAATAGCCGCGCTGCCAACACAAATGGCCACTGCGGAAATCCACCTCCAAGCGAATGTTCGCACCATGCGAATGGGGCGAGCACCATGGGATATACCGGAGCTCTGAAAATCTTCGATTCGCTACTGCCAAATTGATACTGGCCGTCGACAACGAGATTCCTAGCGATCGTCCAATAAGAGTAGCTGTCCCCAAATCGCAATGTCTTATCGACGGCTTCACATTGAAATTGCCAAACAACCGCCGCAATCATCCTCAGTACGATCGCAAAACCGACGATCGCAATCGTCCAAGCCCGATCTCCCGCCGAACGCTTCAGTTGGCTCAAGGCTTCCGTCCCCTCGCAGAGATCTCTACATCAGGTAGCAGCCGAATCGCACTTAAGAATGGTTCGTAGGCGTTGATCGACGGCATGGACGATTCTGAAATCTTCAATCGATCCGCTGGGACTGAGTCGGAGTCGATGAACGAATCGATCGGAATCCATCGGAGGGAATCATGATACTCGACCCAGCAGTAAAACTGGAACGTCGGTCGAACCGTTGAGGGTTCAGCTTTAAACCCGATGGCAATCCTCGATGGGATCTGAAGGCTTCTGAGCACGGCAACCAAGGCAATCGCATGATCCATACAATCCCCCTTGCGCTCTCTGAGCGTCGCGGCAGGCGACTGCAAATTCCGATCCAGCCCCACTCTTTCGATCCCCTCGGCAACCCACTTCCTGGCACTGCCCGCAAGGCGCCTAGCATGTTCGGCCCTTTGCACATCGCCCGATGGCTGTAGGTCTGACTCAGTTCCTTTTTGGCTCTGAATCCAACGCTGCACGATGGGATCTTTCCAATCGATCAGACCGGTCGAAGCTAACATCGAATCATCGACCGGATCTTGATCGGGATCAATCCCCGCACCAGTCTGCGTTACCTCGACATCCCAAGCCTTCTCGTTGACTCGCACGACGCGTTGGTTGGTGCGACCACTTACCGATCCGTCCTGACTGAGTTGTTGCGAAGCGATTCGGAAAAATGCCGTTCCTGAATCGGAAACCTTGGGATAGGAGCCCAGCAGAGGCAGATCCTTAAAAACCGACGCGTCGAATTCCTCTCTAGAAATCACATAACGGGCAGTGATCGGATCGCAATCAAAGGTTTGTCGATCGACCCCGGGAGTATAGGTCTTTCGAATGACTCCACCTGCATCGCTCCACAAAAGCGCATTGGAGGCTTTCCCCTGCGTTACCGAGCGGTTCTCAATCTCGAGCCGCTTTTGATAAAGCCCCTCAAAATCAACCGTCTCTGTTTCTGTGATGGCTTCAAGTCGACTTTCAGTAAAAGCCATCTGAAATGGATCCAAGTAAGCGACCATGCGAACCTCCTTGGGCTTCATCGGCTCGCGTCGTAAGGACTGTTCGATCGCAAAGGGCCCCCGGTAACTGGTCTCCCAAGGAACGACGCTGGTCGAAACGATCTTCCCCTCGGTCGATTCCATCTTAAAGGTGTTTTCCTGAATCGATCCGCGGAATTGGCGTTTACCGACTCCGGTATCCATGCTGCCGCTGATCCCAAGAAGTTCGCCATCGATGCGCTCGAGGGTGCTCAGCACAACAGTTTGATCGATCGGTTCTCCCGACTTGCGAAGGATACGAACACGACTTTCGGCCTCGATGCGCAAGATCGGACTTGTGGCATCAACGGCACTGTCCGCAAGATCCCTCAGGTCTTCGTTCTTGGCTACCTCGACACTGCGGCGGGTATATCCGACCGGACGATTCCCGAGATAGACAATGTCCCACTGCAGACTTGGCAGCGAGGTTTCGTCAATCCATGGGATCCTCTTGGAAGCACCTTGATCGCCAGTTCGATCGGCAGGAATATTCGCAGGCTCGGTCCCCTTCGAGGCACTCGACTCGACAACATCCTCGGTAGGGATCTCTGGTGATGGAGAGTTACCGGGCCCAGGCAGAGCGATCTCCTTGAGGAGCATCTGTCTGGCTTGTTCACGATCTGCATCGCTCCATCGATAATCGCAACCCGTTGCGATCAACGCAGCTAGGAACAAACCTAGGAAACAGAACCTAGTGCAGGTGCTAGTCATGATTTTCGCCCGTCTAGGGGGAACCTAGATCCGTTGATACATCCATCGCACAAAACCGACACTTGGGATATCGAATCTTCGGTTCCTAGCAATCCACTACGGAAGAGCAACTCCCATGGGCTCAGATCGTTAAGTTCCAAGTGTAACGATTTTACCGATGAGAAAAGCCGGTGAAATTGCGGAGTTTGTGTGCATTGCAGCCCAGTCTGACCTATTTTTGGATATTCCGGGCCGGATCGGTTCAAGATTTCGCCGGCCGCGTGCACAGAACCTCCTCGCATAACTTTATTCATCATGGGTTTCCCAGGTTTTCGATCCGGTCAGATCAAACGCAATTTCAATGAGTCTCGGTCGACTCCAACATCGAGCTTTGCCTCGTTAACACCCGACGAACTTGAGGCTCACATGGAGCGAGCTCGCTATGGCTCCTTTGAACTAACCGACGCGGTTCGTCCTTCGTACGATATGCAGATTGTGCCTCGACAAGGTTTCAAGCACGACGAATACACCGATCCAGACTCGACGAATCGCATTCCCGTTATCCTTGCCTCGGCATCCCGAGAACGCCTCTTTGACCTATTCGTCGATCTGGTTTCCTCTCTTGGGGATGTTGTCAACGTCGTGCTCGAAACGAGCCACCATGGCGATACGGGAGAACATCAGGACTATATCCGCGAACATATCGATATGCCGGTTCTCACGAGCTTGCTCTACGAGTTCGAGGATATCCTCATGAACGATGGTTGCACAGGCATCGCCGTAGTCAATCCGAAGCGCAAGCAAGAGATCCAATTCGACGAACACAAACTGCTGATCTGTTACGGCTCACCTCAGGAGATCTACGAGAGAATCCTGATCAAACACGATGTGTATCCCGACAACGAGATGCGTTTTATCACGGAAGGCGAACACGTCCACAGCAGTTCCGATCGCTACATCGGAATCTTTGACTCCTTCCAATACCGTCTAGGTATCGACCGCTGTTTCCACGACGATAACCATTTCGAAACCTAAATCAGCCTTGAGGCTCAGTCATCGAAAAAGGATCCAGCGCCTTGCTCAACACATCCTTGTCGAGGATGTTTTGCTCGATGCACAGCTCGCGGATTGTCTTGCCCGAAGCGAACGCTTCCTTGGTTAACTTAGCAGCCTTTTCATATCCAATATATGGATTTAGGCTCGTGACCATCGACAAGCTTTGTTCAACACTGGCTTCGCATGCCACCGGGTTGGCTTCCAATCCATCCATGCAAAATTCAATGAAGGCACTGATACCATTGGAAAGCAAATGAACGCTCTCTAGGATGGCATGCCCCATGACAGGCATCATGATATTGAGCTGAAAATTCCCACCGGCCGCACCCGATAAGGTCATCGTTGCATCGTTGCCAATGACTCTGGCGGTCAATTGCATCATGCTCTCGCACATCACGGGATTAACCTTTCCAGGCATGATCGATGAACCTGGCTGACGATCCGGCAAGATGACTTCAAAGAATCCGCAACGGGGACCGGATCCTAACCATCGAATGTTGTTGGCGATGTTGAACAAGCTCATCGCGATCGTCTTGAGCTGGCCATGGGATTCGACCAAGCCGTCGCGCTGCGCGTTGGCTTCAAAATGATCCGCTGCTTCTACAAATGGAATCCCCGTCTGCTTAGCCAACGCTTGACCAACACGCTTGCCAAACTCCGGATGCGTATTGATACCACTGCCGACGGCAGTCCCACCCACGGGCAATTCATACACTGCCCTGGCAGCGACTTTGGCCCTCTCGATCGAAAGAGCTATCTGCCTTGCAAACCCTCCGAATTCCTGTCCCAATCGCAACGGAGTTGCATCCATCAAGTGGGTTCGCCCAATCTTGATGATCTTGTCCCATTGCTCGGCCTTCTGTGACAAGGATGCATGGAAACGCTCAAGTTGCGGGATGAGTTTGGTATGGATCTCATAAGCCGCAGCGACATGGATGGCTGTTGGAAAGGTATCGTTGGTGCTCTGCCCCATATTGACATGATCGTTTGGATGAATCGGCTTGACTTTGTCGAGTCGATTCCCGCCCAAGATCTCGATGGCGCGATTCGAGATGACTTCGTTGATGTTCATGTTGCTCGATGTACCCGATCCGGTCTGAAAAACATCTACCGGGAACTGATCGTCCATCTTGCCGTCGATGATTTCCTGACAAGCCGCACACATGGCTTGAACCTGCTTGGCATCGAGCGGATTCTTCCCTGTACCCGTCAGCTTACCCAGATCGTTGTTGACCGTCGCACAGGCCAGCTTGACCCGGCCCATGGCTCGAATCAGCGCCACTGGAAGATGCCATCCGGAAATCGGGAAATTCTCCACCGCACGCTGGGTTTGAGCACTGTAATAGGCGTCTGCAGGGACCTGAACTTCACCCATCGAGTCGACTTCGGTTCGAAATTTCGACATGCTTGCTGATCCTGTCGTATTGCTTGGTTGTTTCAAGAAAATGATTAGGAAAAACCACCGCCTCTTTTATAGCAACCTTGCTAAATCTGACCATCGGTTTTAAGAATTCTCGGATTTTAAGCTGCTTGGCCCTACCCAAACCCCGCTATCTCACTACGATTCGCTTCGTTGTGAAACACTTTTGTGTGAAACGATTGGAAAGCCAATGGTTCTTGGGCCTTGCTACTTCTAGGCCAGCGATGGACAAGCCATCTATTCGAGCCCCACTTTCCGACGTTTGCGATTTGGGGGATTCCTCCCCAAAGCTCCTGGAAAGTGATTGAATTTTACTGCTCGATTCTCTGCGGTTATCGCTTGGGTTGCGGATCGTCATGCGATCGTCTGTGCATCCACGCAAACTGCTCAATGGAAAGTACGCGATGAAGAAAACCGACAAGGCACTTGAAAACATTTCCGAAGAACACGCATTGGCAGCGGCGATCCTAGCCGACTTGCCCTACGTCGTGGCTTCACCCACCAAACCCAAGAAGGACAAAAAGAAGAAAGTCAAAGCCCCACAGCCAGTCGGACAAAAGCCTGATTCTGCTTCGGAGCCAACCGCCGCTCAAACACTACCACCGACTCCAGAAGAACCCTCCGAGACGCTAGCCCTTGAGAATCAGCCCGTCGCCAAGTCGATAGAAGTTACACCTGTAATCGAGCCTCCTGCAATCGAGCCACCTGCAATCCAAGCGAAAGAATATGTCGAAGAACTTGGTGAAGAAGAACTTGCTGAGGAAGTAGAAGTAGCAGAGCAACTAACAGAGGAACCAGCCGAGGAAACTCCTGGCGGATTGACCTTCCGCGATTTGTCCCTTCCCGATGAGATCTGCTCGGCGCTGGAAACCTCCGGATACCGAACCCCAACGGACATCCAAGCGTCCACCATACCAGCCATGCTCCAGGGCCGAGATGTGCTGGGCCAAGCCCAAACGGGCACCGGAAAAACAGCCGCCTTCGCTCTGCCTCTGCTTGCAAACATCGATGTCGAAATCCCTGAGACCCAAGTCTTGGTCTTGACCCCAACACGCGAGTTGGCCAATCAAGTCTCCGAGTCATTCCTCAAGTACGGCCAGCACCTCCGGGGTTTGCGCGTTGCACCGATCTACGGCGGGGCCCCTTATGTCAATCAAATCAACGCTCTTAAGCGTGGGGCTCATGTCGTCGTTGGTACCCCAGGCCGAATCATGGATCACATGCGAGAAGCTAGACTCAGGATCGAGTCGCTCAAGACTCTCGTGCTAGACGAAGCCGATGAGATGCTCCGAATGGGATTCGTTGACGATGTTCAATGGATCCTCGACCAGTGCCCTTCGGACAAACAAATCGCCCTGTTTTCGGCAACCATGCCCGAACCGATCCGACACATCGCAAATAAACACCTCAAATCCCCTGAGGTCGTGAAGATCACTTCTCGCCAGCAGACTGCAGATAACATACGGCAGCGTTTTTTGGTCGTCGAACCGAGCATGAAACTCGAAGCCCTCGCGAGAATCATCGAAGCTGAGGATTTCGATGGCATGATCATTTTTGTGAAAACCAAAATGGCCACGGTCGAAGTCGCCGATTATCTGCGTGAGCGTGGGTATGCCGCCGCTGCTCTCAACGGTGATATCGCCCAAAACCAACGCGAACGAACCGTCGAGCAACTCAAAGAAGGTGTCTTCAATATCCTCGTAGCCACCGATGTTGCTGCCCGAGGGCTCGATGTCCAACGCATCACCCATGTGATCAACTATGATCTACCCGGCGACTCAGAAGCCTATGTGCATCGCATCGGACGCACCGGAAGAGCTGGACGAAAAGGCCATGCGATTGTTTTTGTGGCCCCGAAACAACGAGGATTCCTAAGAGAGATCGATCGAGCCGCCGGGGACTCGATCGAGCCGATGTCCCTGCCAACAGCCAAGGATATCAACTCGGCTCGGGTCGAAAAATTCAAAGAAAAGCTTGCGCAAGCCGCCGGGGGTAAATCCAATCCCGAACTCTTCGCCACCTTTGAACAACTCGTTTCGCAAACTGTCACAGACAAACAACTCGATCCCCTTCGCGTCATCGCTGGGTTAGCCGCAATGATGCACGGTGATCGCCCCTTCTTCATCCATGAACTTCCAGAACGGCTCCTCAATCGAAAGCCCCGAAACGATCGATCGGATCGACCCGAGCGAGCACCACGCTTCGATCGCTCTGACCGAAGGGGCGGCGATGCACACCAAGGCCCTAACGAAACATTCCGAGTTGAAGTTGGCCGAATCCATGGCGTCAAGCCAGGAAATATCGTTGGAGCAATCGTCAACGAAATCGGTTTAGATCCAGCCCATATCGGACATATCCGAATCGAACACGACTTTAGCACCGTCGATCTTCCATCGGGAATGTCGCGAGACGTATTCAAGGTGATCGGAAGAGCTTGGGTGCTTGGCCGGCAACTGCGTATCTCGAAACTCAGCGACCATCCAAACTTCGATAGCCGATCGAATATGGGGCAAGGTTCACGCGGTGGATATGCTCGAAGGCCGCGACCGGAAGGATTGCACAAGGATAAGCAACAGGGATTCGGTGGAAAGCCCAAGTGGGAGCGCAGGAATGATCGATAAGTAAATCATGAAATAGACCCACGTGCGAAGATGCAAGAAACTCTGCGCATCGCTACCGACCAACTTCAAATTGCCGCAGATTTTCTGCGCACGGGTAAAACGGTAGCATTCCCAACCGAAACCGTTTACGGGCTTGGCGCTGATGCTTTAAACGCCCAAGCTGTCGAGAAAATTTTTTTGGCCAAAGGACGTCCATCAGACAACCCTCTGATCGTCCATATAGCGTCGATCGCTCAGCTTGACGAGATCGCAAGCGACATATCTGTTCTTGCGAAACTTTTAATCGAGCGATTTTGGCCCGGGCCACTGACGATCGTGGTACGTAGGAAGCCCCAAGTTCCAAACATCGTTACCGCAGGTCTCGATACGGTTGCCGTCAGAATGCCCGAGCATGCCACAGCCAGGGAACTGATCCGACTTGCCGACAGACCGATCGTAGCACCCAGTGCGAATCGATCGGGCAGGCCTTCGGCGACAACCTGGGAATCGGTGCTTGCGGATCTCGATGGCCGAATCGATGCAATTGTTTGTGGCGGCCCGACGCGCATCGGACTTGAAAGCACCGTGGTCGATGCGACCGGCACCGAGCCGATTATTTTAAGGCATGGGGCAATCACCCAGGAAATGATCGCTTCTGCATGTGGCGAGGTTGCCTCAGGGAGCTCTGAACTCCAAGTCCGATCCCCTGGCACCCGGCATCGGCATTACCAACCGCAAGCCAAAGTGCAACTCGTCGAGGATCTTTTTGAACTCAATCCAAGTTCGCAGCGCTGCGGCATGATCGGACTGTCCGAGGCGGAGCATAGGGATTTAATCGAGACCAGATTGAAAAATCGCTTCCCCCAAGCCACAGTCCATTTATGCTCCTCGCTCGATGAATACGCAAGCAATTTGTTCGAGTTTTTTCGTCAATGCGATCGTCTCGGACTTGATCGGATATACTGTCAGCGGGTTGCTCATCTGGGGCTAGGTCGAGCGATTATGGATAGGCTCCAGCGCGCCGCAGAATGAATTTGAGTCAATGAGTTTGAGTCCATAAGTTGCAGGTCGAAAACATGCGCGTTTTGGTTTTGTTAGCAATCGGTATCTGGCTGACGATCTCGATAGTGCCGACAGCATATAGCCAGGAGACCAAATCGGCGCCTAAGGTGATGGAGAGCGATGATATCGAGGAATTGGTAATGGTCTCTGAAGGAACCTTGCCGATCGTTCTTTCCGCACCCCATGGCGGCACACTCAAGATTGCTGGAGTGGATGTTCGTCAAGGCCAAGGCATGGCCACGGGCCCCTCTGGATTTTTTACCGGTCGCGATGGTGGAACCTCAGAACTTGCCGTGGCAGTGGCGCAAGCATTGGAGAAGCAAACCGGCAAGAAACCTTATATGGTCGTCAGCAAAGCCCATCGCAAATACCTGGATCCAAATCGCCCCTCGGAGATCGCCTACGAAGATTCCGATGCGGCACCGGTTTACCAACGGTACCACGGTACCTTACAGCGTTACTGCCAGGAAGTTCTTCAGAAGTATCGCACGGGATTACTATTGGACATCCATGGCCAAGGCTCAAGTAGCAAAACCGTTTATCGGGGGACGGGCAATGGCAAGACCGTTGTTCGGCTCAAGGAACGCTTTGGCGAATCGGCCCATTCGGGCGACCAAAGTTTTTTCGGCATGCTAAATCGGCTTGGATGGCAAGTGTATCCGTATCCAGCCGATGGCAAGGAGCAATCGGGTTTTACTGGAGGGTACATCGTGCAGACGCATGGAAGCCACCGCCCAAGTGGGCTCGATGCAATCCAATTGGAGTTCGGTTCCGAGTATCGAGACAAAGAGAATCGGAGCAAAACGGCCGACGTGCTAACCCAAGCGATCATCGAGTACATGCGCGAGTACATCGAACCGGTTGCTCGGATCGAAACCGCAGATAAAAACTAACCAGTTGCCAAGGCTCTACGTTTGTCTATTGCTCTGCAACCATACCGGGGCCCCCTGTTGCTTTGGGCACCTGGTCGCTTAGCGTCGAAGCATTACCGCCCATCGAGCCTGCCGCTGGGTTCGGAACCGTTCCAGGAACGACACGCGGTCCATCGATCGTCGCATCGACAATCTTCTTAAGATCCTGTCCATCAACGACTTCAACTTCCATAAGTCGATTGGCCAGTGCTTCTAATGCTGACCTGCGTTCCGTCAGGATCGTCCTTGCGTGGGCTGCCGACTCATCAATCAATCTCTTGACTTCCTGATCGATCTCTCTTGCTGTCTGTTCAGAGTAATCGCGGCCAAAGGACTCGCCACCACCAGTGGCAAGAAATGCGGATCGGTTGCCTTCGCGAAAGTTAACCCTGCCGAGGCGGCTCATGCCGTACTGCATGACCATCGCTCGTGCGATGTTGGTGGCTCTTTCTAGGTCGTTCGAGGCTCCCGTGCTGATGTCACGGAAGACCATCTCTTCGGTGAGAGTACCAGCAAGCAGCACTTGCATCTGGGCTTCGAGTTCAGGTTGCGTCACCAAATAGCGATCATCCTCTGGGCGTTGCATGGTATATCCCAACGCAGCGACACCTCTTGGGATAATCGAAACTTTGTGAACCGGATCCGTGTTTGGAATCGAATAAGCCACCAGTGCGTGTCCAGCTTCGTGATACGCCACACGAAGCTTTTCGTCTTCGTTCATTACCCGTTTTTTCTTTTCCAAGCCGGCCGCTGCGCGCTCGACAGCTTCGTTAAGCTCGTCTTGATCCACTACATTCTTCCCTTTACGGGCTGCCAATAACGCAGCTTCGTTGACCAAGTTCGCCAGATCCGCACCGACAAAACCAGGTGTGATCGCAGCGATATGGGTTAACTCAACGTTGCTACTGAGCTTTACATTTTTGACGTGTACTTTCAGGATGTCTTCGCGTCCTTGTTTGTCGGGACGATCGACTAGCACATGCCGATCAAACCGTCCTGCGCGCAACAAGGCTGGGTCGAGCGTCTCGGGCCGGTTGGTAGCCGCCATCACGATCACGCCAGAGTTCGGGTCGAAACCATCCATCTCAACAAGCAGTGCGTTGAGAGTTTGTTCTCGTTCGTCGTGCGAGCCTACAATATTGCCCGCTCGGCTTTTGCCTAATGCGTCGAGTTCATCGATGAAGATGATGCAAGGCGACTTTGCGACCGCCTGCTGAAACATATCTCGCACACGAGCTGCACCCACACCGACGAACATCTCGACAAAGTCCGACCCCGACAACGAGAAAAACGGAACTCCCGCTTCGCCAGCAATCGCCTTGGCCAATAAAGTTTTACCTGTTCCCGGTGGGCCTACCAATAGAACGCCTCGCGGGATTCGCCCCCCAAGTCGCTGGTATTTTTCCGGATGCTTGAGAAAGTCAACGATCTCTCGAACCTCTTCGACCGCTTCATCGATCCCCGCGACATCGTTGAAGGTGATGCCTATATCTTCTTGCGCATAGAGCTTGCCCCTGGAGCGTCCAAACTGCATTGGGGATCCGATTCCCCCCATGCGACGCATGAAGAAATAGAGCAAGGTGGAGATTAAAAAGAACGGCAGGAGGAACATCCAGAAGAATTGAGTCAGCATGCTCTGGCCTGGAGCGTTGTCCCAGGAGATCTTCGATGCCGTCAACTTATCCTTGAGCTCTTTGTTGGTATTCTCCGAGTTGTCTTTGACCGATTGGAAGATACGGTTCTTGGGAGTTGCCGGCTTTCCATCGACTATTTTCGAGACAGTGATCTCACCGCGCACCGTATCTTTGTCGACTTGTACGTTGCGCAAACGGCTAAGCTCATACTTCTCATTGTTTACCGTGATGATTTTCTTGCCTTCAGAGCCTTCAACAAACGAAGTCTGGGAAGAATCGTTGTACTTGGTCGCATCGATCAATTCCACCAAGTCGGGGTATCGGATCTCCTGGTATAAAGCCGTCGAGACAAAGCTAAAGGCGGCCATTAGCAAGAGCATGCCCAGCAGAGCGTACATCAGCCAGTTGCTGCCGGGTTGACCATTCCCTTGTGGATTGGAGCGTTTATCCGATTTATTGTCGTCTGCCATGCATCGATACCCGATGGGGTAATAAAGTGAAAATTTCCTGGCCTCAATGGCCTAGAATAGCTCCCGTTATTATGCACACGGGATAACGCCTGGGCAGGGTTTGATGTTGAGGAATTCCCAGACAGTCCCTAAAATTCCTAGAATAAATCCGTTTTATTCCCGATGGCCACTTCCGCGGCTTGCCCCGCGTAGGACGGATCATGCACTTGCAAACCTCAACGACTCCAGCTCCAGGCCCTCTGCGCGGGAGCCCTTGGAGTGAGTAAGCCTCGCAAAGTAGCCATCCTGGGTTCCACAGGAAGCATCGGTCGCTCGGCTTTAGAGGTTCTCAAGTCGCATCGTGGGCAGTTTGAACTCGCATGCATCTCGTGCCATCAGCAACTCGAGCTTTTCGAAAAGCAATGCCACGAACATCGGCCCAAGCTGGCAGTCGTCACCGATGCTTCGAATCCTCAAGCCCAACAGTGGGTCTCACACGCTGGATCAGATGCAATGCGGCGGGCTTGCGGAACCGACGAATTGATCCGAGCGATTCTCGGTCCAGAGATCGATATTGTTGTGGCGGCTATCGTTGGTGTGGCTGGACTTGAAACAAGTCTTGCTGCCGTTGAAAGCGGAAAAAGACTCGCTTTGGCTAACAAAGAATCCTTGGTCGTCGCTGGCGAATTGCTCTTGAACATCGCCAAAAAATCCGGAGCGGAAATCATCCCCGTCGATAGCGAGCACAGTGCGATCTTCCAAGCCCTCCAATGCAACGGCCAGAGTGAATCGAATACCCGACAAGACGATAGCCAGCTCAATGATCAAGTCGAAAAAATTATCCTCACGGCAAGTGGCGGTCCCTTGCGAGATTGGCCCCTGGAAGAACTCGAAAAGGCAACGATTCAAGACGCTTTGGCGCACCCAACTTGGTCGATGGGCCGTAAAATCACGGTCGACTCGGCCACGATGATGAACAAAGCCCTCGAAGTGATCGAGGCCCACTGGCTTTTTGGGCTACCCGCCGAGCAAATCCAAGTCGTCATCCACCCGCAATCGGTGATCCATTCGATGGTAGAATACAGGGATGGTTCGGTCATCGCCCAACTGAGCCCCCCCGATATGAAATTACCTATCCAATACGCACTGACTTATCCACATCGAACCTCGGCAACCGCCAAACGTATGGATTGGAGTCAGTCGCAGTCCTTGAGTTGGTATCCGGTCGATCCGGCCCGGTACCCCGCTCTCGAACTCGGCTTTGAGGTCGCTCGTCGCGGGGGAACTTGCGGTGCGGTACTCAACGCGGCCAACGAAGCCGCCGTGGAACTGTTTCTTCAATCAAAAGTTAGGTTGACCGACATCGCAAAGGTCTGTCGATCCGTTTTACAACATCATGATTTCGCAACCAATCCGAGCCTTGCTGAACTGCTTCGTCAGGATCGCTGGGCTCGCGACGAAGTGATGCGATGGAATAAATCCTTATGCTAGATCAATTCGCTTTTTACAATAGCATGCACACGAACATCTTGGGCGATGCATTCCCCTGGATCCTTGCAGCCGATGCATCGATGTTTCAGTCGCTCCTATCGCGAGCTTACAACATTGGCTTAATGCTCCTAGGGCTAGGCTTCGTGATCTTTGTCCATGAACTTGGACATTTCCTTGCGGCCAAAATGTTTGGCGTCAAGTGCGAGAAGTTTTACCTCGGATTCGACGTGCCCATGAAAATCGGTCCGATCCGACTCCCATCGAGGCTGGCTAGGTTCCAGTGGGGCGAGACCGAATACGGAATCGGTAGTATCCCACTTGGTGGCTATGTGAAGATGCTCGGCCAAGACGATGACCCACGAAAACTCAAAGAGGAAAACCAACGAATAGGTTTGGGGGACGACCAACAACAAGCTGTCAAGCTTGACCCTCGTTCCTATCCTGCCAAACCCGTCTTCGCCCGTATGATCATCATCAGCGCTGGAGTGATCATGAATTTGATCTTCGGTGTGCTCATGTCTGCCGCTGCATTCATCCTGGGCCTTCCCTACACGCCGGCGATCCTCGGTAGCACCATGCCCGGCGATCCAGCTTGGCAAGTTGGGCTCAAGCCGGGGGATCGAATCGTCGGAGTCGGCTCAACCCAAGACGACCAGATGTTCTTCGATGAAATCCGCAAAAAAGTCGCCATCGGTGGTATTCGCAATGCTTCCGAACCGATCGAACTGACTTACGAACGTCAAGGAGAACGCAAAAAGGTCAATGTCAGTGGCAGCATGGCGCATGCCGATCCTGAAGCCCGCCATAATTTCCAAACGATTGGAATACGATCCACATCGACCACCACGGTTGGGCAAGCTGCGACCTTCGGAAAATTACAGGAATTCGAAGGTAAGAAACTCAGCAGCCTACAACCAGGAGACAAGATTCTCGGTGTCGATGGCGTTCTGCTCGAATCGAACGACAAGGCTGGGGAATTCTTTGGATATCAACTCGATGAAATCTTGCATCCAAGACTCGACAAAAGAGTCGAGCTTTCGGTCGAGCGAGATAACGGATCGAGCAAACAGAACGTGGTCGTCCCGATCGATCCGCTCCCATTGAAAACCCTTGGGCTACGGTTCGCACCCGATGCGGTCACCGTTGTCGCTGGCGACTCCCCGGCCGCAAACGCCGGTATTCGCATGGGTGATGTGCCAACGAAGCTCAATGGACAAGCCATCGAGGATGCGGTTACCCTACCGAACCGCATTGCAAGCATGGCAGGTAAAACAGTCCGGCTTGAATTCACTCGAGCCAATAGCGATCCGGTTTCTCTCGAGTGGACAGTACCCAATCGATTTCTCCTTGAAAACGATCTGCCGGTTTACGGTGCCGTCGGTATGGAACTACCAGGATCCGGTTTGGTCTATCGCATCTCTGCGAAAATCAATTCGATCGAACCGGCAAGCCCAGCCGCAAGCAGTGGACTGCAAGCAGGCGATATCGTCAAACAAATCGAGTTCGGGAAACTCAGCGAAATCCAAACGGGTTACTTGAAGGATACCAAGCTCGATACATTGTTCTCCAAACAGACCCCGGTGGATAACGTCAAAAACTTGCAGTACATCCATGCAGTTCTCCAAGCTCTTCCGAAAGGCTTGCCGATGAACTTGGTCGTCGAGCGAGACTCGAAGATCGAGACCGCAACGGTTTCGATCCACGAGGAATCGGATGTATTCTCCCCTGATCGGCGTTTCGCACTTGCCTCTTATCGGCAGACATACTTTGCTAAGTCGGTTGCGGCATCCTTGCGAAAAGGATTGCAAGAGATTCGGCGGGGGATCGGAGATGTTTTCGAATTCCTCGGGTTGATCGCCACAGGGAAAGCTTTCAACTACATCGGTGGACCGGCAACGATCGCCGTTCAAGCAACCTCGGCCGCATCGGAAGGGGTCAGCACGCTATTGATGTTCCTGACACTCCTAAGTGCCAACCTTGCCGTCGTGAACTTTCTCCCCATTCCAGCGCTCGATGGCGGTCATATGGTTTTCCTTGCCGCTGAAGCCATCACGGGCAAACCGGTCAATGAGGATCTGCAAGTGAAACTGACCATCGGCGGCATCGTCGCTTTACTCTGTTTGATGGTGTTGGCTTTCCGAAATGATTTCCTCCACTTTTTCGGGGCCTGGATGTAGCAAAGTGAAACCCTGGCAGTATTTGGCTTCGTTCTTAATTCCAATCCTTGCAGCCATAGGCCTAGCCTTCGGCGGCCCATCGGCTTGGATCACCGTAGCCGGTGTCTTTATCGCCATTCCCGCACTCGATGCGATTCTTGGTGTCCAAGACGAGAACCTCGATGAGGAGGCATCCAAGGCAGCTCGCGCGAAGCCTTTCTATAGCCTGATCCTCTATCTACATCTACCGGTTCAGATACTGCTGATTCTCTATCTGGGATTCGTTTGGAGCCAATCGAATGAGACCTGGTGGGTGCGCGTCGGTTGGATCCTTTCAGTCATGCTAAGTACCGGCGGCATCGGTATTACCGTAGCCCATGAGTTGATCCATCGGAAAACCGCTTGGGAACGCTGGATCGGTAAGTTATTACTGATGTCCGTTTTGTACATGCATTTTGCGATCGAACATGTCCGAGGTCATCATGCCCAAGTCGCCACCGACAACGACCCCGCTTCGGCCCCTAAGGGGATGGATGTGTATCGATTCATCCTCAGAACCATACCACTTCAGTGGTTCTCCGCATGGAAACTCGAAGCCAAGCGGTTAAACAAGCATGGACTTGGTATCTGGAGTTACCGCAACGAGATGATCTGGTTTTTGCTGATCCAAGCCGCTTGGTTGTGCCTGCTTGCTTACCTTTTTGGCCCCGGGTTTCTGCCGGTTTATCTTGCGGTCGCTTGCTTGTCGTTTCTCTTGCTGGAGATCATTAATTACGTCGAACACTATGGACTTCGCCGCGAGAAAGCTCCCCATGGTCGGTGGGAGTCGGTCTCTGAATCGAATTCGTGGAACAGCAATCATCGCATCAGCCGCATGATGCTCTTTGAACTCAGTCGCCACTCGGATCACCACATGTCGGCCGAGAAACCTTATCAAGTCCTATGCACTGAGTCGGCCAGTCCTCAGATGCCCAACGGGTATCCTGGGATGGTCTTGCTGGCCTTGATCCCTCCGCTTTGGTTCGCCGTCATGGATCGCCGGTTGCCGCAAGCTACGAATACAGTTGGATCGCTTTGATGATGTCTTCGACTTTGTTGGGAACAGCGATCGCCCGATTGGCATAAGAAGCACGCGTGACCCCTCGGCTTCCTAGGACCTCCTCAAACTTGTCTTGGTCGGTCGTGTGGTAAGCGACCGTTGCCGTCGGATCTTTGAGTTGATGCCCGGTCAGTATGCATACGACGCGGTCTTCGTACCCGATGACACCTTGTTGCCGGAGTAGCTTTGCACCCGCAACACTGGCGGCACTGGCGGGTTCGCATCCGATTCCCCCGGCTCCGACCTGAGCCTTTGCATCGAGGATCTCTTGGTCGCTGACCTTGCGAACTACTCCATCGCAGACATCCAATGCACGCAAACACTTTTTGAGGTTCACTGGACGATTGATCTCAATCGCACTGGCAATCGTATCGGCCTTGATCTTGCCCTTGTCCAATTCGTCGTAATACCAACATGCCGTCTCCATCCGAGGCCGGCCTCGATTCCATCGCAGGTTTCTTTGGTTGTACAGCACGTCGAGCGTGTCAGCACCCGCAGCATTGATCACCGCCAAACGAGGGACTCGTGTGATAAGTCCGAGTTCCTTGAGTTCCATAAAGGCCTTGCCAAAGGCGCTGCTGTTTCCAAGATTGCCACCAGGAACCACGATCCAATCGGGGACTTCCCACCGCAATGCTTCAAGCACCCGAAACATCACAGTCTTCTGTCCTTCGAGCCTAAATGGGTTGACGCTGTTGACGAGGTATATTCCTAGCTCCTTTGAGATCTCTTGAACCCGAGCCATCGCATCGTCGAAATCACCGGCGATTTGAACCGTCAATGCTCCATACTCGAGAGCCTGCGATAGCTTGCCATAAGAGATCTTGCCCGAACCAATAAAAATGATCGCCTTCATCAGTTGGGTCACAGCACAGTACATCGCTAGCGATGCGCTGGTATTGCCTGTCGATGCGCAAGCAGCCCGTTTTGCACCCACCATATGGGCATGCGTAAAAGCAGCACACATCCCGTTATCTTTGAAAGAACCCGAAGGATTCATCCCTTCGTATTGCAAATACAATTGACCAGGTCGTAAACCCACGTACCGCGAAACGAAATCGGCTTGCTGCAGGAGCGTTTGCCCCTCTCCTACGGTGATCACACGATTGGCGGGAGCGAAAGGCAAAAGCTCATGGAATCGCCACACCCCGCTAAAGCGCAACGGCTCGTGTCGCTTTGACCACAAGCTCTCTAAATCCAACAGACGCGATGGTGTCTTGATCCGTGACCAATCGTAAACGACGTCCAAAAGGTCTCCGCAGACTCCGCATTTGGTTCGAACCTCAGAGACATCATAGGTCGAAGCGCAATCAATATTCAAGCAACGCTGGTAGCATGCATCCGTCGAAGTCGCCTGTCGGCTTTGAGCTGTCGTTGTCATACTTGGGATGCGAGTGAGCGGGTACGGGCTGCGCGTGGACTTATAAGTATTCCGCCGCATGCCCAATCATTCTACCCAAATCCTCGAAGTATTTTGGATAGGTCTTTTCCGTGCAACGCGGATCCAAGACCAAACAACCGGGAACCATCATGGCTACTAATGCGAAACTCATCGCCATGCGGTGATCCCTATAAGTTTGTATTTCGCACCCTCGAAGTGGCTTAGGGTAAATCGTCAATCCATCCTCGTGTTCTTGAGCCTCAGCACCCAAGCGACGGATCTCGGTGATCAAATCACCAATTCGATCGGTCTCTTTATGCCGATTGTGGGCTACGCCACGCACCCTTGTGGGAGCATCCGCAAACAATGCCACCGCTGCTAGCGTTTGTACAGTATCGCTAATGTCGGACATGTTAACGTCGATCCCGTGGCTTGCCCTACCGGAAACCTCGATCCAAGATTCTCCGTTTGGATCGGTTCCGGTCGCAACTTTCGATCCCATCCGCTCAAGGACCTTGACAAAGCCAACGTCCCCCTGAAGGGCATCGAGTCCAAGTCCCTCGACGCGGACTTGACCTCCTGTGATCGCTGCGGCAGCCCAAAAATAGCTTGCTGCCGACGCATCGGGCTCGATCCGATAAGGAGTTCCCCTATAGTTTTGAGGTGCATCGATTTGAAAAGTTAGCGACGAAGTTTGATCCGCCGCAGTCGTCTTGACCTGGACACCAAAGTCCCGCATAACCGCAAGGGTCATATCCACATAAGGTTTCGATACGAGATCTCCGAGCACAGAAATCTCGACGGGAGTTTTGCAATAAGGGGCCGCCATAAGCATGCCGCTTAAGAATTGACTCGATACATCCCCGCGCACCGAGGATCGTCCACCTTGTAGGCCGTTTGCTCTCAAGAGGACGGGAGGGCAATCGGCATTATCGGAATTTTTACTTTCTAAATCTGCGCCCCAATGTCCAAGTCCACGAAGCAGGTCGCCGATCGGGCGTTGGCGCATCCGAGGAACACCATCGAGGATGTACTCGCCTCGGGTTGCTGCAAGCGCAGCGGTAAGAAATCGGATGGATGTTCCGCTGTTCGCTATAAACAAATCCCCCTTATCGATCGGTGGCTGCCCGCCACACCCCTCGATAACCGCCTCGCATCGATCACGATCCCATTCGATTCGAAGCCCAAGCTTCCTCCAAGCATCGATCATGACAATCGTGTCTTCGCTCTCGAGTACACCTGTCAAGACCGATCTTCCTTGGGCCATTGCCGCACATAGAACCGCTCGATTCGTTAGGCTCTTGGAACCTGGCACACGAACCATCCCGCAGACGGGTTTCGAGATAGAAGGGATCGAAACGGCGCGAGGCTTGCACTCGCTGCTGGCTTTTTCCGATGTCACTTGGCTTGGATCTTCCAGAGGTTTTGAGCTCCTCGTACGAACATCGCGTTTCCTGAAATTGCCGGCGAACCGAGAACCTCATCTCCAAGTTTGTTGACATTCTCGATCTTGCCTTCCTCTCCATCCAGGGATACGACAGCACAAGATCCATCCATGGAGAACAGGTACAAACGCTTGTTGGCAATCACTGGCGACGACCAAATTTGATTCGCATCGGGGATACGAAGCTGCCATAGAACTTTCCCCGTGAACAAATCACCACAGACCAAGATCGTTCGATTCACGACATAAACTTTGTCGTTATCCACCAGGGGCGAACAAGCAGTTGAATTCAGCTTGTTCTCAAACCAGAGTTTGCTCGGAGCACCAGCGCTGGAAAGATCCAAGGCTGTTAGCCCGCCGGATGGAACGATCAGCCGGCCATTGGAGACCGTCGATGAAGGAGTCGTCGAACATCCCATATCGATCTTCCATAACTCCTTTCCATCGGCGGGGTTCACTGCAACTAAATTTTCGCTCGACTGCATGACGACTGCCGTCTTGCCGCTGGGCAATTGGACGGAAGTTGGCGAAGCCCAGTTTGCTTTGCGAGGCCTTTCTTTTTTCCAAACGGTTGTCCCATCCGAAACGTTCATGCCTAAAGCGAACGAATCCCCTTGGCATTCCACTTGAACAACCACCACGCCATCGACGATCGTCGGCGATGCACTCATCCCGACATCGTTTCCAGCTTTAGGAAAATCGCTGGCCAAGGACCGATACCATAGAAGGTTACCTTGCAAATCCGTACATGCGATATCGTTGGAGCTAAAGAACGCTACCACATGCTTGCCATCGCTAGCAGGCGTGGGTGCAGCATTGGCGCTCGTTGGATGGCAGTACGGACGCCCCCTGGCTACAAGCTGTTGCTCCCATCGAGGCTTCCCGCTTGTCGTGTCGTAGCTTAGAAGTCGAATACGACGTTGCTCAAGACCATCGCTTGTGGTCGTAATGACTTGGTCTCCAACGACAATCGCTCCACCGACGCTGCGTCCAGGAATCGAAACCTTCCATGCGATGTTAGCACCCGACTCGCCGTCGAATTTGTCGGGAAGTGTGGATTTACTCGCGGTTCCACCTACGAAGGAGCCACGAAATTGAGGCCAATCCTCGGCAAGTACCTGGCCACTTATGAACAATCCGGTCGATAGCATGAACCAACGGGTCAGGTAGAACTTTTTAGACATAGTAAGGTATCCTTGGATTGATTTTTAGGTTCTGTTGGTCCGCTCTACGCAGGATTACTTTTGCGAGAGTGCTTTTCCTGTCGGATCGCAGATGCGTGCTTGGAAAACGTACCGCTGAGCCCAAGCGTCTTTTTGCTCATTCTGACAAACCTTGATCAGTATCTTATTCGATCCGGCTTTGAGTTTGATCGGAGCGATATACTGGTCGACTTGCATGCCGGTGTGGTAGACCTCGTTGGCGATGACCAGTTCCCCATTGATCCAAACCTTTTGAGCATTGATGCAACCGACTCGAAGCTCGCAAGCCACATCGCTTGGGCTGGTCACTTCTGCAAGTCCGTACACGACGCATCCTTTCTCGTTGTTGTAGAGTTTCGCAAGATCGACCAAACCCTCTGGATCGGAACTCGACTCTTGAACCCATTGCACAGCACCGGTCTTACCCGCGTAGCTATCGGCGATTTTGCCTGCCACATAGTCGGGCTCAACTGGATAAGCCGTGTTGAACTTATCGCTGCCTACATTGTCGAACGGCCCGACGAACTTCCATTGGGTAAGAAAACCAAAGTGTTTCGCTTGGTCGATCTTCACACCCAGCTTACCAAGTTTCTCGATGATCGCGGTGACTTGTTCAGGCTGTCTGGCCAAGTCTAGCAATTGACGCAGAGTCGCTTCGCTTAGTTCGCTTGGTTCGAGGGCAAGTGCGATCGCTTCGTAGCGAATCTCTGGACTCGGATCATCAGTCATTTTCACGAGCCACTGCTTGCGAACTTCGGCATTTCCATCGGTGAGCCAACGAAACACGGTGTAACGGGCCTCGGCATCCTCACCGGTATTGTTGAGGAATGCTTCAAGCTCGGCCTTCCCCGCAGGACGTCGGTTTTGAGCGGAATTAGCTAGGCCTAGTAGCCAGTTTTTTCCAAGCGACGACGCACCTTTCATCGCATGTAGGGCTGTAAGACTCGCAAGGTCGTTTCTCGTAGAGAGTTCTTTGGCAAGCTTGGAGGCTTGAGCAACCCCGGCGTCGTCTCCTGGTTGCACCTTGCGAAAGGGCTCGAGTTGTTGCGGTGTTACGTCGGCTTGCCCAACATTCGGGGTAATCAGCAGGGCCCCTAAGAGCAACACAGGCGACAGGGTGATTGTTTTTTTCATCGGAGATGGATCCTTTGCAGCGAGTGATTTGTCGACAATGGCTATATCGACGCTGGCCATTATGTCCAAAAGTTCCACTCTCGCATAGTTGGCTAGCCTAACCTAACACGGGTAATGAAATTTTCGCGAGTGGATCGGATGCAACGCGAGCGGTGATGGATCTTACCAGCGCGCGGCATACGTCTTCAAACGGCTTAGAGACTCTAGGATCCTTCAGAGCATCCGCTATTCTTCCTTCGTCGGACTCGCTCCGGACGATCATTTGAATGGGCACTTCTCCAAGGAATGGCGCAGCGATCTGATCGGCCTTTTGCCTTGCACCACCCCGCCCAAAAATATCAAATGTTTTGCCGGTCTCAGGATCGGTAAATCCGCTCATGTTTTCGACGATACCCAAGATCGGAATCTTGGTCTTTTCAAACATGCTGATCGCCTTACCTGCGTCTAACAGCGCAACCTCTTGAGGCGTACAGACAATCACAGCTCCAGTAAGCGGGATCAATTGCGATAAAGTGATGGCCACATCGCCAGTGCCAGGGGGCATGTCAATGATCAAGAAGTCCAGGTCACCCCAAGCTGTGTCGCGCAGGAATTGTGTGATCGAACCGTTGAGCATCGGCCCTCGCCAAGCGACGGCTTGGTCGCGCTCGATCAAAAATCCCATCGACATCACTGGCATGGTTCCGGCGAGAATCGGCTGTATTTTGGAGTCGGCAATCTGGGGGCGACCTTCGAGTCCCAGCATGTGAGGAACGCTCGGGCCATAGATGTCTGCATCCATCAACCCGACCTTGGCACCGAGTTTCTCAAGTGTCAGCGCGATGGCTGTTGCAAGCGTACTCTTGCCTACGCCACCTTTGCCCGCCGCAACAGCAACGACCGCTTTGGCTGTCAATCCGATCGTACCCAAGGGCTGAGCAGGTCTATGGAAATCATCGATGCGGATTTCAATCGACCTAAGTCCTGGTACTCGGCTGTGCAAATACGATTTAAGCTGCTCGCCAACCTCTGCTTCGATCGTTCGAATCATCGAGGTTAAACGCAAGGTGCATTTGGCATGCCCATCGGTTACTACCCAATCGGTCACCTGACCTGTTTTGGAAAGCGGCCTGCCGGTTTCAGGATCTTTGAATCCGTCCAAAGCTTTCTGCAACTGTTCGTGAAGTTCCAGGTCGGTCATTGCGATCTTTTGTGGTTGTAGGTTCGGAGCGATTAAAAAGTGAGTTTCAGGGACGATAGCCTCTTCTCGGTCTCTGCCATCAGGGCATCTTCAGCGGCTTCGTCAGCGGCTTCATAAGTCACCGAGAAACGCAAGTGGCTGCCCGCATCATCCCAGGGGACGATAACAATCGAATGTTCGGTGATAAAGTATTGTGAAGCTTCCTCGGCGTTGCTGAAAGTCGGACCAGCGGTCACCCCTTTGGGCGCTTGAGTGTAGAGGAAATAGCTACCCCCGGGGACATCGCAAGTAAACCCGCAGCGACGCAGAGTTGCTACAAGTTTTTCGAGTCTCCGCTTGTATTTTGCTCTAATTCGATTGGGGATGTCAGGGTTGTCCAAACCGCTGATCGCTGCCCGCTGGATGGCTCCAAACTGACCGCTGTCGCAGTTGTCCTTCACGTCCGAAAATGCTTGGACGATCCTTTCATTACCGCACACCCACCCAATGCGCCAGCCGATCATATCAAAGCCTTTGCTCATGGAGTGTACCTCGACACCGACGTCCATTGCACCAGGTACCTCGAGGAAGCTCAGCGGTTTGCCTTTGAAGGTCAACAGAATATGCGCTGCGTCTTGGACAACCACGAATTGATGTTTCTTGGCAAGCTCAACAATCTTTGAATAGAACTCACGAGTCGCAACTTGTCCGGTAGGGCTGTTTGGATAGTTGAGAACCAACAGTTTCGTTCTCTCCCATATATCAGGCGTAATCGCCGAAAAGTCGGGGTAGAACTGGTTTTGGGAAAGCAAAGGCAATCGATGAACAGTGCCGCCGTAATAGCGAGTATGAGTCCCAGCAACTGGGTAGCCAGGGACGGTCATCATGGTGATGTCCCCTGGGTTGATGAAACAAGCCGGTAGCATCGAAAGGGCCGTTTTGCTTCCAATGCAATGGTTGATTTCCTTTTCAGGATTCAGTTCGACATTGAACTCCCTTTTCATGAACCGCGCGACAGCTTGTTTGTAGTCTGCAGTTCCATTGTCCATGTAACCCCGGTTCTCCGGACGGTTGGCTTGCACACTCAGGGCTTCTCGGACAGAAGAGTCAGCCATCGAATCGTTTTCGCCGATGCCAAAATCCAAGAGTTGGCGGTTGGGATAATCGGCAAGTGCTTTGCGTTTGGCCCGTTTGATCTTTTCGAATTTGTAGATCTCGTTGGCTTTGCCATACTGAGCACCGCCGATTCGATCGGCAAAGAGTTGTTGGAAATACGGGTCAGGTGCAGACTGGGTATTTGCAGCATTCATGGGAGTAACTTCGGTCAGCAAACGGAATGGACAGATCGAGTCGTTCAACTGCTGGAGATTATAAGCCTTATGCGATTTCCATCCATCGCAAAGTCGGCAGGGCCTGTCACCGCTTTTTCAAACTCTGTGCTCTCTGTGACTCGTACTCGAAGGGGCGTGTCTTGAAAAGGTGATCGCCAGGAATCGATTCAAGCGTTTTCGAGTACGAGTGCGAGCAGCGCGATGCTGAGTACGAGAAAGCCGAGCGTTCAGCCCAAGAGCATACCCGAGGAACCCCAAAAAAAAGAGCGGAGGTGAATGCCTCCGCTCTTTGTATTGTTTAGCAATGACCGTATCGTGTAGCAATTAAGCGAAACGGTTGGTTATCCCGTCGTTTAGTGGTCGCGATAAGGGCGTCTTCCGCCGCCATCTCCGCCGCCGCCTCGGTAACCACCACCGCCGCCACCGTCTCGACGGCCACCGCCGCCGCCGCCACCACCGCCGTATCCACCACCGCCGCCACCACCCCGAGGACCATTATTATCCTTGGGTCGGGCTTCATTGCAGGAAATCCGACGTCCGGCAACTTCTTGTTGATTCAATCCATCGATCGCGGACTTTGCTTCATCCGCATTTGGCATTTCGACGAAAGCGAACCCTCGCGAACGACCGGTTTCCCGATCCGTTATGATGCTTACCTTTGCGACTTGGCCAAATCGACTGAAGGCCTCGCGTACCTCATCCTCCGTTGCTCGGAATGAGAGATTACCAACATAAATATTCGTCACTGAAACAAACCCTCGTATCACCTATGCTCGCTCAATGCGAGCTATCAACAAAACTATAAACAACCCAAGCAATGATCGTAAAGTTCCGAACCAGTAACGATCGTCCTACAATCTACCCGAGCATCCGATTGGTCGATTATCAAGGATGTAAGGGACCGAGTCAACAACATTCTTGATGGATTCACAAAAGCAAACGGAAAGAATTCAGCCGCATCGCGTCAGGCGAATAACTCAGCATTGTTAGGAAACATGCTCGTTGGATCGCTGATGCTTAGAGAAAAACCTCACTGCTGGGAATTCATCCGCAGAAATGGTCTTCTTTCGGGATCCCCTTGGCCTGGTACCTGTCCCAAGGGGATTTTATCTGCCTTAGGGACCGAGAATTCGCAGCAATCAACACTTAGAAACACAGAGATCTCGAAAACCAACCTCTGTGTTCCGAATGGTTTGTCTTGATTTGCTGGTAACGCTATCGTCGGCGGTTCCGGCGACTCATTGGCGAGTTTTCCGTGTTTTCGGCACCCCAATCGACGCTCGCTAACGCGGCATCGATGTCGCTCAAGGTTCCTTGCGTCACGGCCGCTTCCCCTTCCCCAGCCCCACCTGGATTTTGGTTGAGCTGATTGACAACTCGCAGAACATCCAGCGGCGTGGCAAATCCGTCTCCATCAACGTCAATGAAAGGAGCTACGTCGGGTGAGTTCATTGGCAACTGGGAACCACCTGGATTTGAGTTGATGTAATCGACGATCGACAAAACATCCAACGGTGATATCGCTTGGTCCGCGTTAACATCAAGTGGATTGCTCTGGTTTTGGAACGCAGAGTAGAAAGAAACCGTTACTGTCCCAACGTTACTTACCATCTCGTTGATGTCCTGAACCTCGTACTGCAGCACCACCTTGGTCTGCGAATTGGCAACGCTATGGTTGAAGAGGATTCGTCCATCGGGCAAAGCCGTCGCAGATCCTTGAGTCGGCGGGGTCACGATTCTTACTGTGGTTGGATCAAGGTCTGCACCAAGTCCAGAATCATTGGCAAGTACATTCATCGAGATGGGCCGACCAAAGGAGGTGATGAACGCATCATTGGTCGCAAAAGGCGGAAACTCGGCGATGTTGTTGATCGTGACAATGAAGGCCTTTTCCAGGAACAATCCACCCTTGTCGGTCGCTCGAACTCGAACCGAGTAAAGATCCTGCTTCTCGAAATTGAACCTAGCATTTGTCTCAAGTCGGTTTCCGTTGATACGGAACGAAGCGTTGTTGAATCCGCCCGAACCTGAAACCAAGCTGTAAACTGCTGTTTCGTTTGCGTCGACATCCAAGGCCGATAGCAATCCAACCAATGCTCCAGGTGCCAAGTTCTCATCGACCGCTTGGCTACTAATGAGGATGTTCGTAGGCCTTTCGTTGACATCGGTGACTTGAACGCTCACAGGCACAACGATACTTGCCCCCGCTGCGTCTCGAACCACGATCGATGGCGTGTAGCTAGCCAAGGATTCAAAGTCAAACGAGCGGCTTGCGACCAACTGACTACCAACGATCGTAAAGTCACTTGTTGGCGAATCGAAGCTGTAGCTGAACGAATCGTTGGCATCTTGATCGATCGCTGCAAGCGTTCCTACCACTCGATTGGCGCCCGCGTTTTCCGGCAGACTCGATGGGGTCAAGACAACACCAGTGGGTGAATCATTGCGATCAAGAACCCGGACGACAAATGCGTTGGTCACCTGATTGCTCGCTGAATCCGTCGCTCGAATCCGGATGTTGTAAACGCTCTTGGCTTCAAAATCGAACGCGGAGTTTGCAAAGAGTCGATTGCCGACAATGTTAAAGGAACCATTATCAGAGCTACCTGCTCCGGAGACCAATGCGAAAGTGGTCGGGTCGTTGAGATCTGGATCGTCTGTGGTAAGTGTCGCGACCAGTAGATTCGTCGAATTCTCAGCGATCTCAGTCGAACTCAGGATCACCAGAGTCGGAACCTCATTGACATCCGAGACGCTTATCGCAAAGTCCCGGAACACGTTCTGTCCTGCAACATCCGTCGCACGAACGCGTACTTGGTAAGACGATTTGGACTCGAAGTTAAACACTGCGTTTGAAAGGAGTTGATTTCCGGAGATCAAGAACTGTCCGTTGTCCAAAGCACTGGGAACCAATGCAAAGGATACCGGCCCGGCTAGATCTGGATCGACTGCCGAGAGCAATCCAACCAAGCTTCCAAACGGTGAATTCTCCAGAATGGTACTGTTGGACAGCTCGAGATTGATCGGAGCTTCCTCAAGATTATTGACAAACACTGTAAAGGGCTTGGTCGTCGAGTTTCCACCCGTGTCGGTCGATCGAATCACGATACTAAAGACCGATTGCTCCTCGAAATTCAAAGGCCGAGTTGTTCGAAGGGTATTACCAACAGTGGTAAACGCTGTATGGTCACTGCTGCCCGACTGCGGCACTAGGCTATAAACGAACGTCTCGCCTGCATCTTGGTCAGTTGTGGTAAGCACCCCAACGGTGGTTCCTGCTGCCAAATTCTCATTGAGCGAATTAGCCGACAAAGCGATATTAGTCGGTGCTTCATTCTGATTGATTACAAAGACATTGAGAACCTTTTCGAAGGAAGCTCCAAGAGGATCCGAAGCTCGAACACGGATGATGTAACTCGATTTGGTTTCAAAGTCCAGACTGGCATTGACCCGAAGATCTGGTCCGTCGATTGTAAAAAGGCTGTTATCGGTGCTACCAAAGCCATTCACTAAAGCATAGGTATGGATATCAGCAGCATCTTCGTCAGTGGTGGTAAACGTTCCGACGATAGCGCCCGGCACGTTGTTTTCCAATAGGCTCGACGGACTCAAAACGACATCCGTTGGCGTGTCATTTTGGTCGATCACGTTGATGACGAAAGCTCGTTCAAGGAAGAGACCACCGGCATCGGTGGCTCGGACTCGAATACCAAGCGTCGGCTTGCTCTCAAAATTCAGAGGTGCTAGAGCATAGATCTTGCCATCGGCATCAACTCGAACCAGTGCATTATCGTTGGAACCTGTTCCAGCAACCTTGCTAAAGGTTACCACATCCAATGCATCGGGATCAGTGGCCGAGAGTTGTCCGATTGGAATGCTGATGGCTTGGTTTTCCAAAGCGCTTTGCGACAGATTGATCGCTGTGGGAACCTCGTTCACATTTGTTACGACAATCGTAAAGATGGACTCTAGCGACAATCCGCCTGCATCGGTAGTACGAATTCGAACCGAGTAGCTTGGCTGAGTCTCGAAATCCACGTTCGTCGCTGTACGAAGCTGTGCGTTGACAAGTGAGAATTTGTCGTTGTCGACGCTACCTTGTCCAGTGACCAATGCATAAGTGAACGAATCCCCTGCATCGGGATCCAAAGTGCTTAGAGATCCAATCGTAGTTCCGATTGGAACATTTTCCGCAATCGTGGTTCTGCTCAGCACGATCGATGTCGGAGTTTCATTGACATTGGTGATCGTGATGACAAACGCCTTTTCAAAGAAAAGTCCACCTGCGTCGGTCGAACGAACTCGTATGCTATGGGATGGTTGCTGCTCGAAATCCAAAGGAGCATTGGTGAAGAGTTGGTTTCCAATGAGCTGCCACTTGCTGTTGTCTGCACTACCTGTTCCACTCACAAAAGTGTAGTTGTAGGTGTCAAAATCATCGGCGTCGGTCGTACCGAAAACTCCCACTAGAGTAGGGGTGCCCACCGGCTGGTTTTCAGCGATGGTACTATTGGATAAAGATATATCCGTTGGGGGATCATTGACATTGAGGACTTGAACCGTCAACGGTGTTTCGACGGTCAATCCACCGGCATCGACCGATCGAACGCGAATCGAATAGCTGGACCGAACATCAAAGTCAAAAACAGCGGTCGAGCGAAGCTTATTACCGACGATGGTAAAGAAGCTGTTGTCTTGTGAGCCAGATCCGTTTACTAAGGAATAGGTGAACGTATCGCCAGCATCTGGATCGGTAGTGCTAAGGTCTCCGACCAACGAATTCACAGGTAGTCTCTCATTGATGTTATTGGGGCTGATCGAGACAAGCGTTGGGGTTTCGTTGACGTTGGTTACCAGAATTTGGAATACGCGTTCCAAGCTCGCCCCGAACTGATCTTCGACTCTAGCGCGTATGCTGTAAGTCTTCTTGTTTTCAAAATCGAACGAAGCATTGCTCGATAGAGTTGTGCCATTGAGGACGAAGCTAGCGTTGTCACTGCTACCGACACCACTGACGAGACTATAGCTTAGGGTTGCTCCAGCGTCAGGATCCGTGCCAGTGAGACTACCAATGACGGTTCCAGATGGTGCGTTTTCAGCAATCGTGTTTGCCGAAAGAACCAAGCTGTTGGGGTTTTCGTTGGTATCAAGAACATTGATCACAAACGGTGCTTCGATAAAGCCTCCAACGCGGTCCGTAACGCGAACACGAATGTTGTAAGTCGACTTGGTCTCGAAATCGTAGCCTTGGAAAGATCGCAGTTCGTTACCAACAATATCGAATAGCAGGTTGTCTTGACCTCCTGCTCCGGGCTCCAAGGTATAGAGGTGCGAGTCGTTGAAATCAGGATCGTTGTTGCTGAACAATCCGATCACAGTACCCACCGGCTGATTTTCGAGGATGGTGTTCGCAGATAGGGTCAGGGCTGTTGGAAGCTCGTTAACATTGGTAACATCGATCGCAAACGATGCCTCTGTAAACAACCCGCCCAAGTCGGTGCTTCGCACGCGGATCGAAAGCTTATTAATGGTCTCGAAATCAAGCGGTGCGTTCGAGAGAACTTGATTGCCCGAAATGACGAACCGATTGTTGCTCGTATCACCAGTGCCAGAGACTAGCGAGTAGACAAATTCGGTATCGGTTAGCGTATCGGTATCGGTTGTTGTAAGTGTTCCTAGAACTGTGCCGATTGGGGAATTTTCAGCAATGGTTCTTCGCGAAATTCGAACCGATAGAGGGGTTTCATTGACGTTCGTGATCGAAATCGGGAAGAGTTGCTCGAACTTAAGTCCGCCGGCATCCTCGGTCTGAATTCGAATCGAATAGGAGTTTCTGCTTTCGAAATTGAAGATGTTACGGGTTACAAGGCTGTTCCCGACAATTGCAAAGAGGGTGTTGTCGGCATCGCCCGCACCGGAGACGAAGCTATAAGTGTGCGAATCGCCGTCGTCGGCATCGGTCGTGCTAAAGGAGCCTACAACGGTACCGATCGGGGAATTCTCAGGAACCGAAGAATTCGAGATCTTAACGTCCGTGGGTGGATCGTTGACGTTCGTGATATTCACGAAGAGTTGCTGCTCGACCGAAAGTCCTCCAAGATCAATTGCTCGAACCCGAACCGAGTAGAGTTTCTT
>Ga0315904_10000569_pt1 | contig 58687 bp, 79 predicted proteins | sample LakEriMetagenome_6_FD_203529 | JGI IMG/M metagenome (GOLD analysis project Ga0315904, IMG submission 203529) | Freshwater fungal communities from buoy surface, Lake Erie, Ohio, United States - Buoy 12 MA120 | ecosystem: Environmental > Aquatic > Freshwater > Lake | place: USA: Lake Erie, Ohio...
CCCTCTCGCTTCCTGTCACAACGCTTTTCGGACCTCTCTTTCTTGGAGTCTCGTAAGTAGAGTCAGTATAGGCATCACTTTCTTCATCCTGCAACTCAGTTTCAACTCGGGCGGAAAGCTCTTGCCAATAGGTTTGAGTCGCCGGGTTAAAACCTTCTCGAGCCAGTTGGGCATCGATCTGTTTGGCCATACGGCTTTTGGGATCGCCACCCTCTGGGTCGTACCAAGAGTTCTTTTCCATCCAACGCTTGGCGTACTTCTGAACCATGGGGCTCTCGGCTGCCTGGTAGACCTGAGCCTGCTGCTCTTGCTGAGCCTTCATTGCAGCCAGCTGGTCGTACCGATCCTTGGCGGCCATCATAGCCTCCTGAGCTCCCACTAAGGCGGTACCGTCAGCCTTATCGGTAGCCTCTTTCAAGCGGATCTTGGCGTACTTGATCCGAGCCTCCTCGTCTTCCATAGCCTTTTTGAGCTCGGCAAGACGCTTAGCCTCAATCTCCCGCTTAAAGGCGGCCATCTGCTCGCGCATCTCTTGGATCTCACGATCCTGAGCCGCAAGCCGCTCGTCCTTCTCGTTTTGAACCCGCTTGATGTACTCCTTCTTGGCCTTACGGCGGGCTCTCCTGGCCTCCCGGACGGCATCTGTGTCGTCTGGGTGGTCTGCGTCATCGTCCTCTGCCGGGGCGGCCTCAGCCTTTGGGGCTGCCTCCTGCTCCGGTTCCTCGGCAAGCATGCTGTCAGGCAGCTCGACGGTCAGAGAACCGTCCTTTTCCTCGGAAATCTTTATTTCTTCTTCTTTTACTTCTGCGTTCATGGTCTACCCCTATACGAAGGCTTTCATTGCGAGTGGATCTCCGGTCAGCTTGGCAATCACCTCATGGTCATTAATCACCATGAATAGAGCCGGATCTTCTTCACCTGGGACTTCTACCTCCCAGCGATCTCCACCCCACTTGGGAACACGCAAAAAGTCCCCCACCTCGCACCACGACCCCTCGGGCCACGGCTCCATGGTGTCTCGCTTTTTAAACGCCAAGGGGCCAATTTCCACGACTTTGGCCACCATGTTGTTCCACTTCTCGGTTTCCTTGGTTTCTTGAACCAAGATAATCCCCGCGCTTGTAGCCTTCTTTTTTGAGCGCCGCAGCTGAACTAGGATGCGGGCTCCAAGAGGTTTGGCACCGGGGTCTACGCTCGGAAATGCCCAAGCCAACTCAGCGTCATTACACGCTACCGGTTCATTCATCTTCATCGTCTTCCTTTAAAAGGTTATTCAGGATGTCTAAGGCCTCCTGCAGCCCTTGATGCTGGCCGACCAGCCGCTGATAAGACTCCCATGTATTCGCCATACCTCCAGCGAGGGACGAGGCTATTTCAGCCTGCCTAGTCTTGATTGCGCCGATCAGATCCGAAGTTGTGGTCATTTTTCGTTAGCTTGTGCGAGCCCCCCTTTTGGTTCCGATTTGGTATCCGAATTGGTTTTCTGCCCCTTGGGCTGTAGGCTTTCGCCATCAAGAGGCACACCCATAGCCAGGCGGGCGTGGTAGTTAACCAGCTCGCTTTGCTGCTCTTTGTCGTAATCAGACATTTCAGACTCCTTTGGTTAGTTCAAGGGCGGTCTTGTCCCGGTCTAGCTTCAGACGGGCCGCATCACGGGTTAGCCGTGCCGATTCGATGCGCTCCTTCATATCCATATCGCCAACAGCGATCGCGTATTTGTACTTCTGCTCCTCCATGGCGAGCTCAAAGTCGGCCTGCAGCCTGAGCGTTTCGCGCTCAATGTCGGCGGCCATTTCCCGATCCTTAAGCTGCATCTCGGCCTGATCTCGTGCGGCTCTGCGCTGGGTCTCAGCCATTGAGGTATCCAGAAGTACCTTGGCATCAGGGGTGAGCTGCGGCTGGGGCTGGAACTGCTGGCCAATCTGCATCATCTGCTGGATGACCGGCATGATGCCCTGTAGCGTCTGCTCAGTATCCATGCTGATATGTTGCGCTGCCATAGCGTAGAGCTTGTCGATCTCCTTGGGGTTAGCAACCATGCCGTAGTTCTCGTGCGGCTTGCCTCCCATGGCCTGGTTCACATAGCCCTTAGCCCTGCCCAGATACCAAAGCACGATGTGCTGCTTGATGTGCTCCATGGCCTTGGCGATGAACTGCGGGGCAATTAGGGGGTTGCCGCCAAAGACGGGGTCTCGAGCGAAGTCTAGGTGGCTCTGTATGTGAGCTAGGTGATCTTGTTCGGGATAAGCGTAGGCCATCTGCCCGATTGACATGGCCACATTCTCATTGGCCGGGTCCATCTTCTCGGGCGGCGGCACATCGACCATCAGCTCGTTCACGCCAGGCACCTTGATCTGCTTTAAGAACCTAGAGATCACCGCCCGGCGGTTAAAGAGGTCAGGATTCTGCTGCATGATGGCCATAACCGCCTGGGTCTGCGCCATCCGCTGGGTTTCAGAGAAGATATGCGGGTCCGAGACCGGGACGATGTCGGTATTTCTTTGGAAATCCTCACGGCTAATCTCTAAATCGGCGACGACATCGCCTTTTTTCATGTCTTCCAGGTACCAGCGGTTAATCCGCCCCAGAATCATGAGAACCCGGCGCTGACTCTCGTGCAGACGGGCATGGATTGAGGAAAATACTGCCGCGCCCTGCTCAATTAAGGCCTGAGTCGTACCAACAGGGGTCTGAGAGTTCACATCGGCAATTTTTTCCTCAGCCGTTGTGACCACACCCTTGGCGGCGTTCGTTAGCCAGCCCATAAGCTCCATAAGAACGGGGCTTGGCGGGTTAAAAGGCATCGGCATAGCGAGCTTGCGGACATCATCCACACCCGGAGCCGCTTCGATCTCCGATACCTGGGTGATTTCCACCTGTTGGCTCTGCCCAGACACCTTTGCGCCCTTCAGCTTCAAGAGAGTAGCGGCGTTGTTGATGTGGGCAGAATCGAGTAGGGCCCGCAAAGAGCCCGTCAGGGCGGCTGCAAGGCCTCCAATGAGGTGAGGCAGGCCTACAGCGTAGGCGCCCCGCCAGGGAATGAATTTGAACTCCACGATCCAGTCCAATTTGGTCATGGACTCGTCGCCTTCTTCCCAATTTCTGTAAAGGCCGATGACTTCGTTTTCCAGCTCATCGACCATCAGGATGTACGGGGCCATCTCGCCCTTGGTGTACTTGTCTTCTTCGATCTCGAGAAAGGCGTAGATGTGATAAACCCGGCGCACACCGTCTTCGTTCTCGTCCGGCTCCTTGCCTTCGACCTTGTAGTTCGCCTTTTCCGGGGCGGTTTCCTCCGGATAGGCGGTTGCGCGGACTAAGCTGATGTCTCGATACAGTCCCGCGGCGATTCGGCGCTTAAATTCGTATTGCGTAATGTCCTGAATCTCGGTTACCCGCTGGGCGGTATAAAAGTTGCCGGCAGCGAAGGGCAGAAGTACATTATCGATGGGCAGGAACTCTGCGCAGGGGCGTTTTTTACGGTCGTCGTACCAGAGTTTGATGTACTGTGAGCCTCCAAGGGGCAGCTGGGTAAGCATCTGCTCCTCTTCATCCCTGAATTCCTCGATCTGCTCGGTGAGCTGCCAGTTCATCCAGTCGCGTTTGCGCTCAGAGGCTTGGACTTTGTTCTCATCCACATCACCAAGGATCTTGATTCGGGTCGGACCGTCAGGCGGGAACATCTCTTTGATGGCTCGGGCAGCAAAATCCACGCAGGCCTCGGCCATAACGGGGTGAACGACCTTAGATGCGCCAGTAAACTGAGCTCCACCAGGGGCATCGTTGCCCATTCCAGTGCGCCGAATGCCCTCTTCGTACTGCTCGTCGCGCTTTTTGCGGCTCTCCTTGTCCTTACGGATCAAGTCTTGGTACTTCAGAGCCAATTTCTGCAGGTCAAACGGGTCAAAGTCGTCTGAATCCGCCAGGTTTTGGTAGAAATCCTCGTTCTCCATCGGCCCGTTGTTAGGCATTTTGACGATCGCTGAGCCATCAGGCAGCTCCTCAATGTCTGCCTCGGCCAGATTGGGCATCTCTACCTCAACTTCGCCCTCTTCGGTCTGAGCAGTCGGGTCTCCAATGCTAGGAACAAAGCGGTTGTATTCAGGTTCGATCGGAAATTCTTCAGCCATTTCGTTTATTCCTTACTTTGATAGAGGCAAGACCACCTTTTTTCTTGCCTGTCAGTTTCTTTTGCATTTCAAGATATTGCATGGCGTTATCAAGCCACTCCTGATCGAGCTGCTGAACCGGTGCCGACATCTGCATCGCCCGGTAACCGCCACTCTCGGGCTTGCTTAAGAGCCGTCTTGCCTCGAAAAAACTCGGGAACATCACATCGGCCGGCAGCGGCTGAGCCAGGCCGCCAATGTAAGTGCCGGTCAGATCATACGGGTATGTCCGGTGCCCCGACTTCTGCTCCATTTTCATCTCCGGCCCAAACTGCGAAATGCTATATCCAGACTGCCCGATTGGCACATCCAAAAGTTCTGGCTCGGTAACGGCGTAGCGGGCAAAGCCAACATTCGGAAAGCCAGCTTTCTGAAAGTCCTCTTTAGCCATCGTCTGAACAAACTTAGTGCGCTGCGCCCCTGGCCCAATAATCAAGCTCTCAAGCAGCCCTGGGCTTTCAATACCAACAAAACCAGGGATGTCCTTACGCACCTCCTGATTAAATTTGTCGATGTCCTTTTTGCGTAGTTCAGAAAGATCTAAAGACTTCACTAAGGACTCGCTGACAAAGGTATTAAAGTCAACGCCTTGAGGCCCCATCGCGGTATAGACGCCGTAGACGGGATCGCCAGACTCTTGCACTGTCCTAATCTTTTTCTCGAGCTTTGATAGCGGCACCTTGTGCGACGCCCAACCACCGTGCTCTCTCATGAAGCCTGGGCCACCCTGCAGCTCTATGTTCATTGGCACACCCTCGAGCTCCTCAAGGATCTGTCCGGCTGCAGCTCTGTCACCCAAAAGCTGAACGGCGGTGCCGCCCTGTAGCTCTTCAGGCGATATCACCTTCTTCTCGGCCAGCTTTGACTTAGGGTTCTTAACGACTTTCTTTTGCACCTCAGACAGCGGCTTTTCGAGCTTGATGTCGGAGATGTCATGCCATAAGCCTGCCTTCTCAGCCTCTTCCCTTGTCATGCGCTTGGCTTTCTCTAAAGCCTTTTCTGCAGACTTGGCAAGTTTCCTGATGGCGCCGCCAGCGGCGAGCTGCTGGATCTTGTGCCAGCGCATTAAATCTTTGTCTTTAGTGACCGCGCCGCCCTCTTTAAATGGCTGGCCAATCTTTACATCTGACTTCATCTTGGCCGGTAGATCCATAAGCCACATATCGGTTGCGGGCGCCTTCTTGTTGGCTTCTTTCAAAACCTTGTCAAAGTCGTACTCAAAGGCAATATCTTCGCCGGTCTCACGATCAACCACTTTGAACGCCATAATCTCACGGCCGTAACGATCAAACTCTCCGGTGTAGACCTCTTCTACATCGTCCGGCTCAAACTCTTTAATTGTGTACTGAGTCTTCTTAGCCTCAGTGCCATATTTTTTACCGAGCTTATTCATGTACTCAGGGTAGTTCCGACCGTAGTACTGACGCATCCCTTCGCCGCCGATCTTCAGATCATCCCCGGTCAATGTGCCGTCAGTCTCTTTTGAATCCAAGATTCTCTTGGCCACATCTTTGCCGACATATAGGTCAAGATCCTTTGGCTCAACGGTCTTATCCAAGACCACTGACTGACCTTTCTCGGCCATCAGCTTGATCGTGCCATCTGCGTTTTTCTCGTAGATCAGGCCGTCAATGTGGGTTCCAAGGCTGCCACGGCGAATCTGCTCATCTGGGCCAACCAAAGCCACTTGGTCGTAGTCGTTGTCAGCGGCGTACTTAAGAAGACGCTTTACACCAAGCTGGTACCAATCTTTTTTGAAAGGGGCATCAGGAACGCCCTCGCCAACCTTTTTGGTTTGGGTATCAAATTTCACATCTACTATGCCCTTCCACCCTGGGTCTACCGCAGCAGCCGCTTCTTCTTGTGTTTCACCAAAACCCAACGACACCCTTCGTCCGTCAGGCGTGGTGTAGTAAGCCTCATAAGTTGTTTCTGTCTGCGGACCGTACCCTTTTTTGCGCCCAGTCTGATGCCAATCCGACTGAATCTCCTCAATGACTAAGGTCTTCTTGCCACCAATAGTCATATCCTGCATACGCAGATGCATGAATGTGTTGGGATCGTCTGGCCAATGATTAGTCCTAAAATCTTCTGGAGAATCTCTTGTTTCAACTTTAGAGACAACAGCACTTATGCTCGGTCGGTCATCATAGGCTTCTTGTTGTGTTGCAAAACCTCGTCTTGATTCTTGGGTTTCAGGATCAAACCACTCCCACGCTTCTCTTTTTTCTTTCTGAGGAAATTTCAGCAATATTTCCTTGTAGTTTTTACCGCCAGGGAGAATTAAGTTTTGTTGCTCAAACCTTGGCTCTTTGTATAACGACTGCTTTTTTCTAATTTCTACTAGAAAATCTTCTTCTTCAGGGGAAACTTCTAAACCCCTTGAGGCCCGATAATTAATGTCATTCATCAACCGGCGCTCTTCATCTGAAAGCATAGTGCCGCGAATGACCTCTTCAATCTGAACATTATGTTGGTCGATGTAGTCCTGCACCTCCTGCCGGGTCACACTCTTCTTACCCTTTAGGAAGTCAACAATCCCGGTTGCCTCGAGCTCACCCGCGCTCGGGTTGAACCTCATGATGTCGCTCAAAAAAGCGTCGCCAGATCCTTCTTCTCGCTTCAGGTTAGCTGCCGCCTTCTCAACCGAGGAGAAGAATCCCATCTCATTGGCTGGCACCTTGACCGCCTCTTCCTTCGGTGCCGGCTCTTTCTGAGCCCGAGCAATGTTGGCCTGGGCGTACTTTTCCTTTTGAGCCTTGGAGTACTCAGCCTTTTGCCTCTGCTCTGGCGTTAACTCTTCTCCGGCCTCGAGCATTCGGATTAGGTCGTTAACCGACAGCCTCTCACCTCCCGGCCCGACAGGCTGAATTGATGCGCCCACCGGTAGATTCTTAAGTTCCTGCGGGACTGCCTCATCAATTGCTCTCCCTGCCTGAGCCGCAGCCCTCTGCGCCTGCCTTGCCATGCCAGGAATGTAAGTTGGCACCTCGGGCAGAAACGGGACATCAGGGATCTTGGCTCGCTCAATAGCACGGCCTATCGGCTCTAACGCCTCACCGGTTCTCTGCAAAGCGTAGATTCCGTAGTCGGTCTGTGGCAGGACAACATCCTCTGCAAACTTTTGGGCAGCCTCTTCGCCTTGAGCCAAAGCGACAAAGGGCGATGCCAATGATCGGCCAATCGCTGATTGTACGGTTTGAGCGGCCTCGAGACCTCCTCTCACCTTCTCGCCAAAGGGTCTGGCCTGCATCTTTGCCTGGCGCTCTGCTTCTTCTCTTTTCCGAGCCGCATCCTGCTCAGCAATAATCTGACGGGCGATTACACCCTGTTCGCCACGGTCCATGAACACTGGCACACCAGCTGCAAGTTGGGCTTCGACCTGGGCGACTGCGTTGCCACCGTTCGACATCTTGACCTCGCCGCCGTGATTAAAACGAGGCACGGACGGCTTTTTGTCTTCGATTGGAGTTAACTCTTCAGGCAGTATTAATATTCCGGAAGCCTCTTGTATGTCTGGAGGAAGGGAAAAAGCTCCGAGCCTTCGCTTTCTCGCCTCTACAATGTTTCTCATGCTTTGCAAAACGGGGTTTACTGGCTGAGGCAAATTCCTCACGGCCCAATTAACTGCTTCAAGGGCACCGTGTTTTAGCCTTCGGTCTTGGACTTCTTTGTTAGAGTCCGACGCCAGGTCAGATGGCAGCGCGGCAGTCTGGCCTGGATACCTCCTCGGGAAATTGATTTCCGGGTTAACTAAATCATCCAGGCTCATGTACTTTAAGAGTTCCGGATGTGGCAGCGCAGGCTCTGCTTCTTTCGCTTCTTCTTTTACTTTGCCGCCCTTGGCCATGTTCTTCTCGTGCCAGGCCTTCAGGTCGTGGTCGATTGCGCCACCTTTTGCCTTGGTGATGTCGGGATTTCTCGGATCGTAAGTCCGGTTACCGATTGCTGACTTCAGCTGCTCTGGATCAAAGACACGCAGGCCATAACCCATCATGGGGTCATCCCGGTAGTCGATGGCGTCATAGCCTTCCTCTTTCAGCCATTTCAACAAAGTCTCGGGCGGGACATCGAAGGCGGCAAAGTCGTCAGGATCTTTAATCGGAAAGCCCTTCTCGAGAGCCTTGTTCCTTGTCCAGTCCTCGAGGTCTGGGTAATACATTGGCTTTTCGGTGCGGACCAGTAGCGGTAGCACATTGGCGCCTTCTCCACCCGTCTGCTTCATAGCCTTGTCTTCGGCGTATAGGCTTGCGCTTGCAGGATCATCGGTCACAGATATGCCTGGGACATGATCATCGGGAGTCAGGGTTCGTTTGAACTTCGTAACATCTTTGTTGGTGCCGTGATAGACCACACCCTTTTCTTGGCTTGGCCGAACAAAAGACTCCTTGGCGATACCACGAGCCATATTCAAAGCCTCTTGCCGGGCGCTTTTCTCGCCAACTTTTTGGGCTGCCTTAATTGTTTTTTTTAGCGCACCCCCAGCAGCCATATCTTCTTCCTGACCTGGGACTAACTTGATATTCGCTTTGCGCTCCTGGTCGATCAGCTGCTCGCGCCTAGCCTTATAAAAATTACTGATGTCGTCTTCCCCGAACTGGGTGATGTTCTCCATCAGCCTTTCTTGAGTCGGAACCCCGATGCTCTCGGTCGTGGCTCGCCTTTGACCGAGCTCGTCACCGGCCTCAAAGGCGGTTCCCTCCATGTCGGACATGAACTCCTGCCGGCTTGGCCAGGACATATCAACTTGACTGGGCTTTAAGTTGTCAACGATTGACCCATTTGGCAGCTCATAGAATGTGTAGCCGTCCGCCGTCTTAAAGGTTTTGACCGGAGCCTTAGCCGTGGCCTTTTTTATTGCCTTCGCTGCCTTACCGATTTTGCTCAAGGGACCAGTCATGTCAGCCGCCCAAAAAGAGATTCAGCATTATCAAACCTGCCTCAAAGTCTTGCCACTCAGACTGCATACGGATTCTCCCGCTTACGCATTCCGGCATCGATGTAGTCTTCCTCGTCATAGTCGTCTTCTCTTGGCGGGTCGATCTCGAGCCAGCCCGAGTCTCTTAGGAACCGCAGCGCCTGGGTGCAGGCATCCACAAAGTCATCGTGCGTTGACTCTGGGAAGCTGCAGATCTGGGAAACGAACGGCTCTGCCCAGTCCCTGACATAGCCCTTCCTGACCGTGGACTCAGGTATCCAGACCCGACCCCTGGCGATGATGTTAGACACAATGTTCAGGCGCTGAACCTTATCGGCGTTGCCTGGGTTGTAAGCCCTCACGGGCAGGTGCGCCCGCTGCAGGTCTTGAATCAGGCTGATTCCTGAGCTCTTATCCTCGACCAGGATCAGATCCACCCGCTTACGCTCCTTGCCCTCGCCGTAGATGGTGTCGTACTCCTCGATGACCTTAGGCCTCAGATCCGGGTACTGCAGGCGATCTTGCCAGCAGTCGATGACCATGACCGACATCGGCCCGTCCTGCGGCTTAAAGACGCCCCAGGTGATGCAGGCGGTCGGGTCGTTGATCGTCTTCTCGGTGTAGGCGCAGTCATAGGACTGGATAATGTACTCGAACTTCGGGAAGGGCTTGCCGTCTGGCCAGAGCTTGAACATCTCCCGCTTAACGATCCCCGACTCCTCGGGGTCGATGATCTCGGCATAGATCTCCTGCCGGCCAAGGTTTGTGCCCTCGTACTGCAGGATCTGCTTCTGGAAGTTAGCCGACAGATTGGCCAGGTTGTCGTAGGTCGAGGCCGTCCGCACAATCACATCGTCCCCGTTCCTGCCCACCAGCTCGATGATCAGATCCTTCGGCCTTGGGGTGGTCGTGCAGATGATCTTGGTCTTCTTGCCCAGGCGGACAGAGAACATGATCTGATCCCAGGCTTCGTCTAAGTAGTCCCAGGCGGCCAGCTCATCGCACCAGGCGCCATGGAACTGCGGGCCACGGAAGCGCTCGGGCTCCGAGGCAGGGATGCCCTTAATCAGGCTGCCATTGGTCAATTTAAGCTCGTGGAATGCCCGGTTGTAATCTGCCACAAGTGAACTGGGTATAACTGATAGGAGGCCCGAGTCTCCTTCAAAGCAAGTGGCACGAACATCAGAGGAAGTTGGGGCTCCGACGAGCCAGCGGGTTCCAGGCTCAGTCCAGGCCCACCAGCCCACCTGCTCTGCAGCCGTTCTTGTCTTGCCAGCACCGCGACCTGCCAGCATGAGCCAAATAGACCACCAGTCCCCAGCCGGGACAACCTGGTACTTGTGAGCCTTAGCGATCCAGTTAGCCCGCCATGCCCAGGCGATCCTGTCCTCAGGCTTGAGCTGCTCAAACTTGGCCTGAGTTTCCGGGTCTTTAAGGATTTCAAGGACATCGCCCATTTAATTCATGAACTGATTCATCCAGTCATCCAAGGCTTTGTGCGCCTTCTGACGCATGTCCTGACCCTTATCCGAGTTCAGCATGGCTCGAGTCCTACCGCCGGCGCGGAAGGTGATTCCCTCTTCCCACAAGTCCTGAACTTTCACTCCAGACTGCGCCCAGCGCCGCTCCTCTTTTTGATACTCCTCCTCCATCCTGTCGAGGATCGCCTCTTCTTCTGGAGTCGGTTCTAAATCTTTGATAATTTCATAGCGCCGTGTTGACATCCAAATCTCCTTATTCTTGTGGCCAATTGCTACGAATCACCCTGGCGATGTCCCTGGGCGTCATGTGCTCGATCTCGGCTATCCTCGCGCACCGCTCCCGCTCAGCCATCACGGCCGCCTGAATCGTTGCCTCGGTCAGCTTGGCCGAGGCGATCAGGTACTCCGATAAGTCCTTGTTGGCACGGCTTAAAGCCTCCATTGAGCCGATCAAGATCTCTTGCGCTTTCATTCGGCCTGCTTACGGGCTTCCATGGCCGCCAGGAGGTCGTTAAACAATCCCTTGGCCTCCAGGCTAGCCTCCACCTTCAGCGGGTTGTTCTCATCCCCAGCAAGGGCTACCCGGTCTCCGTACTTCCGCGGCTTTAACTTGGATGCCGTCCACTTCCGGGCGTCCACCCTGAGCTTCATCCACTGGATATAAGCCCCGTCAAAGGATGTATTCCCGTTCCCGTCCGTCTTCTCCATCGGCATGGCATCAGCTATCGCCTGTATCTCATCTGCAAGGGTATCTGCCTGATCTTCCCTCGCTTTTGTGTACATGTCCGAAAACTCTGCAAATCGGGACAGCCAAAGGTAAACAGATGCCACGGCGGGCATGTGCTCGTCTTTACATATCTTTACTAGCGGCTCTCCGTGAGCTATCCGGGTGCAGATCTCTGCGGCGAGCGTGGAGTCGTACTTTGTTGGGCGGCCACCAGGATGTTTCTGAGCCGAAACCGATTTGGTTTCCGATTCGGTTTCTTTTTGTTTGGTTCGAGTTTCAGGCATGACCCTTAGTCCAATCGATTGATCGGTAGAGTCTAAGGGTTCTTGGGATTTCGTGCCACCGATCGCCTTACTGCCCTTTTGCGTTTACCTCTGACTTCGGCTGCTGCCTTTTCAATGGCCGAGGCAAACAGGTACAAATCATCATCCGTAAGCCGAGCCCCATACCTTCGATCCCAAATCAAAATTTTGAAGACCGTCGTTGAGATGTCTATCAGCCGATCCACATCAGACTTCCTAGCTTCCACTGCCTCTCCTTCTTTTGGCGGGGGCCGGGCTGTGTACAACAACCGAACCCCACGATGCCAGGAATCCGTTTGTTTCCCGACCCCCTTACGGCTGGAGACTGGTTTCCCTACACCGCCGGGACGCCGAGTCGAACAGCATCCCCACCTGTAGCCCCAGAGCGGCTCGTGCTAGGTTGCACAGCCAGCCTCCATGCGTAATGGTCCCCAGACTTAACGGCTCCGGGGCGCCGAAAACCGAATCGGTTTTAATTCGATTCCACTTGGCTTTCAAACTGTTTTTGCAGCGCCTGACTCATTGTCCGAACCCCAACAAGGTGACCGTTTGTCCAAAGGGCCCTGCAGAAATCCAAAAAGAAAAGCTCCTGCAAACTGTCCTCTTCGAAGACTAATCCTACCCCAGCCGCTTGATCAAGTAGGGCTTTCTTGGAGGGCATAGAGTCGCCATCAAACCTTATGCTCATTGCGCTTCTCCTCGATGGTAATGGTGTAGGCGGTGCCGTGCTTATCGACCACGCTGATGGTTTTCTTGGGGGAGCGATAAGACCCGTCAGGATTTAAGTCAAAGTTAACGCTTCCCACGGAGTCAATGATTCCCTCCATGTCTTGTTTCTTCAGATTCTTCTGAATGATATGGGCTAGGTAATCGCAATAAGCAAGAATCATTTTTTATCCCTCAATTCAAAGATTTCAAAGGCGCGGATAAAGAGCTCTGGCCAGGTGGCCTGGATCTTCTCCCGGTTAGTTGGATCTGCCCTGAACCATGTTAAGGCCAGGGACTCAGCAAAGCCACCCAGGTGGCCATTCGACATGATGTTCGCCGCCTGGTGGTATTCCACTGGACGCTGCATCTTGATGACATTACTCATGTCGCCATCTCCCAGCAGTAGGTCACCCCTTTCGGGGCGTATTCGTTTAAGTTCTCAGCCATCTCTTGGGCCTCGAACTTCTCCCATGAGAACCAAACCCGTTCTGCTTTATTGTTCTCAAAGCGAATGACATTCCATCCTTTTCCCATGTTTATCTCCAATTGAAAAAGACTGAAGGGACTGTCTTGCCATCAATTAACTTTAAGTGATGCTCACCATTATCAAAAAAGATCTTGGTGTATACCAACTCTTGCCCTACCTCAATGCTTTGATCGGTAGGCGATAGACAAGCGGGAACTTGTGTTCTGCAAACCGCTATCTTCTGGTTTTTATTCATAATCATCTCCTTATCGTGCGGTGGTTTTGACTGAGAACACGGCAGATGTCTTGGTGTACTTAGCCACAACATCCTGAGCGATACCAAGGTCAGCGATCAATTTTTTGTAGTCAGTAGTCTTGCGATCTGCCTCAACTACAACGGCACGAAAGAGATTGCCAACAAACTCTTTGGAACCATTAGGAGCGGTAGCAACATCTTTAAGATCGTCTTTGATTAAGTCAGCCTCTTTGGTCAGGCGATCAATCTCAGCAAGCAGAAGACCTAGGCGGTCGATGTTGGTGGTGATGATGTCGTTGTTCATTTGGCTTTCCTTTTCTTTCCTAACCGGACCAATGTGTCCGTGTATGTAAATGTAAGGCCATCTTAGATTTGTGTAAACAATATCCCCTAGGTTTTAGTCGGGTATTACCTTGAGCCTCCCAGACTCAAAAAGCCAGCCAATTGTTTTGCGGTGCGCCATTTCCCAAAGGTCTTGGCGGTCTTCCTTGCTCATCTTGGAGCCTTGGTCCAGCTCCATATGGCAGGAGTAGCACAGGGCCGCTATCCGGTAGTCGTGGGCCTTTATGGCCGTTCCCTTGCCGTCCCGCTGCTGGTTGGAGTGGGCTGCCACCACCGTACCGTCCTGGGCCCCACAGAGCTGGCAGGGCGAGACTCGGACGACCTCCAAGAGGGGTTTGCTGCGGTAGTTCACCGGCGGGCGTCCTTCTGCCACTGGCGCTTATTCTGCTCGCCCACCCAGAGCCCCGCGCAGGTTAGCTCGAGCTCCTCCGAGGGCGGGTTGGTTTTTAAGGCGGTCTTCACCCCGTCCTTGTATCCAGCCTGGTACTGACCGTTCATCCGACTCTCAGCTAAAAGACTAATAGCGATAATTAAAAGAATCAGCAGGATGTACTTCATTCGATGTCCCTCAGCTTATAAAAGGTGTTCCCATCGGCTTCCCGGATTGAGTCAATCTTGTATCCCTCCCCGCGCAGCCGGTGGATGATGGACGACAGGCGATCGATGTTCATCCTTGTTGCCTGCTCATAAGTAATCTTTCCGGTCTTGATTAAACGCAGTAAGACCCGCTGCTTCTGAGTTCGCTTACTCATACCGGATTCCTCGAGTTTCGGTTAGCGCATGGCCAGACCTGCCTCAACGCATCTCGAGCCAAGACCTCAGCGTTTCGGTGGCGCTGCCCAGGGTTGATAGTTAAGTACTGCAACACGATGTCCTGGACCTGGCCGGCTGTAATTACATTTTCTACCTTCGGGCAGATGGTGATATGCACATTGACATCGTAGATACCAACGACATACCCAAGGGCATACATCTTGTCGCCCACATTGGTACTGGTTAGCTTTTGATAGAGATCGTTGCCGGTCAAAAACTCAGCGCTCGCAACCGTAGGAACAAACGCTAAAACCGCTAGCCACTTTTTCATGTCGTTTCCTTTTTAGCCAAAGTTTCCACAACCGAAATGTGCATCTTGATCTGCGAGGCAATACTTACAATCGCTTGATAGTTTGGCTTATAAGTTTGTCTAGTGAGCCGGTTCAAATCGGTGAAAAGCTGATTCATCGCTACCAGGTGGCCACTCAAATCAGCGGCGTCATTTACTTTTAACTTTTTCATGATTACCTCACTCTCACTTGACATGTGTACGCTTGGGTGCTGTCTCGGAAAGCTGCCATAACCTTGCAGTCATCCGTAATGCTTTTTTCTTGCCACTCCATACCCAAGATAAAAGCAATGACAGAAATTAAGATCCAACCAAAAGATTCTTTCCAGCGTCCCACTAACCACTCCCAAATCTTTTTAAAATCAAGCAAGTCCTTCATCGTTCTCTCCTCAAAATAAATTGGGTTGTTCCCACTTCGGCATCAATTCTTCTGGTTTCGGAGGGCGAATCTTTCTAATTTTTTCGATCATCACATGCACTCTTCTTGGGAATGGCCACTTCTCCGTTTTTGGAATGCTTAATAAAAACCGCTCCCCATCATCGAAGACATCTAACACTTGGCCCTTTTCCCCTGTCTCACAGACTAAAACCCAGTCATCGACCTTGATGACCGGCTGCGTCATAGCGTTACCTTTCCCTCAAGCCTGAGGTTGGCCTGCTCACTTCTCCAGATATCAACACGGGCCTGGGCTGCAATTAAGTCCCACCGCAGCTTCTCCTCGACCTCCACTGCAGCTCGTAGCCCCTGAAGAAGTTGGCGATACTCATCGTGGGCATAAGCCTCACGCTCTTGCGCCCCGATCGATTCCTCGCAGCTCCTCTTCATCAGCAGGGACTTCAGTGATTTTCTGTACTCCTCAAGATAGATTCGCTCAGCTTTTGCTTTAGCGAACTTCTGAGCGTTAGCGATGATGTAATCGACTGCCTTGTGTGGATCGCGGTCCTGGCTCATTCTCCTGCCTCCCTTACGGTAATAGTTACTTTCACAACATCCCCTTTGCCTTTCCAAAACGGATCGTTATCCAGCCAGGCCTGCGCAAACTTACGAGTGCGGAAGGTCATTGTCCTTTCGGCCTCCCAATACTTCGTATCAAATGGCATACAAATAAACTTTCCTCGCTTCATTTTTATTGCCCAACATGTAGTCTTTTTCACTCTTGTTCCTCAATTTTTATTTTCAACATTCCTGCGATGTCTTCTGCCCAGTAGATCCGAAGGTCAACAATCAGCGAGTCATCGATGTAAAGACCTGCGTGACCCATCGAGTCCAAGACAGCCTTAAGTAAGTTATCCAAGTCTCTGCGTCGGTTATCCGGCCGCCAAGCCTCAATCGTTACCTTGAGCTTTCCAGTCGTTGTTTTACCCCTGCTTTGTAAGAAGACTTGCTCTGCGACTGCTACCCGATACTTTCGGCCGGCCTCGCTGATGATCATTCGGTTATTGACCATGCGCCAATAGGTATTGACTGACGGCGGCCAGGGGAGAGTTAGTTCAATCACCTTAATCTCCACAAAAACAACCGATTGATTCATCTACAAACATATCAATCTGATTTTGCGAAAATTTATGCATTTCTGCATACGATGGGCGATCAGATCTAAAAGTGGCACCAATCTTTTCTTCCATCTTGGCCCACCAGACCGCCCGCTCCGGCTTCTCCGATATCAAACTCCTTATGATCCCGGCCCCTTTCAGGAAGCACAGGTCACAGTTGGATGCACCGGACACCTTCGGCAGTTTCAGGTCAAACGGATTGTTGTTCCAGAACTCCCAAACAATTTCCTCAGTTATTCCATCCTCTGCCAAAGGACAAAACTTATCACCCTGGGATCTCATCTTGGCCACGCGCCGAGGCTCATCAGCTCTTACCCCAACAAAGGTGATGTAATCATTCAACCCCTTGGATTTCAGGTACCGGTCAATGGTCAGCACCTTCAGCTCCTGCGTACAGAATCGTGCAACCATGTTTGGCAGATACTTCTTCTTCTCTATCAGCATCTCAAACGGCTCACCGTTACGGGAGGCCGATTGATAGTCAAGGACCTCAAATCGGGGCTTCTCGGGTCTGTACTCCAGCCATGCAATAGGTACTCCCCAGGTGGTCTCACACTGGTGAACGAAGTCTAAGGTTGCCTGCTCCTCCTTGCCGGTATTAGCAAAGCACACAATGGCGTCAGCTGGCAGGCCGTTGTTAGATCTGATTACCCTGTACAGCATATAGGCTGATGTTCTTCCACCGGAAAAGGAAATCACCGTTGGCTCGGTGATCTTGTATGGATCAGTCATTTCCAGCCCTCGCCTTTGTTGCCTTTTTGCCATTGGTCGATAACATCGGATTCCAAAATAGAGCCGGGATGTTTTTCGTTCCAACCTTGTAGCCACTTATGGGCATGGTCTCGGTCTCTGATACGCATTCGGATGACCCACCGGACAAGATGGCGGTGCCGGCTTTCATCGTCGCCTTGGCCTTCTTTCCAGTTTTTGAGCTTTTCATCAAAAGTTCCCATGGTTATCAAAGCTCATTGCGATCGCATCGTGGGTCTCCACGAACTGCTGCGAGTCCCGGTGAAACCACAATGAATACCATTCCTCGGTCTCACCGTTCCTTTGCTTTTCGCACATCAGCATTGCATCAGCTGTCATCGGATCGATTGCTCCACCCGCTGAGGCTTGGTGTTCTTTCTTTTTGTTCCGCCAAACCAAGAAAACATTGTCAACCTGATCAGCGATTGCGCCCGTTCCCTTAACATCGTGTTTGTTTGGTGTTGACTCTTCATTGGCTAGCTTCCGGATGTGATGCACTAAATGCACATGAATGTTGTGATCTCTCGCCAAGGCGCACAACTCATCGATAAAAGATTTCTGACCGTTGTAATCGTCCTCGCCCTGGACGCACTTCATAAGAGAATCGATAAAGATATGGGTGATACCGAGTTCGACGGCGCAGTACCGAGCTACAGATATGACCTGGGCTGCCGAGGTCGTCCCCTGCTGGTCGTAAAACCAAAGGTGTTCGTTTGAAAAGTTTTTAAGCCTGCCGACCAGGCCCTGGATATATTTGTCCTTATCCATGAACTTCGGCCGATGGATGTTTTCCCCAGAAAACTGCCGCAGCATCCGCTCAAGGGACCGCTTCGGCTTCATCTCAAAAGACGCAATACAGACTTTTTGCTTTTGCTTAATCAGCCCCAAGGCAATCTGGCCGGTAATGAGGGACTTACCGCCTCCGTTTGATCCGGCATACAGGGTCACCTCTCCGGGACGGTAGGCAAAGTCTTGGTGAGTCTTTAGCCAAGGCAGAAGGATCGGCTCCTCCCGATTTGGATTAACCGTGTCGGCCACGATCTCATCTAAGTACATCCCGGCCTCGCGGACCTTTTGGCTCGCCTCGGTCGCCTTTAAATAGGCACCGAAGTCGATATCGTCATCCTTTAGCAGGTGCATAGTCCTCTCCCTTGTCCCAGATCAGCTCACCGTTGTGGAAGGTAAATACATCCTTCGCCCCGGCCTTTAAGCAGGCAACATGCACCCCCAAGATCCGGGCGGTCGTGTCGTCCCCATCTACATGCACTTGAAGGTTTTTCAGGAACCTCAGGTCAAGATGTTTCGGGTTGTCCCTGCTCTCAATGACCACTTCTGGGTGGCCGTAAAGGTCTGAAAAATTTTCCCAATTGGCGGCCCAAAAATCTCTGCCCATACCTACCCATACCCAGACCGCTTTGGGGGCCTTACGAGCCATTCTGATGCGAACTAGAGGCATATGGCCGATCACTTTGCCCTCCGCAAAACAACCTGAGGCACTTCGTCCTCCCACCTGCGCTGGTTGAGGTAGGTCTGCGGGGACGGTTCAAACCCCTCCCGCCACTGGTCCGTTTCCCGCATAGTCCGTACATGTTCGATGATCCGGTCAGCGATCGAATCCAACCCGTGCCTAGCCCATTTTTTTTCGCAGTCAGCCTTGGCGACCTTGCGCTTGCTTGTCGGCCACACCGACCAAAAGTCCCCGAACCGAGTCGGCTCTGCCGACGGTGTGGTTTTTATGTTTTTTCTGATATCTGACTTCTGATTAGGGATATGGTTCGGTTTCGATTCGGTATCCGATTCGGTTTTCTTTGGCCTCCCGCCTTTAGCCGCTGACTGCCTATTCATGCTCACCTGGTGCTGATACTTGGCTATTTCCTTATCGCATCGGGCGTTCCGATACCCATCTTCGGTCTTCTCGAAGAACTCGTCTAGCACCACAACGACGATGTCCTCGTCAAGCCGCACCTTGCGGGAAACCAATTTGGTATCAAGTGGGATGGGACTCTCCGACATCATATAAAGGTCGATCAGTCTCCGATACGCCAAGTCCTCGGCATCGGCCAAGTGATGGGTGTCCCGAATATAATCACCAAGGAAAAATTTGTACCAAATCATGCGACCTCCCCGAACAAATCGGGCCGCAGCTCCTTACGGGTGACGGCCCCCTGGGTGAGTCTTTCAATCTCCACGGCGAGCTCTGGCGAGCATAGGTGGCGGCCAGAAATCAGCTGGCTCATCCAGGTGCGGGTGATGCCCAAATCCTTGGCCAGGGCGTCTTTTGCGCCCCGTTTCTTGTCTGCGAAGTATTCCTGCAGCGTCATAGGTCTCTCCTCAAAATGTAAAACCATCATACATTATCAAAACGCAATTGCAAGTTGGTCTTAAATTTGATAATTTAATGGGGTAGTAAATTTTAGGAAAGGTGGAAAAGCATGGACGAAGCATGGGTTCACGAGTTGATGTTGGAAAGGATGCAAAGGTGCGAGGAGGCAATAGCTCGGGCGAGAGCTGGGGTGGCCACCGAGGAAGATTGGGAAGTTATCCGCTACGAATGTGGCTTAGGAAAGGAAAAGAAAAATGCCGTTAACAGTTAAAGACTCAAGCGATTTCATTGGCGTCCCTGCGGGGACTCATCTCGCAAGGTGCTACCGGATTGTCGATAAGGGCACCCAAAAGGGCTTTCAAGATAAGTACCAGCCCACCGTTATGCTTCAGTTTGAAATTCATGGTGAAGATGAAAACGGTAAACCTTTGGTGACCACCGATGGCCGGCCGCTATCAATCTCAAAGAGCTACAACTGCACCTTAGCTGAGAAATCAAACCTTAGGAAAGACCTGCAGATGTGGCGAGGAAAAGAGTTCACCTCGGCCGAACTCAGAGGGTTTGAGCTCAAAAATGTCTTAGGTCATTGGGCCATGCTGACCATCACCCGTAAGGAGGCAAACGGCAAGACCTACTCGAGAATTGATGCCATCAGCTCGGTGCCGCGGTCGGTTAAAGAAATGGGTCTTCCGCAGGGGGTCAATGCCTTGCAGGTTTTTGATATTGAAAATCCTGACATGGAAATTTTTGACACCTTCTCCGAGAAACTTAAAGCGGACATTATGGCCGCCCCAGAGTGGCCGGGAAATGAAAAGACGACTCAGAAAGCACCGGTCTTTGATACGAGCGGCCTTGATGAAGAAGCACCTTTTTAAGGAATAGCCATGAGTGATGAACCCACATTGGTTGAGGTTTGTGGCCTTAACTTTCAACTCGATGGGAAATCTTTCTTATTTTCCCCATCCGATGATGTCACCGCAAAAGAGGTGTGCTTGATACTCCAGATGATTCTCAATGTGTTAACTCACAGGGGGAATGTAAGGATTGATCTGGAGTCTTTCATCAAGCAGCACAACCTGATGAAACACTTTACGGAGATTGTGCAAGAACAAAAACCTGAGGAGAAGTAAATGAAAAAAACTATAGTTGTAGCGCTGACCGCCGGCTTACTAGCCGGTTGTGTCAGCAGGCCAGTCACCCAAGCTGAGCCACCCCGGTATGCCCAACAAAGCCTGGTCCTTGATCGAGACATCCACCCCATGGATCGGCAGGAAGTAATCCAGGCAATTAAAGAGTGTGAGAGTCAAAGACTCCGCGCAGTCATGGTGTACGCCAAGCGCCGGATTAATCAGCAGCCAGCCATTACGGTGGTAGATGTCACCTGCTCCCCGAACTGGTAGGCCTTATGACGACACTCAAAGTTTCATCATTCACATCTGAGGCTGGTCATTGGTACACCCGCGAGGGTGCGCCGATGTACCAGATTGAGGGCGCCAACGGGAAGATCCGTAACACCACGCTGCGGGATGCGCGAAAGCACGACCTTGTACCTTCGGTCACCACGATTCTGAATGTGGCGGCCAAGCCTGGCCTTGAGAACTGGAAGCTGCAGCAGGTCTTATTGGCCGCTCTGACCCTACCAAAACGAGATCAAGAATCTGAAACTGAATACATTGATCGGATCATTACAGACTCCAAAGAACAGGGCAGGGCCGCTGCTGATGCCGGAACCGACATTCATGCATCCATTGAGAACTACTTTGATCGGAAGGTCATTGTCGGCCACGAGGAACATGTCCGGGGTGTAGAGAAAGCCATAAAAGAAGCCTTTGGGGAACATAAGTGGGTCTGCGAATCTTCTTTTGCTCACACCTCAGGCTTTGGCGGCAAGTGCGACATGCACACCCGAAGCTCGGAGGATCAGCTGGCTGGGATTATCTTGGACATCAAAACCAAAGAGTTTACCGATCCAGACAAGGTTGAGGGGTACGACGATCATCTTATGCAGCTGGCCGCCTATCGAGAGGGTTTGAACATTCGGAAGGCTAGATGCGCCAATGTGTTTGTCTCTCGTAGCGTCCCCGGGCTTGTCAAGATCATTGAGTGGTCAGACGAAGACCTTCACCGGGGCTGGAGGATGTTCGATAGCCTTTTACAGTTTTGGCAATTCAAAAATGACCACCGATAGGGAGAAGGCCATGCAGATTGCAATAGACTTTAATGCGGCCTATCCCCCGCATCAGAGGCACTCGGACACAAGCCGAGCCTCGGCAGCCTCAGCAGCTCCTAAATTTAACACCCGAACACTAGACCTGTTGAAGGAGTTTAAGAACCAGCCTCAGGGCATGACCGATGAGTTTGGGCAAAACCATCTCAAGATTGAAGGCAACTCCTATAGACCTATGCGGGTGACGCTTTATAGGCACGGGTATGTAGAGGACTCCGGAGACCGTCAGAGACTTAAAAGCGGCCGGTTCGGGGCGGTGTGGAGGATTACGGGGTTCGGCCTAGATAAGCTGCGGGAGGAGGGTCTATGAGTCCAGCGGACTTAAAACAGATCTTTTTTCACTGTCACCACAAGGACATCAACGGGTTTTACGCCAACGATGTGGACATCATTGAGTACGGGCAAAAGGTAGCCGCTTACGCTTTGGCGCAAAAGAAACCCATGACTGAGGATCAGGTCTTGGACTTCATGCTAAAAGTTGAACTACCTAGTCAAGAGGATTTGCTCGAGCGGGTCAAGGCCTTAGTTCGGGCGGTTGAAGAGTTTCACGGCATCAAATAAAAAAACCCCAGGCATGACCTGGGGCAACTACTTCCATGGCGAAAGTAGATGAGGAGATTAGGGTGCGACTACATCGCCCATCTGACCAAGCGGGCGGGTGCGTCCAATATCAACGGCTGAGCTCATTGCCGGCCCAGCTATGGCAAGCGGGATGGCTATGGGTGCTGTGGCGGGGAACATGGAGCCGAAGGCACCAAGAGCCCCTAATGCGGTTGGAATGGCCTTGCCGTAGTCTATGTTCTCTTGGCCTACCTGAGAGCTTAGAGCGCCCAGCTCGCTACCGGTCTGATAAAGAGCCAGGGGAGGTGCGCCATAACGCATCGCAGCCCGACCAAATCCGCCCAACTTAGACTCTGGCCCCATCATGCTTTTAAACAGATCAGAGACAGCCTCTAGGGCTCCGCGGGACGGGGTTGGGGGTGGGGCAGAAGGTACAGCCGATCGCGGAAAAAGAACCCCCGATGGGGAGGCTGTCATCCCTGGAGCCTGGGCCAACACATTCGGGGCGCCCTGAGACACGACACCAGCCCTTTGGAGGGCTCCAATGTTCTCTGCGGCCTCCTTGGCTCTGGCGGCCTGCTGAGCGGTCTCAATGTTAAATCCGCCCATTCGAGCCCGGCCACTTGCCCCGCTTGTCGGGTCTGTTGTTCCCTGAAGGATGCGGGTCTGCATTGCATCATCTACGGGGGGAGGCTGCGGAATGCGGCTGGCGACTTCTTCAGCAATCGATCCAGCCACCTTACGGCCACCAGCTCGAGCAAGATCAGTTATCGCTCTCCGAGCTGACACGCCGGCGCCCAATGCCGCCCCACCCATTTCGCCTAGTGTCCTAGCCTTTTCCTCTGAAATCTCATCAGGGGTGGGTTGGGCAGGGGCAGCCTCTGGGGTCTCGGCTTTAACAACTTGGAAGGCGCCATATCCTTTTAAATCGCCAAGATAGTTAACTGTTGAGTCGGGCAGCTTGTCGCCCTTCGGTGTAAAGAATGGATGGTTCACACCAGCGTTATATCCAGCAGCAGCAAGTCTCGGGTCGCCCTGACTTAGCTCAAAAGATTTTTTTAGGTAAGCAAGGCCGGCATCGATGTTCTTGGCCGGGTCCTTGATGTCATCTAGCGTGAAACCCATCTCCCGAGCGGTGGCGGGCTTGATCTGCATGATTCCAATTTCACCTGCCCCACCGGTACCCACGGCCGGGTTCAGACGGCTTTCTTGATAGGCCACGGCGACTGCAAGCTCAGGCGGCAGACCCATCTCCCGTGCTCGGGTAGCAATCCGATCAGCGTAAGACTTTTGAACCGGGGAAAGGCTTTCGTAAAAAGAAAGATTCATGCTTACCTCACACTACTTGGGAGCCGATTGGCTGCGCCTTGATTATCTCTTCCCGGGGGTGCTGGCATCCGGTTTGTCTGAGATATCGGGGCGCTCGCTAGGCGATCGGTAAAGATCTGAGAGATTTGGTTGTGGTAAGTATTGGTCAGGTTGTTCCACTGATCGGAACCCACCAGATCATCGATCGATCCCTTATGCTGGCGCACTAGCTGAGCCCGCTGGCGGTCAAGTTCAGCACGAGCCTTAATCATGTCTAACTTAGCAAGGATAACGGCTGGGTTATCGCTTCGGGCAATAGACGCTTGGGCAAACAATTCTCGCTCGAAGTTAGACACAGCGCCCTGACCTTGTCCTAACCGTGAAGTCTCAAGCTGAACTTGGGCCATCAGGGAGTAGGCCATCTGAGCCTGATTAATTAATGTTTGAGGTATGCCGGCGTTGGTCAAAGCCTCTCGAAGGTTAGATAGGCTAACCTGGAAACTACGGGTACCAATACCGCCTTCAACCAGTTTCAAGAAAGCCGACATCACATCGGGGCGCTCAAACACGCCAAAGATTTGCTTAGCATTGTCGCTTGATGCGATCGGATAAAGCATATTGACCGGAGCCAGACGGCTCGTCACCGACTTTCCAGCGTCGATGTATTCGCTCTTCTCACCAATCTTGCGCTTTGCCTCAAGGGCAGCAGTTTCCTTAGCTTCGGCCGACATCGCCTCAACATCTTGCACCGACAGAAGGCGGTTAGACGGCGGCTGGCCGGGCGCTGCTCCCGGTGCTGCAGGTGCCGCTCCAGGCGTTGTTGCTGGCGCCGCTCCAGGTGCAGGTGTCTCAGCAGGCTTTGCGGGCTCACCGGCTCGGGCAGGCGGTTTAGGCCCTTCAATAACTCTCTTTGCAATTTCGTAGTAGCGGGGGTCGCCGTTTGAGGCATAAAGATCCAGCAGGGCTGCAGTCTTGGTGTCCACCTTGTACTCACCCGGATATCCGTAGATTTGACGGGTAACTAAATCACCCTTCGGAAATGGATAAAGTATATTTGCAGCTAAATCGACGACACCCGCTTCTCTAACTTCCATTCTGTCGCGCTCTAATTTTTGAGCGTCAACCAACGCTTTTGTTGGAGATATTGATGGATCTCCCTTAGCCATACGGAGATATTGCTGAGCTGTCATAAAGTTTGGATTTGGCGGCCCAAGCGGTATTCCTTCTATCCCTTCAAAACCTTTTGGCGTTGGACCGGGCAATGCTCCGCCTGTCGGGCGGCCAGACGGTAACGCTCCGCCCGTTGTAGTGGTAGTAGGCAGGCCACCAGAGGGCTCACCGAGAAGACGGTCAAACTCACGCTCTCGCATCCGCATCCGCTCAAGCTCTAACCCTTTTCCTGCTAGACCAAGCTGAGCTTGGGCAATATCCCGCTCTTCTTTTTCTTCTTGGAGCTGAGCTTCGCGCAGGTTTTTAGCGGCCAGTCCAAGAGACTCTCCGAAGCCACCCGTTTGCGTTGGGGCTAAAAAGCCCTGAGCTAGGGCTAGAGCTGTTGGATCAATAAACCGATTACGCCTTGCCTCCAAAGCATTCTGCATGCGCTGCAGAGCCTCTTGGTAGGCCATATTAGCCTCCACGGCCTCAGGATCGCTCCCAGGTAAATAGCCGACAGTTGTCTTCTCAGCCATAGTTAGCCTCTCATATGGTCAATTGACATGAGACCACCTTGAGCTGCCCCTGCGCTGTACTCGCTTGGGTTTACAACATTACCCGTGGAGGTTTGATAACTCCCTCCGCCTAGGTCCGTGATACCCGGAACGCTGAGATCCCCACCTCCAATTTTTGGAAAATCAATTCCTTTAAGGAACTCAAAACCTTTTGACAAAAGGCTCTGGCCTTCTTTTTGGTCTGGACGGACACCGCCGAGAACCGACAGCACCCCGAGGATGTTCGATAGCGGCGAGGTCTGATACAGCCCCGCCTTCGGTCCGACGAAGGTTGAAGTCTGGGTTGTGGGAATCTGAAAGCCACGCATTAGAGCAGCTGCCGTCGTGGCCTGCTTTAAGGGATAGTCTAGTCTTGCCTGCTCGTAGGCCTGACGCTCAGCCCCGCCCTTAGTTAAGGCGCCGGCTCCGGTAAGGCCAAGCTCCTGCTCCCCACGGGCTATTGCCGCCTGCTGGGCTGCCGCACGGTTTTGCAGGTCTAGCTCATCCATCGCGGTCTTCACGGCGTTTTGATATCCCTGAGACAGGGCGCCGTATTGCTGACCTAGAAGGTTCCTCTGCATGTTTGCTAAGGCCTGTCCGGTAGCCGAGGCGTATCGCTGACTTCCAATCCCGCCCTGCCCGACAAAGGCACCCCGGAGGCTTGGCAGAATCGACTGCTGGAGGTTTTGCTGTTGCAGGCGAGCCATCTCATCGACCACCTGCTTTTGGTAGGGGTCCATCAAGGCCGCAATCCGTGAGGGCGTTAAACCCGCTGCGGCTGTTGCAGCCGTCTTACCGGCGGCTGTCAGACCAGGTTGATAGGCTGTGGCTGCGCCGGGAATCATCCCGTAGCCCTGAGTCTGTAGGGGGTCGTAGCCAGCTATACCCGTGGAGGCTGGCTGTCCCATGGCCGTCTTTGCGGCTTGGGATAGGCCTGTCAGATAGTCGGTGTAATACGCCGGTGCGGTATCTACCCGGGTTTCGGTCTGCTTAATATCCGGTAACGGAGCGCCTTGGGTGATTGCCATTCTTATCTCCTAGCCTTCTTTAGGTAATCCAAAGGACTCTTTTTTGCCGGGGGCGGTAAATCCTGTGGTTTTGCTGACCGATGGTGAGCTCTAATCGAGTGCATCATTTCGTAAAGTTTGTCCGATCCGGCCTTTGTTGACCCGTTACCTAGGGCAGCGACCACATCGGCTGGGAAGACAAACTCCCCGTCCGCAAGCATGGCTGGGATGTCGTCTGACTGCCCATCTCCAGGCCCGGAAACCGCTGCGCCCTGACGGAAGTCTACCCTTGCTTTACCTGAGTGCGCCACCACGGGTAGTCCGCCGCCGGCATAACTCGAGAGGCCTCCTCGAGCCATCAATGGAGTGGCTAGACCCCCTTGGGCGGCAGCCATCAACGAGCCCTCCTCGTCTGCGGGAATCATCTCCCGGAACGACTTTGGCACCGGATTGAATACCTCATTGATGTCCACGGGAACACCGTAGGTAAAGTAGTTGTTCATTGCAGCTTCCTCTTGCGCTTGCGCTTGTTTTATTGGTTCGTACTGTTGTTCAAGTAACTGATCGGACTCAACCTTTGCCAAGAACGGATCGAGAGAGCCTTTAAATGCCTCTTGTTTCATCCGGCTTGAGATAAACGGGTCCTTAAAGGTCAGGTCATCGTCAGAGACGATTTGCTCCTCTAAAGGAAACATGAATGGCTGCCCTGGCTGGCGCTGTGCCAATTGCGGAGCGGTTAGCCGTGTTGAGGTTTGCGAGCTACCCGATGGCTCTACCGGCGGCGCATCAATGATCGGGGGCGACCAATCCGCCGGAACCTCAGTGACAATTTCTTCGACTACCTTTTTGGTATTGCCATCGACAACCGTAGTGACCTGCACATTGCTTACCGGGTCGGTTTGAACCGTTGTCTGCGTGTTTGTTTTGTTATCGGTTGTAGTCTGAGTCGTAACATTAGTATTTTTATCAACAGCAACTTCAGTAGTAATGTTAGGCTCAACGGTCTTTTGCGTGACCGTATTTGTATTGACATCGTTAGTTGTCGTGACCTGGGTATTAGTTGCAAAGTTTACCTCCGTCCGGGTGGCCGTGTTAGCTTTTGGATCAGTTACTGTAACGGTCTGCGTATCGGTGCCAGAGGTTGTTTCCGTAGTGATGTTGGTTTTAGTGTCGGTTTCTGTTGTCTTAGTTATGCCAGTGTCTTTATTTGTTGTAGTAGTTACAGCCACATCTCCCTGATGCACGGTCTTTGATACATCAGATTCGTTTGCGGCTGTCGAGGTTGTTGCGCCCTTAATGGTCGTTAAATCACCTACTGTAAGAACACCGCCTTTTGCGTTTGTTCCAATAACAATGTCTGGCGCCAAAAAGGTTTCATTGCCTTTTTTGGTCACCGAAGAACCAATGACATCACCGATTGTTATGGCGTTACCCTTGTCATCAACACCGACCGCCTGATTTAAGTCTTTAATTGCAAATGCAGACTGAGGGTCTGACTTCTCAACGCTATTAATTAGCTGCTCGGCCACCACCGTGTTGGCAATGTTATTTGCCTGCTCTTGATTAATGCCTGACTTAACCAAATCGGCGCTAATTTTGTTTCCGACATCAGCAAGGTCTTGGTTCTTTTCAAGGGTCGTTGTAATGATCTGATCGACCGTTGACTTTTGGGCGCTCGGGATAGCCGCAGATGAAATAATCTCATCAGTTGCGGCCCGGTCGGCAAACACATCTACCGTGGCCGTAAATGCCCCGACGGTCTTACCAGCAGTTACAGAGGCGATTGTGGCCTGGGTTAGGGCTTTATTTGGATCGAATGTGCCTGTGGCAAAGTAGTCCGCAGCAATCGATGCTATGGCCTCTTCGGGATACTCAGTAACCGCTTCCCGGCCTGCAGCTGTAACCGACCGCTTTACCGTGCTACCAATTGCATCGCCAACAGCATCTCCAGCAGCTCGCTTAATGAACGGCAGCTCTGCCACCGGGCCAAGCACTGCTGCCACCGTTCCGGCTGCTAAAGCTGACTTCTGACCAGCTGCGTGAGCCTCTTCCGGTGACATGCCAGACCGCTGGGCCATAGCCACTGTTTCGTTGTAGTTTGCACCAGCCGCTTCGGCAGCGTTCATACCGGCGCTAACGGTCAGACCGGCAACCTTGCCAATCCACTTTGCGGCACCAACACCTGTCAGCAACGGGGCAATCTCTTGGACACCCTCATTAAAGGGCAGCGTAAAGATTGTGACGGGGTTGTCCCACATCGCCTTGAATAGCTCTTTACCTTTTTCTACTGCGCCCTCTGCCTTGTTTACCCGGTCAAATACATTCTTTTCTGCCTGGGCAATATCTTTGCCGACCGCAAATTCGCTCGACTTTTTAAGCTGGGTTGCAGCTTGCATTAAGGCGCTGTCTTTATCGATGACATTCATTGCCATCAGACTGCCTGCCATGCTCTCCGCAAGCTCACCACTTGCTCGGGTTGTTAGACCAAAAATTCGGACTAGCGGAGTGATTAAATCCTTGCTGATCTTGTCGCCAACTATGACCTTTTGACCGTCTTCTGTCGTGGCATTTAAGAAACTATCAAAAGTTCCCAGGGATGAAAGAGCATCGCCAACCGCTGTTTGGTCGTATCCAGCGTAGGTTCCCTTACCATTTGCCACGCCCATCTGAGCTGCACGGATCTGATCCGAGGCAGCAGCAAGCGACGGGTTCTCTTCTCGAGTGTCGGTGCTGTACTGCTTACCGTTCCAAGTAAAGATTTGACCTGGTCCAAGCTGATTTCTGGCGGTCTGGTAGGCATTTGCAAAAGTATCCTGAGCAGCAACATTTTGCTCTGTGACCTGTTTGGCGATATCGGCAGCCGTGGCTGACACCTGATAGGTTTCGCCACCAAAGTTAAAGGCTGTGTACCCTCGAGCGGCGGCCAAGGCGGCAGCCTCTTGGGGTGTATCTGCCTCAGTATTGGAAATTTTTAAGGTATTACGCTCAATGGTGCGAGCTGCTGCATCATCAAATCCAGCAAACTCTTCGAGATCTACCTTCTCTATACTTTTCTCAATCTCGGTTTTTAAACTATCAGCTGTTCTAACAGTTGTATCCGATACGGGAATAACTGCCTGCTGAACCTGAGTAATTGCCTCAGCAGCATCGTTAGCATCTTCTTCTGATGCACCATTGGCTAACGCTGCACTTACAATTTTGTCTTTTGCTGTGTCAGCATTACCTGTTACATCTCGATTCACAACCTCTACAATTTTTGTAGTGACATCTGGATTAGTAACATTATTTGCAGCCTGCAGGGTTCGGTCTAAACCTTTAACTGCATTTGCTATTGCGCTAAAGTTCCCGGTTGACACTGCCTGAACCACACGGGCCGCAGCAGCGGCGGTCTGAAGGTCACTACTATTTGATAGCTGACCACCTATTTGAGCCGCCGAAACCCAATCTTCTTTTGCTACAGCATTTGCTAAGTTAGCTGCTTTTGTGACATCTGAAAGGGTAATGTTTCCTGCAACATTAATATTTCCAACGCTGCTTGATATGGTTGGATTATTTGAAAGCGCTGTTACAACCCCTAGTGGATTGTTGTTTTGTATTGCATTGGCCACATTTGCAGCCGTGGCCACATTTGTGTACCCGCCCATACTCGCAACTGACGCTATGGCCCCAAGATAATTACCCTGACTGATTGCAAAGGCTGCATTGGCTGCCACCGCAAACGGTTGTAGACCAGGAACAAAAGATGCAACGGTTAAGGCTTGAGAGATAAGCTGGCCCTGGCCTGTATCTTGACCGTAAGTCGTAAACTGCAGCTTTCCAGTGGTTGGGTTAACAATCATGTTGTAACCCGTCATGCCTGGACCGCTATAGGTCTTGCCGATTTGAATGCTATATGGGTCGGTTGGTGATGTGTAACCCAGGGTTTGAGTTGGGGTCTTAATTACCTTTCCAACCGATATATCAGGCAAGAAATACTGCGTGTAAAAGTTCCCCTCTTCATCCCGAACCTGACGACTTTGAACTTTTGCCAACTCAGCCGGGGTCAGCTCTCGATTAATAGCCGCACTGCCTGCGCTTTCATCCAAAGCGATGTAAGGATTGAAAGCTGACACCATGTATCTTGGCGTCGTTGATCCCTCATCAAACCTCTGAGAAACCTGGCCCTCACGGAGCATGTCCTCAAGTTTTATTTGGCTAAGATCGGTTACGCCTCTGCCAATCAACTCCTTGGCCATGTCCAAAACAACCTGCTCACCAGCGCTTGGATCTCGCCCTAGGATTTGTTTGGCTTGATCGTAGGTAAAGCCTACAGACTCACCTTTCGTGCCAAAGATGCCACCTCTAAGCTCCCCAAGATTAGGAATAATTTGGGATGCTAGATTTAAGACTGTTCGAGTATCGTAACTTTGACCATCTCGCTCAATCGTTGCAGGCCGATTTAGCTCAGTTAAAAGTTGTTGTGCGGCTGTAACATTTGAAGCATATTTTGGGTCAGTAAACCGCGATGCCTGCTCTAAGAAAGACTTTGGAAAGTCTTTTGGATCAAGTCTTCCTGAGGCAATCTGCTCTACATAACCTTGTTTTCCCGGGGCGTTCGGATCTGTTACACCGATACTTTCGTAAACAGTATCAACAATCTTTTGCGCCTGATCTTTTGTTGGAGCAAGCAGTTTTAACTGTTCTTGAGCTTTGAGAACATTTTCTTGATAAAGGGGGTCGGTTACCCCAGACGCTGCTTGTAAGAATGTCTTTTGAAAGTCTTGCGGCTTTATTGCACCAGTTTGAAGCTGCTGCTCCCAGTGAGCACGACCAGGGGCGTCTGGGCTAGTAATCCCAATGTCTTTATAGGCCTGATTGATAAGGTTGTAATTTTCAAGCCCTGAATAGCTTGGCGTAATGTTTGAGGTCTGAAAGTATGACGACTGCTGAGCTGGTGTATATCCGGTTGCTGCAGCAATATCAGATGCAGAAATGTTAAATTTAGCGGCTGCGTCAGCAATTGCCTTTGGGTTATCAACATTTGCGGCAATAAAGCTGCTTATGTCTTGTGGGCTAATCATTTTTAAGCAACCCTCGGGTTAATTGATGCCAATAACGCTGCCGCCCAGTCGTACCAATTCTCATAATTTTCAGTCGATGGAATGGCCTCATTGGTGAAGATATCAATTGCCTTAAGTCCATCGCCCCACAGCTTCCAGTCTGTCAGTGGGCCAGGAATTTCAAGCTGCTGAGCTGCGTACTGCTCGCACATCAGTGCCGCCCAAGACTCAAAAGTATGAAACCGCGGGTCATAAACCAGCGGCTGGCCACCAGCGGGAGTAAGCGGAGTCGTCATGAATATCCTCTTACATCACCAATGTCTGCGTTTAGAATGACTCGACCAAGCTGATAATTACCTCCGACGGTGTTAGATATGAACTTAAGCCGCAACTCGCGCCGCTGCTCTTTCATGTCAATTTTTCCAGTGCCGGGATCAAAGTTATAAGGTGCTGAGTCTTGATCGTCTATTTGGGCATACGGGCGACCAGTTACGATCAGGCTCATTTGACCACTTTGAACAAAGTCTGGCTCCACCCGCTCAAGCCTTAGCCAACGATTTGCCCCGTCCATCGTAGGTTGGGATGGGCCGCCGGCTACCCAGCCAAGATCTGATGTCTCAAAGTAAGACTCAACCGCTGTGATCGTTTGACCGTTAATTGCGTCTGTGCCGATCTCGTGTTGATAGATCTCGATTCGGTCTTCTTGGGTCTTAAATGTTAAAGCAGCTGTGCTTGAAGCTGTCGGAGCGGCAGATAAGGTCAAAACCATGACATATAAGTCGGTGACAGGGATTGAAAATCCTGCCCCACCTAAACCGCCTAGGTTTGCATCGCTAGCCGAAAGGGCGTCCCCTACTTCATAAGCAGCCCCGTAATTTACTAAAGTTACGGCCGTCACCCCGCCACCGGATACGGTGATATTTGCTGTCGCTCCGGACCCCGATCCGCCAGTAAGCGGAACATTGTTATAGGTTGCATCTGCATACCCTGAGCCTGCGGTGATTGCTCCAAAGGTTTTGATCCCGCTGGACTGGATATTGGTAATTGTCGTGCCGGCAGGAATGTCTGTGCCAAAAACTAGGTAATTAGTCTTTAGATCTGTGTAATAGGTATCTAAAGCGATTTTGTTAAACCCGCTCGTGTAGGTCATGCTAGCCGTCAGGACTGTCTCCTGGGGTAGGGTCACCCAGTCAGCCTCAACCGGGTAAGCAAAGACCTGAGAGAAGTACCCGGCTGATCTACGAGAGCCTAGAGCCGTCCCGGCGTCGTACCAGGTGTTCTCGCGGATGTTATAGATGATGGCGTCGTTACACTCTGCCGAATTGCCCCTTGGGTAAAACCACCAAACCTCACCAAAACGAGGAACTTTGGTTGCCCACACCTTTTGTCTTTGGGCGTAGTTCAAATTGTCAAAGAAATAGTTTTGATTCATCTGATTAGGAATCTCTTTGACAACACCGTTATAGAGTAGGAATCGATCAACCCCAATCCAGTAATAAACGCCGTCATACTCAATAACGCACTGAGAGGACAGAATTGATGTCTGTGAGGAGATGATGTCGTACCGCCAAAAGGTTGGCGCGGCAAAGTCTCCTGAGTTTGGAATACCCAACGACTGGGGTGCGTAAGATACCCGAACCAAAGAATCTAGCGACCAAAAAAGTCCCGAGGGGGAGTTTGATCCACCTCGAACCGGAAGTCCTTGAACGATCTTGCCCGTGGCTACATTTACTTCGTTGGCATCTGCTGACACCCAATCTTGAGCGTTACCAGCAGAGCAGTTACGAATTAAACCGTTGTTTCCGTATACGAAGACATACGGATGTAAGACAACCACACCTCCAGAGACCGAGACATTATTATTAAATGTCGCCGTTACGGTAGCCGACGCGGTAGCGTTTTGGCTCATTGTTACGGTAGTTCCGGATACAGATACAACAGTCGTATTTGCTGGTATCCCCGCTCCAGTGATTGACTGACCAGCCCCGATAAGAAGGTTTGCGGCTGCCAAAGTTAAAGTTGGCAGTCCGTTAGCTGTTGTTACCGAGTCGGTAAACACCCCAATTTGGTTCATTGTGGTGCCATTGATGTCACCGATTAAAACAGGGGTATTTGTGGTGTTATCGATTGCAACAATGTTTTGCCCCGGATGAGCCACCAACGAGCTAACCCCGGCTCCAGCGACATCATAAAAGCCGTCGAACTGCCACATATTTAATTGAGAGGCAGTAAAGTTATTTACGGTAAAGTTCGCTACCCCAGCGCCCACACCGTTATCGTCAATAATCAATTCTTGCAGGCCGTCTGAGTAGCCCGAAAAAATGTAGTTAAAACTATTTTGAGCGTTGACCCAGATACCTCGAGAGGGACCTGTCAGCTCATTTGAAATAACTCGATAGCCACCCATTTTACGGGGGCGGCCGCGCTGGAACCTGACCCAGCGGCCATCGTTGTAATACTGTTTATCAAATACCGTGCCGTCCCGCTGAATACCAGCGAGGGTATCGATAGCGAAGACTTTCTGGGTCATTAAAAGGTTCCGCCAAGAACGCCGCTGGTGAAGGTTCCGGTTGTTCCAGATACGGCCCCTGAAAAGGCACCGGCTCCGGTCACGGTTATACCTGTGGCTGTTGCCCTAAATCGCTGCGTTCCGAGAACACTTAAGCCAAACTGCCCCGCCGCTGGGCGATAGATACCCGTTGTTGTTTCGCTTGCGAAGGAAAGGCTTGGGCTACCCACATTGCCATCGGATAGCTGGATATTAGAAATACCGGCTAAGATCGTAGAGGCATTTAAAAGGTTAACCGAGTCGCAAAGCAAAATAGCTTGCTGACCCGCCGGGACTACCGCCGTTCCCGACCCTGCAACACCGGTGGTAAATGTTATGGTGTAGTTCGCACCCGTACCATCGGTTTGGTTCGTAATGTAATAAACCTGGATGGTTTGGGGTAGGTTAACCGTGACATTGCCTGTCAGGGTTCCGGTGTACTTTTGAATCACATTGGCCGCCTCGACTGGGGTCAATGTGTAGGCACCATTCGTTACCGCTTTGGTTAGCTGGGTAAAGTTAAATTCTGTAGACCTACCTAAGCCGACGCTGAAAAACGCTGTGCCTGAAGATATGACAAAGCACGACTCTGTCGGCTGAAGGTCTAAAGAGGCAGACGAATCAATCAACTGACCGCCGGACGGAGACAGAGTAACCGTGCCGGTGCCGTTATTGCGGATTAGCGTAAACCAGTTATTTCCTAAGGTAGACGCTGAGGTCAGAGATATCGTTCCCGTTCCACCAGTCCAAACAACGGTCTGAGCTCGATCTGTGTCATCAAGCGTAAAGTTTGCTGAGTAGGTTCCGACCGGATGAGACTGATTAAGGGTGTTGGCGACAGCCAATAAACCGTATCCGGCTAAGGTGGCCGCATCCACATTTGAGGTTCCAACGCCGAAAGCAATTACACCCCAGGTGCCGGCCGTGTTTGGATTGGTCTCAACATAGATATATTTTGCCTGGCCGGCTGCAACCGCAACGATCGTATTGCCATCGTAATCGGCTACCGTGAAAGTATTTGCCCCAGAGTTTGTTATAAGGGCGTCGTTACCAACCGATGTCTGATTGGCCGGGGGCATCTTGAGCAGCAGCCCCCCGGTGGTCGCCGTGACCTCCATGATCCGGGCGGCGTAGTCATCCGTGGCGTTGCCGTTAATTGGCCACTCAAGCTGAGTGTTTGCGGATATTGAAAAAGCCCGAAACGACACATCGGTCGGCTGGACCACATTACCGGTAAATGGACTGTTGTAGCTCATTATGAATCCAATACAGTAGATTGACGGTCCGCAATCCGGGTCAGGTCTTCAGTCTTCAAGGTATTAATAATCTTGTCGTACTGAGCCTGCCACATCGGCATGCGCTCATCGTTTTTAAGGAAAGGCATGGCCTGCAGGAGGCTACCGTAGAGCAGCGCCTGCGGGGCGTAGATCGTGAACCAGTTAGTTTGATTTGAGGAATCCAGGGGCTGAATCCGCTCGTAATAAAGCACCTCAAAGGTATAGCCTGAGGTTGGGGTCGGGGCGACTAACCAGTGGGTGTAGTCGTAGTCGCAATAAAACTTAGGCACATCGGTCTGGGTGGGGTCTGGCCAATACTCCCGCAGGTACTCGTATTTGCGGAGCAGGACAGGCTTGCGCTCCCCGGCCACGACCACATTCATAGACACCGTCTTATGCCACCTGGCTGGCTTATCGATCACCGGCTGGGTGGCCACCATGGTGCTTTGCATCACGGTCAGGTTGCCCAAGAACTTAATCTCTGAGGCGATAACTTGCTCGGCCAGCATGATGAAGGTCGGAATCTTCTCAAGCGTGGCCGTGTCCGTGCGCTCCAGGTAGGTTGAGATATCGTCTACCAAAGAATCGTAAGTTTGTACGGCCGCAACTGTCATTACCAGCTCCTATACTTTTTGGTCTTCTCAGCAATCGACTTAGGCTGGGAGACAAACTGTTTGCCGGCCGCCTTCCCCTCCCGCTTAGCCCGGGTGGTGGCGGCATATTCCGAGGACGACAGGCTTTGGATGGCCTTTTTGGGCAGATACCGCTCTCCGGTGGCCTTAGGGCCCTGCGTAGAGGGCTTGCCGGACTTGGTGCCCCAATCCTGCTTCGACCATTGGGAGAGGCTGTTATCGGCCCGTTTTGGGCCTTTATAGCCCCCTCCGGACGACTTGTACTTCTGGGTGGCCAGTTGAGCCTTCCGAGCCGACCACTGCCCAGGCGAGCCGCCCTTGCCCGAGGCCTTGACCTGGGCGACGATGCGCTTCCATTTTCCTGGGTTGGATTTGACTGCGCTGCTCATGAAAAGGCCCTTGTTCCCTGTTTGTCAATTATCAGCTTTTGGCCTCTAGGCTGCATCTGAGGTGTGTTTGGAACAGAGATATGCGTCCAAGAATCAAACTCAAGGATGATCTGATCAAAGGGTACTTGGGCGGCTATGCAGGCCTCCACCACCTCCCGTGGTTTCATCCCCGGAACTCTGAGGTCAGCCGCACAGCCTAAACGGTGTTGTGAGGTGTCTTTAGATCCGACAGCGTCGTTTACAGGCTTAGACCTGTAGGCGCTGTTGATCATCACGGCTTTACCCCCTATCGCTTTTTTGACTTCTTGGAGGAGGGCTGCGAGTCTTTTGAGATTTTCGATTTCAGACTCATTAGGCGTGTTTTCAACGCCGAGCCGAACTGCCGTATCCGAGCGAGTAAGTTCTTCATAGGTAAAGTTCTCCGAAAGTTTATCGGTGGGGTTCATTTTTCTTCTTTCTTCGCCTTCATATCCATAATCTTTTCAAGCGTCCTGCCGCCAAAATAAAACGACATGATTAGCATCCCCCACTGACCGAGTAGCTCAACATAGTTGTTGTTTACTTCAATGTCCCACGCAGACATCATGCCAAAAGCGGTGTAAGTAATAAGAATAAACACCAGGGTCATAGGCCGAATGTTCTTGGATAGCCAAGAGTCCGACTTCATGTCGGCTTCCATCCGCTTAGTCAGATTGTCCTGCTCGTTCATATCAGCCTGAAGCTGGGCCAGTTCACCCTTTTGCTGCATCTCCATAAGTGCAACCTGGGCCTTGGCCTTGGCTTCGGGGTCTGGAATGACCTTATCGAGGATCTTTCCGCCAATCTCTAAAAGTGTGCCAATAGGTAACATAATCACCTCGCTGTCTTAACTTCGTTATCGCCCTTGCGGACAGTAACCTTCTCCCCGTCCACATCGACCGTCATCGGGTCGCGGTCAGCCATCCGGTCTAGGCGTTCAATGAGTTGCTTCATGATGTCGAACTCAGGCTTATCCTGTTTAGGCGTGGCGCCGGCGATTCCATTCATCATGGAGATCAGGGCTGTCAGGGACGCACCCAGTAGGCCCATGACCGCAGCCATCTTGCCCTCTTCTAACTGAAGGCTTGCCGCCACCCCAATAATTACGATCAGCGTGATGTAAAAAAGTCCGTATCGGCCTATTGATTTACCAGCAACCTCTTTGGCTGTCTGTTGGGCCTCCAGCCGGTTTAGCTCGGCTTGGATGTCAATCTTGGCTCGTTTAAGTTCTTTGTCTGTGAACATCACCACACCTTTGTTAGTTTAAGTATTGCGTACATCACCAACGCCAATACCCCCAATACCAGCCACTCATTCCTAGTCTGCTTGCGGTCTGATTCAAACTCCCGCTGCAGTTCCTTCTTTTCTTTCCGAAGCCTTCCCTCTAATTGCTCTACTTCTTGAACCGCTTTTCGCCCAAACTCTTTCTCTATCTGCTTAAACGCATCCTCTTTTTGCCTGCGGATGTTGTACAGAATCCGATACTCGTTGATGGCGTCGATGAACATCATGTCCCCTCGACGCTGGACTTCCTGCTGTTTTTTGCGCCAAGCAACTCTGGCTCGCGCCTCTTCGTCCAAGAAGGCGTTGACCTCCTTGGCCGTTTCCTTGATGTCCCGTCCAGCCTTTATGGCTTCTCGGATACCACCAAGAGCAGTTTGGACGACCTTTGATGGGTCGGTAGGTTCGGGCAACACTCAAAGGCTCCATAAGAAAAGAGACCATCCGATGGCTATCAGTAAGACGCCCAAGAACACAAACGACCAAAATCCCACATTAGAGTCCAATCAGCTTTTTAAAGAATTCAGCAGCGACGCCTGGCCCAAACAACACCACAATAATTACGGCGTAAAGCAGATACTCAATCTTGCTCATACGGCGATCACCCTCGCGCAATGAGGCAGAGATCTGTTCATAACGAGTAGCGCAAACAGCCTCATGGACGGCCAATTTGGTCTCCAATGACTCCATCAGTCGAACCCCCGTAATGTTTTGGCTAACCGCGCCCGCTGACCTAGTTTTCCAGGCTTCTTGGCGGCGGCTTCTAATTTCTTGACCGGAATCTTTTGCCCTTCTTTCACACCAAGAGCGCTTCGTAAAGATCCTGGCTTTTTGATAGCTTTCTGTATCCATTTCTCAGCCATGTTTTACTCCGGCTGTGTCGGCCACTGAACATTCCAAGGAAACCCTGCCTGCGCCGGAACATCTCTTAATTGCTGTCTGTAGGCAGCCCATATCGCTACATTTACCGGCGAATCGGCGACCTGTGTCCAGTCGCAATCTGCCAATCTTCTGTTACGGTCTTGGCGCACAGCCTCAGCCTGTTCGGCATCTTTTTGTGCCTTGTATGCGGCCTCATCCTCTGAATTATTAAATATCGGGCCAAGTACATACTTTGTGTACCAATTGCCGTCAGACTGTTGCTCAACCCCTTGGCGCATGGAGTACTGATACACCGTTCCTCCGGTTGCCTGCGGGCCTTCAAAGACCACATCGGAGTCGAACAGGCTGACTGCCTCGGGCGATATTGGCCCCACCGATTTGCCATAGGTCTGGGCTACCCACTTACGCCATTCGGTTTCGGTAAGAACCTGGCCCGTTGATTTAATTCGTAGTTCCATAATGTGTCCTTAAGCAATTGCCAAGAAAATATATGTGCCGCCGTTAGCATTAATCGCTGCCGGAGCTGTGCTGCTAATTTCAAAACCTGCGCTGTAGGTATCTACATAGTCGGTATTAGTGACCTCTGCCGCCGTGCTGTTCAAAAGCAGGTAAGGGTCGTTACTAGCCACAATACCGCGAGCAGAGTCCCAAACATACCAGTCACCAGTTGAGTCTGTGCGCTTAATGAGAACAAATCGAGACCCACCAGTAAATCCGCAATTAACCTGAAGCGTTGTACCTGTCCCGGTGTAGGAACCTACTTTGCTGACACCTGCTACCGTGGCGAAGAGATAGGCAACAAATGTTATTCCAGAATTGTTATTTTGATAATTTGTGCCAAGCGTAAAGTATGTTGATGTTGGCGCACCATTCCATACACCAGCAAAATTACTTGCTTCAAGCGTATCGTTTAGATATAAATATCCAGTACTGCTATTAAGTGTTTGATTCCATACAACCCAATTAGCGCCGGGATTAGAACTTCTTGATTTACAAATAATCAACTCAGGTGCAACACCTAAGTTATGGCTGATTGTTGTATTAGCACTAGTGCCTGTATAGCAGACCACATCAAAGAAACCGGGTGCGCGACGCATAAAGTAGTAAATCCAGTTTCCATAAGTGGCGCTGTTCCACCCATTAGATCTGGTTATGTTTTGACCGTCTGCTTTTAGTTGAATATATGATGAAGTAGCCTCTTGAAATGATGATGACGAACGCAGGGATGGACACCCACTTCCGATTAGTGTGTTATTTGGAACCCCTAACGAGCGTAAACGGTCTGCAAACTGAAATTGGTTATATCCAAGAGTTCTATCCGTACCGTTTCTACTAAAGGTATTTACCAAATCAGGAGGAAACGGAACATTAGTTGAATCAACTGTATCTGCTTGCGAAACTGCTTGCGGATAAAACACACTTGTCCCGCTCGTCGGCGTCTTCATCGGCCCACGGCGAATGGCGATGTAGATGTAGGTTTGACCGTTTCCGTTTACTTCACTTGAAGTAGAAACAAGCTGAAAGCCAGTTGCTGTTGGGCTTAAATAATCATTAGTCAGTTCGGCACTGGATGAATTTGCAATTAGTCGTTGGTCATCTCCACTAACAACCATGCCACGCATATTGTCAATCATCTGCCAGCTACCAGTTGTGGTAGATGTTTTAATCATCAACCATTGCGGCTCATAACCAAGTGTTACGGTTGGCCCAGATGTTGACCCATTACCTGTATAACTTCCGCAAGTAATTACATTATCTGAACCGGTCAGACCAAAACCACCTGCGTTATGGGCGAAGAGGTAGGCTACATAAGTAAAGCCATTAGAATTAGTCGATCCGGATGTTCCTACACCAAATGTAGAAGCGTTCATGTCTGGCGCAACAGTCTCACTACCCCACAAGTTTTCGGCTTGATCTGCATATGCGCCTGGATCGTTTAAAAATGCTGCAAATTTTCCGTTAGTTTGAGTACCAGAGCGATGCCAAACAGCCCAACTACCTGTTGAATCATATCGTTTGACTATGATGCACCCTGGAGCAGAACCAAGATTATGACTAACTGTTCTTGGGCTGCCTGTGCCAGTATAAGTAACTACATCAAAGAACTTTGGTTGTTCGCGGAATGTCCAAGAGACATAATCATACAAAGCACTAAAGTTATATCCTGAGTTTCCAGAATCATCGCCTAAGTTATAGCCGTTAGTATTAAAAGCAGTTAGCCCGTTTGCTATAACAGTTGAGGCGTCAGTGCTATTTGATCTAAGAGCATTGGTAGCCCCTCTAACAGTATCATTAAATCTGTTACTACCGGTTTGGTTTCTTGATTTTGTCCAAACCAACCCACCTTTAGTGGATAAGTCAATACCGTTGGTAATTGTTTGAGTAGCCCCAGTACCCGTATAAAGGTAGGTGCTAAACACATCCTCGATGTAATTAGCAACGGTTCCTGGCGCACCGGCCAGCATAAGCTGATTTCCGCTCATGTTAGGTCACATTTCCTTGAACGACGCACACGGTACCGGAGATAAACAGAATGGTTGCCAGTCCTCTTGCAGCCAATGTCATCGTAGCCTTGTCAGAGTCTGTACCGGCGATGTATGCAGTAGTAATCGAGCAGGTGATCGTGATGGTTCCAGAGGTGTTGTTAAACACGCTGATTACATCACCCTCTGCAAATGTAGCGTCCGGAATTACGATTGCACCGCCAGAACCGACCTGAACATATTTACCTACATCTGCCGTTGCCAGAGTGTAAGAACTTGTCTTAGTGCCGACCGCCGGGACATTCCTATACCCAACACTCATGTTTTCGTTGGGGAAGGTGTAAGTCTTTACCGTAGACGCAGGTCCAGCTACCGAGAAAAAAGCATTACCAGTTCCGCCTGATCCGGCGGGCAGGGCGCTCGATAGAGTAATGGTTCCGCCTGAATCTATGGTCAACCTGGTCGTGCCGTTAGTCTGCAGCTCGAGCTGACCGGAGGCGTCCCCGGTCGAGATCAAGCCACCCGAGCCGGATGAGGTTGCGTTTATGGTTGAAGGCATTTCTTACTCCATAATTTTTGTTGCTGATGCCTGAGAGATGACATTTGAGGCAACCAGAAAATCAACCAGCTCCTGCGCTCCGGCTTGCTGTTTGGGTAACTCAGCCTTAACCGTCTTGATTTCAGGCGCTGAGTCGTTGTCCCATTTAACCTTTTCAGCCAGGCTCAAACCCTTACGGAAGTCATCCACTGTCCACGAGCGAGGCATTGGGGCCGGCGGGGGAGGTGGCTCTGGTTTAACCAGTTGGCCGTTTACCCAGCCGTCACCGTTAGCCGCATCGTCAGGAACTTGGGTGTCGTAAAGTTTGGCTATGTCGGGGTGGTAGATCTTTTCTGGATCAGTCCAAGCCACATCTCGAATTTGACCGTTTTCAATCCATGCGTATTTCATGATCAGAATCCTTCTGTCCAATAAAGAACAACTACACCCGTGCCGCCTGAACCTGCGGTAGAACCACTACCACCACCCTGTGAAGAACCACCACCACCTCCAGCGTAACTACCTGATCCACCCCGTGTGTTCGCAGAGCTTTGACAAGATGCCCCGCCTCCACCACCAAGCGGACCACCATTTCCGCCAACTGCTGGGCTAGCCGAGTCACCGGAAGAAGCCCCACCACCGCCACCACCTAAACCGCCATCACCGCCAGTTGGATTTGTCGATCCAGTACCGCTATAAGCTCCACCGCCACCACCACCGGGGGAGCCATTGCCACCAAAACAAATTACCGCACCGCTTGCTCCGGCTCCGCCGCCGCCACCATTTAAGGTTTGATAAATAACATCAATCCATGTGCCGCTACCAGAACCGTTACCAGCCCTCATAAATGCACCAGATGTACTAAATGCACCAATACCAGCACCATTTGATCCAGATGCGTTGGCTGCTCCCGAAACTCCACCTAAAACTGTCGAACCAAACGATCCGCTCCCGCCATTTCCACCAATGACATTACCGCCTGCTGCTGATTGGCCATTTGAACCAGATCCACCACCGCCAGTCATAAAGGCTTGACTAGCAACTAATGCGTCACCACCTCTAAATCCTGCACCGCCGCCGCCAGTAGCTTGGTTTCCTTGGTTTACCGAACTACCAATATTTCCACCACGGCCATTTGGCCCAAGCCCGCCACCACCAGTTGAAGAGGGTTGTGTGCTTGATCCTGAGTTTGTTCCACCTGCCCCACCAGTGCCGTAATGAGATCCAGCGCCACCTCCACCTCCGGCTGTATTGTTTGAAGATTGCCCGGTTCCACCAGCACCACCAGAGGCGGTATATGAGCCTCTTAATGTTGCGCTAGCAGTTCCTGATCCACCTGATCCGGGTGTGTTTCCAGAAGCGTTAGTGCCGCCAGTAGCAGTTAACAGGGTCCCATAAGAACTTGTTCCGCCTTGACCTCCTACTGTTATGGTGTCAAGCGTCTGCCCAGGAATAACATCAATAACTCCATATGCAAACCCACCTCCACCTCCCCCAGCGCTTGGAGTGCTAGAAGTATTGGTTGAAGCACCATTACCACCACCACCCCAAACAGCTACACCGATTTGATACACATTTTGGGGCACAACCTCCGTGGAAGTGGTTGAAGTGATAAGTTTGAATTGTGACCATCTAGCGGGAGCCACACGGGTTGCATAGTTAGGCGGCAACCCAAAGCCGTACATTCCCTTGTTCATTAGAAGTCACCTCCGTAAGCGATTACACGAATGCCAGTCTGGGTCACCGAAACGGTTGCACGAAGCGAGTATCCGGTCGGAATCGTCAGAGGCATGATGTTGGCATTGCCGTTACTAGATAAAGCCGCGGTAAATGCCGGGACTGTCGTGCTTGAGGTAACCGCAATTACCGGAACCTGTTGCCACAAAAAGTAGTTTGTGCCATCAAAGATAAACAGGTTAACAATACAGGCGGTTGTTGTGGCTACACCCTGGATGTCGATGTAGTCGATCCGAGAGCCGCTGGAACCCGCCGTAAATACCGTACCAACCGTCGTAGGCGCGGTCAGCGAGGTATCCGCTGTCGTTAAAAGCGCAGATCCAACCTTTGGGGTGGCTGCGTACTGTGCAGAAGTTGCCATTTAAATCTCCTTAAATTAAGGCAAATGAATCGTTGACTGTTCCGGGAGACACATTTGCTCCGGTCGCTTGGGTAACAAAACCTTGAGCACCACCCGATATTGAAGTAAAGCTCAATGCGCCGCTACCGTCAGTCTGTAGAACCTGTCCGGTCGTACCGTCGGCTGATGGCAGGGTAAAGGTGACATTTGAGGCTACGCTGGCTGGAGCCTGTAGCTCTACATAATTAGTACCGTTGTCGGTATCCTCACCAAGACGCAAGCGCCCTTGGGTGGTTGATGTTCCCTCTGCGGTAAAAATTCCATCGCCGTTGATAATTGCTGGCATGATTTACTCCGGTTTGTTAGGCCACTGAACATTGTGGGGAAAGCCAGCCTGGGCAGGAACATCGCGCAGGGCTTGGCAATAATCTTTCCATTCCTGGCTGGGTGTCATGTCGCTACGGAAACGCCAGTCGGTCTCGGCCAGTCTTTGGTTGCGGTCTGCCCGGACGGATTTCTTGGTCTCTTCGTCCTTGGCCGCCTTGCCTTCGTCATCCAGGGTCTGCACGACATACTTGGTGTGCCACTTATCCCCGATCATCTCTACGCCCTGCCGCACGACAAACTCATACGGGCCAGATGTGGTGGGCTGCGGGCCTTCAAAGACCGGATCGACACCGATGACCTGCATCACCTCGTCGGTCAGCCGGTCAAAGGTCGGGCCATTGTTATCTTTTAGGTACTGGCGGAGTTCACCTTCATACATCACTGCGCCGGTTGATTTGAGTCTGTATTCCATGATTGTTCCTATGCTATTGCGAGGAAGATGTAAGTTGCGCCATTTATACCTGGATTACTAATTCCGTCAGGGGTTGGATTGACAATAAATCCCGACGAATCTGCTTCTAAGTCATCGTCACCATCATCTTCTGCACCTGTTGTGTTTAATAGTAAATATGGATCATTTCCAGCAACGATTCCTCTAGCAGAGTCGTATACGATCCAATTTCCAGCAGCATCTGTTCGTTTAATAAGAACAAATCTTGCCCCGTTAGTAAACCCACAGTTGATGGTTTGAACGCTAGTGCTTCCTGTGTATGATCCTACTTTGCTAACGCCAGCTAAAGTTGCAAATAGGTAAACTATATAAGTTGTGCCAGAAGCGTTGTAGCTGTCTGTAATTCCAAATGTGGTTGATGTTGGTTGAGAAAAAAATCCAGCACCTGCTGCGTATGTATAAGTAGTTCCAACATCAGTTAATTGAAGCCAATTGCGCCTGTAATTTGACGCTCCAAAGTTTGTGCCAACCAACCAATAATTAGCAACAACGCCTGGGTCAGGCGCACGACTTTTTTGAATAATAAGTTCCGGCGCAACACCTAAATTGTGATTTAAGGTTCTATTAGCACTTGTACCTGTATAGCAGACCACATCAAAGAAGCCTGGGGCGCGAGCAAACGCTTCATTTACATAATTAGATCCGCTTGCGTTCCATCCAGTTACTGATGTTGCTGTAGCAAGGCTTATTGTGTTTGTTGGTGCGTCCCATGCCGGCATTCCAGATGTGGCTGCAATTTCCGCATCTGTTGCATTTGTAAACATATAACCTAATCCGGTTAGCCTAGATTGCAAAATGTCAAAGTTGCTTGTGTTTCGACGCATAGTCAACAAAGCATCCGGAACAAATCCCAAACTAAATGAGCGTCCTGCTGTGCCTCCTGCGTATGTATTTGGTGCAAACACACTCGTTCCACTCGTAGGAGTCTTCATCGGGCCGCGACGGATTGCTATGTAAATGTATGTCCCGCCAGCTGCGTTCATCCTTGAATCAGCATTTCTTGGATAAAACCCAGTTGAAGTTATCCACGGGTTATAACTTGATGCATCTTCTTGATAGGAATCATTTGCATAAAGTTCTCTTGCATCTGAACCGACAGGCCAACCACGCATATTGTCGTATAAAAACCAATTACCTACTGCATCCGTTCTTTTTATCATTATCCATTGTGGTTCATAGCCAAGTGTTATTGTTGGCCCAGGAGCTAAACCGTTTCCTGTGTAGCTTCCACAAGTAATCACATTATCTGATCCGGTCAGACCAAAGCCACCTGCGTCATGGGCGAAGAGGTAGGCAACATAGGTTCTTCCATTGGCGTTATACAATGAAGAATCATCATTTAATGTAAAACTTGTGCTACCAACAGATGAGATCCAAGAGTATGTTTGTTCAGCACCTGTTGTATTTAGATACAAAAACTTAGATGTTCCTGTTGATCGGTGATAAACGATCCATTGATCTGCGTTACTAGTGCATTTAATAATAATGCAGCCAGGCGTACTACCAAGGTTATGAGATACAGATCTTGCACTACCTGTACCGGTATAAGTAACTATGTCAAAAAATTTTGGCTGTTCGCGGAATGTCCAAGAGGCATAGGTATATGCAGAAGAACCAGTGCCGTTTAAGTTAGGATCACTTGTATTTATTGAAAATCCAGTCGTGCTAAATGGAATTAATCCACCAAAAACAGAACTTTGTGCGCTAGTGCTATTTGTTGAAAGGCTATAACCAGCAGTTCTTGCGCTATCAAAAAGCCAATGCGCCCGTGTGTTTCCAAAATCTTGTAAACTTCTATTTTTAATCCAAACCAACCCGCCTTTAGTAGACAGATCAATTCCGTTGGTAATAGTCTGTGTAGAGCCGTTACCCGTATAAAGGTATGTGCTGAACACATCTTCGATGTAAACAGGTGCGGTGGTCTGGGCGAACTCCCCAAACCCTTGAACTGATGCTGCTCCTCTTGTAGCGATCAGGGGCATTACGCAAACCTCGTCTGAGCTGCAAACACCGTAAAGGCGGCGTTGCCTGTCTTAATGATCGTGTAAGTGTAGGCATCAATGCTGCTAGCGTTACCCGCACTCCAAGCCGTGCCACCCTGATACTTTGGCGTAACACTTGATCCATCGACCTGCACCACATTGTTGTAGTAAGCCGTTGCACCCTGGGTCACAAAGAAGGCCACGGTCAAAGACTCGCCGGTTGCCATCAGGGTATTAAGACTCGTGCCGCTCGATCCACGGAAGTTAACCGTCCAGTTAGCCGAGGCGTTTGATGTGTAATACAGCACCGCTTGGGTCGTTACATCGTAGTTGATTGTTCCAGTAGCTGCCGTAGCCGAGATCGTGGCGGTCTCCAAGACATCGGCAATCTTCAGTCCAGCCGCACTCGATGTGCCGACCATCGTGACCTTGTTGGCAAAGACTGCGCTTTGGTCAGTCCCTAGGGTGACCGCGGTTGTTGTCCCGTTGGTCTGGAGAAGCAGTTGGCCGGTTGTATCGCCAGTGTGGACTAGCGAGGTTCCGGAGGTAAGTCCTGCTGAAATCGTACTCATGTCTACTCCTTAAATCACGACCCAGCGTTGGCCGGATGAAACCGTTACATTTTGACCCGAGGCGACAGTAATTGGCCCCACGCTCCAACCATTGGTCCCTGAGGCGATCGTGTAGCTCGTGCTAACGGTGGTGCTGTTCACAAATATGCCGTTTGATGCCACCGGTGCGCTTGCCTTTAACTCACCCGTGCTGGGCTTATAAAGCAGCTTGGCGTTACTGGTATAGATATTTAAGGCAGACCCAGAGGTAGCCTGTAAGAACGCCGGGTAGTAATCAGTCGAGCTCGAGGTGTCGTTAGTGATCGTGGCGCCGCTCGTAATTGTCGTCCAGCTCAGCACCCCCGCGCCGTTGGTCACCATCGCCTGGCCGTTAGTTCCGTCAGCAGTTGGATACTTTAAGGCGGCTGGGTTATTGAAAAATAGCTTAACCGTGCCAGACGCATTCTCCATGTACATCGACATGTCGTTGTTGGCAATGTTTAATGCCAACTCACCTGCCACCAGGTTTGCCGCGCTAGGTACCGTCGTTGCTGTAGTGCTGTAATACAGCGATATTGGGGTAAAGCCTGCCTGTGCCATTAAAAGGTACCTCCAAAAATTCCTGTTGTTGCCACCATAGTCCCGGCGGTCAAAGTATTAGTTGATGGATTGTAAGTAAGGTCAGAATCTACTTCTACCGCCTGATTTCCGGTCGTAGCATCAACAAAAGCTGGATAAAAAGTTGCGTTAACTGATGTGGCAGTTACTGCAACATTATTTGCATTCGTTGCGGTTCCCGCATTTGTTGCATTACCTACCGTAACCCCAGACGGGTCAGACCACTGCGGAGCTGTACCGCTTGATGTCAGCAAGAATGTTGAGCCGCCGATTCCAAGTTTGGTTAGGGCGGTTCCAGCGGAGTAGTAAACCAGGTCGCCGGCCGTATATGAAGTTACCCCGGTTCCACCGTTTGATGTCAGAACCGTGCCCGTAAGGCTGATGTTGGGGGTAGATCCGCCCGAGGAAGCCAAGGGGGCTGAGGCCGTAACACTCGATACGCCAGCAACTACTGCAGACCACTGGAAGGCGCTTCCGGTCCACTCTAGGTAGGTGTTCGCTACCGTCGGGGCGGTCGCAAAGGTCGTGGTTCCTGCCCCGGACTGATAAAGGATCTGATTTGCGGCTCCACCGGCCACATTGGTGGCTGTAGTAGCCGTGGTCGCGCTCGTGGCGTTTGTAGCGTTTCCTACGGTAACCGTTGCGGGATCGGTCCACTGGGGGGCCGTACCGCTCGAGGTAAGCATATAAGTCGAGCTACCAATACCCAGCTTTGAAAACGCTGTACCGGCCGCGTAATAGACCAGGTCACCGGCAGTGTATGAGGTCAGCCCAGTTCCACCGAGGGAGGTTAAAACCGGGGATGTCAGGCTGAACTGAGTTCCGGTTAGGGTTAACCCTGTGCCTGCAGAATAAACCTGAGATGCCGAGAACTGGGTAAAGGTAAGGTTTGTGGTGCCAATAATTATTGGGTTATTGGTCGTCAGTACATAAGACTCACCAGCCCCGGTTAGACCCTCTTGAACGAAGAAGTAGTCTCCCGATCCAAGACCTGTGGTGCTATCAGGCTTGTAAGTGTTCTCGTTGGTCGCCCGGGTCAGCACCCAAGGGGTAGACCCATCACCCACCGTCGTGACCGTGTAGATGCCGTTATGGGCTGCGTTGGCCTGGTTATAGACCAAGACCCGGTTTGTAGCAGATAAGTTAACCCCATCGATTTGGATGGCAGCATTCGCCCCAGCGTTGGTTAGGGTAGCCCCCACCCCGGCGTTTACTAGGCCGCCAATCGTAAGCCCAGTGCCGTTTGTGAAGGTCGTGATCTCCGGTCCGTTATAAGACAGAGACAGGGTGACCTGGTTAGCCGCCGGCACCGAGAAGACATAGTAAGCCGTCCCAGCCACGATCCCGTTGGATGTGGACGAGAAGACAATCTGATCGTTTACCGAAAGGCTCGGGGATGTTGAGAATGTCAGGGTCGTGCCACCCACGATATCCGTAACCGTCACCGAGGTGCCGCCAGGCGTATAGGTGGCGTTTAGGGCGGTCGGAGTCTCTACCCGGACTGGGGTGTGAATCGTGATTCCTGAGGAAACCGCATCGTCCACATACTGCTTGGTGGCCAGCTGCAACGCCGAGCTCGGCGGCTGGGTTACCGTTACCGATGTCAGCCCGGATGGGGTAAGGCTATATGACGGGCTTCCACCGTTATTTACTAAGACACCTGTGCCAGAGGCCAAGAAGGTTGTGGCTCCAGCGCCGGATTGATACGGAATCGACCCCGCGGCGCCGCCTGCAAGGTTTGTGGCCGTTGTGGCCGAGCCGACTGACAGGCTCGATTGGTTAGTCCACTGCGGTGCGGTACCCGATGAGGTTATGACCTGACCGTTAGTGCCGATCGCAAGTTTCGATAAAGCCGTCCCGGTGGCGTAATAAACAATATCGCCAGCGGTGTAAGAGGTAAGCCCTGTGCCGCCATACCCAGTGGCCAGGGTTCCGGCCATGCTGATGGTTCCGGATGTTGTAATCGGGCCGCCAGAGAAGGTTAATCCCGTGGAGCCACCACTAACATCCACCGAGGTAACCGTGCCCGCTCCTGGTAAAGCTGCCCAGGTGAAGGCGCTGCCGGTCCACTTAAGAAATGTGTCAGTTGAGACCGGGGCAGATATGAAGCTAGTTGTATCTAATCCGGTTTGGAATACAACTTGGTTAGCAGCTCCGCCGGCAACATTTGTGGCCTTGGTCGGGGTTCCCGTAAGCGTTAAGGTTCCCGAAGTTGTAATCGGACCGCCTGTAAAGGACAGCCCGGTCGTGCCCCCAGATGCGTCTACAGAGGTGACCGTCCCGTCACCTGAACCGAAGGTAAACCAAGAGCCCGCATAACCCTCAAATTTTGAGCTTGTGGTGTTATATCGAATCTGTCCGTTTGTTCCACCCGGACGCTGCCCGGTGGTGCCTACTGGCACGGTTATTGCACCAGTGCCCGGAACTATTGGATTATCCGACAGGCCAATCGTTGGATTGCCTGGGCCTGTTCCGTTGGCTACATCGATTTCATTATTTGTGCCGGTAATTTGTAGGGCAGTAACGCTGCTTCCGCTGACGATACCCAAAATACCGGTGCCAGCTAGCCCTGCAAGCGATCCTACGGCACCTGAAAGGCTGATTGTTGGGTTTCCTGAGACACCGTTGCCGTCAGCTACAGAAACGCCCGTGGAGCCTGTAATCGTGCGACCAACCATGGTCGAGGCGCCAGTCTTTGCCTGTAGCCCCAAGGTTGAGGAAAACAGGCTGGCTACTGCCCCGGCAAGGCTAATCTGCATGGTGGACTGAGCCCCACCATCGGTAAGACCTAAACCCGCCCCGACAGACAGCGCCCGGCTATTTGTAAGGCTAGGCTCTTGGTTGACCGTAATAAAGGTCTGCGTCTGACTCGGCGAGGCAGCGATAGCCCCGGTCGTAGTTTGGACGGTCTGCCCGTTTTGGACAATAGGTACCGCCTCGGTGCCCGTTATGGCGCCAGCGGCGGGTAGTTGGGTAATGGTGACTTGGGCTGAAGGCATTATGGGCTCGGGCTAATTACATCGAGGTTGCCGTTGTTTTCCGGGTTATCTTGGTTGCCCTGAGTCGATATCAGGAACTGGCCATAACCACCGGTCTGCAACGCCGGTTGAACATTTGCAACGCTTAGATCCGGCCGGGGAAAGCGAAGATTAATCCGCTCAGTCTTCCTGGCCGGTAAGCGATAGGGGTCAAACTGGTCTTTACAGCCTTGGTCGCAGACACGAAGCCCAGGAAAGTTGGGATCTGGCCCTAAGTCCACATAGGCGCGTTTCATCTTGCACCGATCGCACACGGCAATCGCTACAGATGTCAGCCCACTGGTATTTAGGAATCTAGGCATTATTTCGTATACACCGCGATGTTAGGTGCAAAGTAAATCGGCGACTTATCGCGCTCCTCTTGCTCTGCCTCGTAGATGTAACGGTCTGACATCTTTTCAAGATAAGCAATCCGATCGGGAGCCACATTCGGCATCTCTAAGGCCATCCGGTGAGCTAGCAAGAAGACCACCGCCTCGTACCATCTCTGAGGCACTTCCAGCTCGTCGGTCAGGGCTCCCACATCCATGATCTGACGGGAATACCAAACCGTCATCTGAATAAACGGGTCGTTTGGCACCGGCCATAGGTACATGGTCGGCTGCGGGATCGTGCGGTCAAACCAAAACTGGTAGGGCTGATTGGCCGTAAAGTTTTGATTAGGCAGGTTTGTGTAGTCGTCCCGGTTAAGCCTGGCCATCTGAATCAGGCGGGCGTTATTACCCACATACCACTCGCGCAGGGCTAGGGTCGTCCCGCTGTAAGCCCGTACCCGGTAGTACTCGACGGTTTGGCCGGGATCGACATCCGTCCAAATCCACTCGTTATCGGTGACGACTACTTGCCCCAGGTCCTCAAGCGTGCGCCAGGTAGTTCCGTCAACCGAATACTCATAGATGATATTCCAAGTAGCAGTACCACCCCCTGCAACATAAGGCAGGATGCCAATAGAGCCGGCATAAATAGGATTGTCAGTGCCATAGAAGACGGAGATGTTTCCGTTGGCTGAGGTTTGTTGACAATAAGTGTCAATATCGGAGTCTGCGACAAAGCTAACTGTCCCCCCTGCACTTGTGGCGTAATCGCCGCTCGGACGGTTCATGGTGCGATAAAGCACATTCAGGACATCAATACAGCCCAAGGGCATCGTATAAATGTACTGATCGGCCTTCAGACCAAAAACCTTCTTATTAATTGCCCAGTAATTGATGCCCCGGTTTGCTAAGGCAGACAAGGCAAAATACAACGACTCCCGGGCAGACAAAACCTGCTCGGATGTAAGCTCCTCAGCTAGCTTTCCGCATCTGCGAGCTCCATGGTCGATCATGGTTTGAACATTGATGACCGTGGTTGAAACGGTTCCTGAGTACGCCATTTACCACCCCGGACAATTCCAGCGTTTCATGGATGCGCGGGCCCTACTTCCGCGCTCGCTTTTCTCAGCTACTGGCCCCATTCGTGCGCAGAATGAGTCCCTACGCTTTCCCCCCTGAGGTTGCGGTGCCTTGAGATTTGATCCGGTCTCCCGGTTATATTTTGCTCGACCTTTAGCGGTCAGTCCTGCGCCCTGGCTTGCCGGCAGCTTCTCGCCGCGACCGATTGCAAGGCTGACATCACCGCCTTTTTTCATTTTCTCAGGCAGTTTGGCATAAGCCTTTTTGCTTACATTGGCCTCAGTAAACTCAGCTGCTACAGACGGCTTAATCCCAACCTTCTTAGCAAACTTTGGGTTGTACTCGGCAGCCTTCATGAGCCTAAACTGAGCTTTTGACTTGGCTGGCATTTAAGCTACCTGTTGAACGCTAACAATTATTGAAGGAATTGCTGGGTAAGCTGGTGTTATCGACGCCGGCAAATGTTCAAGCGTTACCTGAGTCGATGATGGCAGCCAAAAAATCTGTACATAGTCAGCAGAATTTAAGTCCAAAAAGATATTCCAAGCTGCAACCATGTAACCAAAAATGTTTGATGTTTTTCTGGCGGGCACCGTAACAATTGTTGCCGAATTTGCCAAATCAGAGCCATTCACCTTGAACCAGATCACAACCTCATGTTGGCTATTGTCAACATTTTTTAACTGTGCGCTAAATTGGAGATCATAAACTCCAGTATTTGGCACTGTTAGTTTTGAATTATCAACTAAGGTAATTCCATCGGCTATGTCTTGGGTGTTGTAGGTAATTACAGTACCAGCAGAAATATTTCCTGTTTGATCTGTGCTATCGCTCCAAGCGCCGTAAGCCCGATTGTAAGCAATGATGTCGCCTACAGTTGTCTTTTTGTTGTCACCGCTTTGAACGATGGGGACTAATTCAGCACCAGTAAGCGGCAGTGTTGCCGCAGTCATTGCTGAAATCTTGGTATCCGCCATTTAGGACTCCAATTCAATCTTGTCGTCATTCTCTTGTAAGACATATCCTGAGTCTTCCATGAGAATGTAAAAAGGGCCAGCAGCAATTGGGCCGCGCACAATCACCGATTGGCCACCTACATCACTGCCATATCCACTGCTAGCGTCGGCAACTACACCAGATGCTTGACCTGGGTAGGTGTTAGCAAAATTTGCTACGAATTCAAAACCAACGCCATGGTCGGACATTACGCAATTCCTGCCTGAATGAGCTTTAGCACCACGGTTCCATCGCCCGAGTTCATGGTGATACGAATTGCTGTCACCGGAAACGCATAGTTACCATCTGCATTCGCAATTTGTGCGGCTACAGTAGGATGCGGAAACCAATTTGCAAAACTTCCTGCTGGATCATCAAAAGTATGCTGAACTGTAAAGTTCACAGTTCCAGTCTTTACAACACCAAAGCCAACATTAAACGGCGTGGCGTTCAAATTCATGACAATCGGGGTGCTGGAACCAACTCCCACTTGAGTTACGGTTTGTAGTTTCATCGTTTGTTCCTTAAAAAGCGGGGGCTTTCGCCCCCACCTCATTTAGCACATACCGCCGCTGCGCATTTTCTTTCCGTACTTGCTGTAGACCTCTACATCTTTAGTCTTAGCAGCCTTCATAGCGGGGGCGTTTTCTTTCTCAAATTGGCTATGCAGCCGCTTTTCAGCAGGCGTCATGACCGCGCCACCTTTTTTGAAGGTACCGGAAAGTTTGCTGATGCTTACGGGTGTAGACGGGGTTTTATGACCCTGGGGCATGCTTTCTGCCTTACCCGAGTCATTTACCGCTCCACCCTTAGCATACTTTTTTGCGGCACCACCTTTCTTGTAGCCGCCACCGTTACCCAGCTTCACGCCACCTGTTTTGGCAGGCGAGTGATCAGGCTTGGTCGTGACCATCTTGGTGTTTTTGTACTCACCAGCGTCACGGGAACCTTCTTTCTCGGTGATGATGCCGCCAGCGGCCTTTTTCATAACCTTGCCGCCGTACTTATAGCCGCCTTGACCGTAGACCACGCCACCGGTTGCGTAACCGCCCTGACCCTTAACTACACCGCCGGTCTTCAGGCCTTTGTGAGCTTTAGAGGCAGGCTTTCCGGCATGCTCTTTAAGTTTCTTAGCGACATCGGATGTGGCTTTCGCCTCGGCCTTGTGCTCAGCCATCGACTCCTCAGCCTCGCCACCCTTTTTCATCATGGCAGCGGCACGGCCTACGGGGGCGGCAGGACCGGCACCCATACCGCGCATCATGCGACGACGGTCAGCCAGTGCGGGACGCATCGGTGACTTACCGGGCATTGAACCACCGCGGGCCGGCATACCTGCAGGCATCGGGGTAGCGGTCGGGGCAAGAGCACCGCCCATTTGCATTTTCTTCTCTACTTTTCCACCTTTTTTGAGCTTTAACTCAATAGATGGCTCTGTGGTCATCATTTTGACCATCGGCTTAAACTGACCCATTTTCTGGCTCCTTAGATTCGGTTGACTCAGGAATATCCAATCTGGCAACTAACGCATTCATGACATCGATGGCCGCCTGAGATGCTACGGCCACATCATGTGCATGCTCGCGCTGCTTGATCATTTTGGAAATTTCTTCCTGCAAAAATTCCTTAGTGATCTGCATTAACTAAAAGAAGCGTAGGCCGGGACATAGTAATCAGTGCCACCAATCCGAACCTTGATTGCCTTGGACACGGTAGCGACTGCGGTTGCCGTTGGGGCAATCGTTGCTGCTGGGCCAGATGCAATGTTGATCAGCGACTGCACTTCACCGGTCTGAGTTCCGCTATCCGTTACCCGGATAAAGGAAGACTCTGCGCCCAAAGTCACATTGACGCTGTAGTCGGTGTCCAGCTGCAGAACAGCCAGTGTGCCGCCAGGAGTAGTTGCTGAGCCGCCCAAGGTTGCACGGATGGCGTTAGCTGCACCAGAGATCGTACCAGTGGTATTGATCGAGGTGGAGATGTGTGCGCCGTTGATCGTGCCGCCAGCCGCTGCACCTGCGCCGGTTACCCGGGTAAATGCACGGAGGGTTTCGCCAGAACCAGTGCTGGTGATATCCAGACGCTGATAGGAAAGACGGGTATCGCCAGTTGTCGCCGAGCTCGTTGCATAGGAGCTGGAGATATTTTGCGCAGAAGTTACGGAAATCGGATCTGCGGCACTGCCAGACTCAAAACCATTGTTTGATCTTACTGGGCCGGAAAAAGTAGTACGGGCCATGATATTCCTTTCGTGTAGTAGCACCTTGCCTTACTGTCTCTACTAAGTCTGCTAGGCCAGTCAGTAAGGCTAAACATCCTAGAAAACCCCCACCGGATCGCTCCGGTGAGGGACTTACTGCTTAGACTCCAGGGGTACCGTACATAGCACGGGGGTCCGTGAAGCCAACATCGTAACGCTCGGTTGCCTTGTACCGCATGGTGTCGGTCTCAAAGTCACCTTCCATGGTCTTCTCCAAACCACGGCGCATCATCAGCTTCATGCCTTCTGGAGCGTCGGTCTGCACCCACCATGCGGTGGAGGAAGTCAGACGCGACAGAACAGCGGCACCCTCGTCGAGCAGTCCGATGGACTTGATCGGGTTGATGTCGTTGTCTGCGGTACCAGAACGCAGAACGGACTTCAGCAGAACCTCGGCCTGGAAGACATTGCCCGGGGCCACCACCAATTGGCGGGGAACCAGACGGATCTTCTTGCCGTTGTTGTCCACTGCCTGACGGATCTGAATGAGCATCTGCTCAAGCGAGGTCTGTGACAGGTTAGCGGGCGTGGTCAGCAGGTTGCTGAAGGTGCCGTTTACGATCGGGTGCGAAGCGGAGTTCAGCTGAACGCCGTCGCCACCGGGGTAGGCACTGTTAAATGCGCGGTTAAGCACATTGGCCGACAGGGTCTCCTTGGTCTCGATCAGGGACTGAGCGAGATGGCGGGCATACACCTGGCCGATACGGATGTGGTCGCCGTCTTCAACAAGAACTTTGGTCAGTGCAAAGGCCAGGCCATAGACACTGTACACATAGCGCTTGAGGAAGAGCACACCGCCCTGCTGATAGGTAACCGGAGTTCCATCAGGCAGTTGCGGAGCTGCGCCAAATCCATAAAGGACCGGCTCTTCGTGATAGTTACGGGGAATACCTTGTTGCTCACGGAAAACCCGTGACCACTCGTCGGTACGCTGATCATAGACTCCGTCGAAGCATTCATTGAGGATCGGCTCAACTATGCTTCTAAAGTCGGTACTGCGCATCGGGGCTGCCATTTATCTGCCCTCCTTAGATTGCGTTAACAGTACCTGCGTACTGAGACTCGCTGATTTGCACCCGTACAATCGTGTACGCATCTCCCCACGCATTATCTGGGTAGGGGGCTAAGTCGATGACACGACACTGTTTGGCGTTACCCGAACCAGCAGCCGAGGTACCCAGGGTAGCCTGCGACAAACCAGTTGTGGTGGAGCCAGCGGTCGTATTCGTGATATCAAACTCGTCACCAATCGCGGTCTGAGACAGGGAACCATCTACCTGGATCTCATAGACGATGTTGGCGTCTTGATAAAAATAAGCAATCACGGAACCAACTTGGAAAGACTCGTTAGCAGGCCAGTAGTTGCTTACACGACGACGACCAGTTGCGTCGGTCCACTCAACGCCTGCAAAGGCGCCAAGGAACGGGTCACCGGTACCGGCCACTTCAATCCAGCCGGAGGTGTTCATTTTCACGGGTTGACCTTTGAGAATGTTGCTAGCATAGCCAGCGGATACATTCCCTGAAGTCGAAACCGCTTGTATTCCGTTTGCAAGAGCGAAGGCACGATCCAAACCAGAGGGATGGTATGCCGGGCGCAGGCCAAACGGAGCAGAGGTTGCACTCATTTGCTACTCCTTAATGGTTGATAAATCCTCCCTTGCCATTAAGAAAAGATTGGCGCGGGAAGGGGTTTGTCAAGGTCGCCTAGTCCCTCGCCCTCAACCTGCCCGAGTCTTCGACCCGAACTGTCCTTGCCGACCTGTTGTTCCGCCTGCACCTTGATCTTGTTTGCCTCTTCAAGAGGCTGATCGTGGTGAAAGTGGGTCATGATGGCCTGATAAACCTCTTCAGGGATCTTGAATAACAACATTTCATTGCATGCGACATGACCAATGTGTTCGCCAGCCTTTACGCGATAATTTTCAAACCCTGAGATTTCATCGGCGCTAACCGGAACATACCCAAGGCGCATTCGCTTATCAATGCTGTCGTAACTATTAGTGGTTGAGAGCCAAACGACATGCCACCCAGGAATATGGGGGGCCTTTGGCAATGCTTCTGGCGTGAATTCATCCTTCCACATCTTCAGACGCTCATCAGATGACACGAACATATCCTCCGGGGCCCTACGGCTTGCGTCCTCGCTAGCACGAGTTTCGCGTGAACCGGCAGATACAGATTTTTTGAGTCGAGAATCCATTGTTAGCTCCTATTTTCGTTGTGCTGCTTCACGGGCATATCGGGCAACCATCTTGGCCTTCATCTTGGGATCGTCCCAAAACCCGGCCTCCTTCATTGCTCGTACCTGCTCCACGCTCAAGGTAAAGGTGTTCCGGCTACCGCCACCACCCGTTTCCCTTTCGCTTCCTGTCACAACGCTTTTCGGACCTCTCTTTCTTGGAGTCTCGTAAGTAGAGTCAGTATAGGCATCACTTTCTTCATCCTGCAACTCAGTTTCAATTCGGGCGGAAAGCTCTTGCCAATAGGTTTGCGTGGCCGGGTTAAAGCCCTCTCGAGCCAGTTGAGCATCGATCTGTTTGGCCATACGGCTTCTCGGATCTGCACCCTCCGGGTCGTACCAAGAGTTCTTTTCCATCCAGCGCTTGGCGTACTTTTGAACCATTGGGCTCTCGGCTGCCTGGTAGACCTTTGCCTGCTGCTCCTGCTGAGCCTTCATTGCAGCTAGCTGGTCGTACCGGTCTTTGGCCGCCATCATGGCCTCTTGAGCGCCAACTAAGGCGGCACCGTCAGCCTTATCGGTGGCCTCTTTCAAGCGGATCTTGGCGTACTTGATCCTGGCCTCCTCGTCTTCCATAGCCTTTTTGAGCTCGGAAAGACGCTTAGCCTCAATCTCCTGCTTGAAAACGGCCATCTGCTCGCGCATCTCTTGGATTTCGCGCTCATAGGCTACGAGCCGCTCGTCTTTTTCATGCTGAACCCGCTTTATGTACTCCTTTTTGGCCTTGCGGCGGGCTCTCCTGGCCTCCCGGACGGCGTCTGTGTCGCCCGGTTGGTCTTGGTCTTCGTCCTCTGCCGGGGCGGCTTCAGCCTTTGGGGCCTCCTCCTGCTCCGGTTCATCGGTAAGCATGCTGTCAGGCAGCTCAACCGTCAGAGAACCGTCTTTTTCCTCGGAAATCTTTATATCTTCTTCTTTTGCTTCTGCGTTCATGATCTACCCCTATACGAAGGCTTTCATTGCAAGTGGATCTCCGGTCAGCTTGGCAATCACCTCATGGTCATTAATCACCATGAATAGAGCCGGATCTTCTTCGCCTGGGACTTCTACCTCCCAGCGATCTCCACCCCACTTGGGAACACGCAAAAAGTCCCCCACCTCGCACCACGACCCCTCGGGCCACGGTTCCATGGTGTCTCGCTTTTTAAACGCCAAGGGGCCAATTTCCACGACTTTGGCCACCATGTTGTTCCACTTCTCGGTTTCCTTGGTTTCTTGGACCAAGATAATCCCAGCGCTTGTAGCCTTCTTTTTTGAGCGTCGCAGCTGAACTAAAATGCGGGCTCCAAGAGGTTTGGCACCGGGGTCTACGCTCGGAAATGCCCAAGCCAACTCAGCGTCGTTAGACGCTACCGGTTCATTCATCTTCATCGTCTTCCTTTAAAAGGTTATTCAGGATGTCTAAGGCCTCCTGTAGCCCTTGATGCTGGCCGACTAGCCGCTGATAAGACTCCCATGTATTCGCCATACCTCCAGCGAGGGACGAGGCTATTTCAGCCTGCCTAGTCTTAATCGAGCCAATCAGATCCGAAGTTGTGGTCATTTTTCGTTAGCTTGTGCGAGACCCCCTTTCGGTTCCGATTTGGTATCCGAATTGGTTTTCTGCCCCTTGGGCTGTAGGCTTTCGCCATCAAGAGGCACACCCATAGCCAGGCGGGCGTGGTAGTTAACCAGCTCGCTTTGCTGCTCTTTGTCGTAAT
>Ga0315904_10000571_pt1 | contig 58573 bp, 59 predicted proteins | sample LakEriMetagenome_6_FD_203529 | JGI IMG/M metagenome (GOLD analysis project Ga0315904, IMG submission 203529) | Freshwater fungal communities from buoy surface, Lake Erie, Ohio, United States - Buoy 12 MA120 | ecosystem: Environmental > Aquatic > Freshwater > Lake | place: USA: Lake Erie, Ohio...
GCTTGATGTCCCCTGCAGTTACGTGGAAGCCCAGACCTTCTTTGTTAAAGACAACCTCAAGATACTCAGGAATTGCGGTTGCATCTGCTTCAATCTTTAGAGTCTTGTGCTCAAGATCGATTACGGTCCCAGACTGTGATTCACCAACCACGTGAACTGGAACTTCAACGTGAACACGCTCACCCTTGACAATCTCGACTAGGTCGATGTGCTCAATAACCTGAGTCACAACATCCTTCGAAGCGGATTTGACCAGAACAGTCTCGGTCTTTCCATCGAGGGTTAATTCGATAATGGCGTTCTTGTAACGAAGCACCAAAGCGACCTCGTGAGCTGGAAGAGTGATGTGTCGTGGAGTTGATCCGTGGCCGTAGATAACAGCTGGGGTTCTACCTGCTGCACGGGCCTTGCGGGCTGCACCTTTTCCAAAGCTAGAGCGCATCTCGCCGACAAGTTTGTTTACTGACATTTTTCTATCCTTATTTATTCGTTCAACTCAAGCTGATCGCGAGGAACTAAAACTACCCCGTCGATTACGGTTACTTAACCCTCGCCGTTGTTACTAGGGCAAGTCTACTCGGGCTTGAAGAGCTTCTGCAAGGTGAATCTGGCTAGTAGTGCCACAGCCAGGATGATAAGGCTTATTGGCACTGCCGGTCCCGGTACATTCAATAACAGCAATAAACAAAGCGCTAAGCCAACTACCGCGACAACTAGGTGTTGCTTACGCTCAGCTTTTGGTTGCCTGAGCACGCTCAGATGTCCAATTGCGTAGTAGAGCAGCACGCTAAAGCTAGAAAACCCGATAACCCAGGCAGTGTATTGCTTGGTTTCAATTAGCACTATCGCCCCAACTGCAATAAGTAATTCTGCTAGCCAGGGGGCTCCAAAGCGGTTGCGCTTTTCAAATACCCTAGGCAGTTCCCGATCTTCTGCCATAGTAGCGGCAGTTCTGGAAACACCAGCTAAGAGGGCAAGGATGGAACCTAAGCTAGCGGCTAGCACCACAGCGTCAATTACCCCTGAATTAAACCAAGGTGCGCTTCTAGCCAACAAAGCTTCGAAGGTGGCATCGGGCATTGCCTCATTGCCAGTTCCAATAACGCCGGAGACAACAATGGCTAGTAAGAAGTAAAGGACAATAACTATTCCGAGGGAGATGACTATTGCCCTAGGGATATTCTTTTTTGGATCTCGAACCTCATCGCCTAAAGTAGCCACCCGCGCATATCCGGCAAAGGCAAAGAAAATTATCGCTGCTGCGGCCAGAGTGCCCTGATTTGCAGTAGCACCAAGCGCTAGATCGTTTAGAGCTTGCGAGGAAAAGCCATTACCTAAGCCAACAAAAATACAGAAAGCCAAAAAGGCTAGAGTGACGGTTGCCAATATGGCAGCTACAAGGGCTGTTCTATTTATTCCTAACAAATTGAGAGAGGTCATCAGCAAGACTGCCAGTGTGGCAACATGTATTTCATTCAGGAGATTTGGTGCAGCCGGGTTAATTAAAGTACCCTGCGGAACAAGGTAAAGCTGAATGATCAGCGCTATCGCGGCGATAGATGCGATCTTGCCAAAGACAAACGAAAAGCCGGCGATAAAACTAATACTTTTTGGTAGATACACCCTTGAGTATGCGTAGATGCCGCCAGCTCTAGATATTCCACCGGCCAGTTGATAAACCGAGGCTGCATTTAGCGAAGCAACTATGGCAGCAAGTAAGAGTGCAATGAAGAACCCGTTTCTAGCTGATTCGTAGGCTGCGCTCCAGACGAAGAAAACACCAGCGCCAAGCATCGAGGCTACCCCGATGGCCACTGCTCCTAGAAGGGATAACTGCTGTTTTTTAGACGTGGCCATCAAAAAGGATGGTCACGCTGTCATCGTTGAATACCGATGAAATGGCTCTAGCCACCAGCGGAGCAATCGATAGCACAGTAAGTTTCTCAAATTGCTTTTCAACAGGAATTGGCAGCGTGTTAGTCACAATTACGTTGTCAACTTCAGGACCTGACAAACGCTCAACCGCAGGATCGCTAAAAACCGCGTGCGTAGCAGCAACAATGATTCTTCCGGCACCGTTATCGCGAAGTGCTTTGGCGGCAGCCACGATGGTTCCGGCAGTGTCAATCATGTCGTCAACTAGAACACAGACACGTCCTTCAACTTCACCGACAAGTTCATTTACCTGAACCTGGTTAGGTTTGGTCGGGTCACGACGCTTGTGAATAATTGCAAGCGGTGCACCTAAACGGTCTGCCCATATATCCGCTACCCGAACTCGACCTGAGTCTGGTGAGACTACCGTGATCTTGTCTGCGCCGAAGGTTTGCTTCACGTGATCGGCGAGAAGTGGAAGAGCCCACAGGTGATCTACCGGGCCATCAAAGAATCCCTGAATCTGCGGTGAGTGAAGATCAACAGACATCAGTCGGTCTGCGCCAGCTGCCTTATAGAGATCGGCTACCAATCGAGCTGAAATTGGTTCACGACCTTTATGTTTCTTATCTTGTCTGGCATAAGGGAAAAACGGAGAAACCACGGTGATTCGCTTAGCGCTAGCACGCTTGAGCGCATCGATCATGATTAGTTGTTCCATAAGTTGGTCATTGATCGGTGCCGAGTGCGACTGAATGACGAAAGCATCAACACCACGAACCGACTCATCGAAGCGAACAAAAATTTCACCGTTAGCAAAGTTATACGAGGTGGTTGGCACAATCTCGGTGCCTAGCAGTGTCGCAATCTCTTGGGCAAGTTCTGGGTGGCCTCGGCCACTGGCTAAAACCAATCGTTTCTGTCCCGAGGTTTTTATCTGCACTTACCCGATTTCCTTTACTCTTTGGCTTTCTTAGCGGCTTCAGCTGAACTGGTTTCGCCACGGTTAGCTAGCACCCAGTTGGCAATACTACGCTGTGGGGCAACGTTCATGGCTAAATCTCCAGCTGCAACATCTTTACGTACCACCGTACCAGCGGCGGTATAGGCTCCATCGGCTATCTCGACAGGTGCAACGAAGACGTTATGTGAGCCGGTTCGCACATGTGAGCCGATGGTGGTGTGGTGCTTATTGACCCCGTCATAGTTGGCAAAGATAGTGCCAGCGCCGATGTTGCTTTGCTGGCCTATGGTGGCATCGCCGACATAGCTTAGGTGTGGAATCTTTGAGCCAGCGCCGATCTTGGCATTCTTAGTTTCAACAAAGGTGCCGATCTTGCCACCTTCGCCTAGGTGAGTGCCAGGTCGTATATAACTAAATGGGCCCACTGTTGCATCTGCTTCAATCACAGCTCCGTTGACATCAGATTTTCTAATCGTGACATTTGCACCGATGACAGAATCGTGGATGCTAACTTCAGGGCCAATTACGCTGCCGCCACCAATACTAGTTATGCCTTTGAGGTAGGTTCCAGGTAACAAGGTCACATCTTCACCGAGCACTGCGGTGATGTCAATAAATGTTGTGTCGGGATCCAAAATGGTAACTCCAGCCAACATCCAGCCTTGGCAAATTCTTGAGTTTAGTTCCCTGGCAACTTGCTGCAGCTGAACTCTGGTGTTGATACCGGCTACTAGCCAGTTATCTCTGACCGCTAGTGCTTGAACTTTACTTCCAGCCTTAGCTATTTCGGTAAGTGCATCGGTTAGGTATTTCTCACCGGCAGCGTTTTGCGAAGCAATCTTGGTTAGTGCTTGTTTGATAAGTTCGTAATCAAAAACGTAAACACCGGCGTTTACCTCGTTGATTTCAAGTTCCTCTTCCGTGGCATCGCGATGCTCAACAATAGAGCTAAATTCCCCAGCGTCGGTTCTAATCACTCGGCCGTAACCATTCGGGTCATCAAAAACCGCGGTGAGCATTGTTGCTCCAGCTCCACTGGCTAAATGAACTTCAAGCATCGCTTCGATGGTTTGCACATCAAGCAGAGGAACATCTGCGCTGGTGACTACCACTGCGCCATTAAAACCATCTGGTAAAACACCAAGGGCACATTCCAGTGCCCGACCGGTACCTGGAATCTCATCTTGGTGAGCTATATGAACCGAAGGATAGAAGGCGTGGATGTATGGCTCAAGTTGGTCTTTTTCATGGCGAATTACAGGAATCACATACTTGGCCCCCACTGAACTGGCGGTAGCCAGAGCGTGGCCTAAAAGCGGCAATCCGGCAATCTCGTGCATAACCTTAGGAGTTGCTGAACGCATCCTGGTACCTTCGCCGGCGGCTAAAACCACTACAGCCAAGTGATCTTCGCTCATTTAACCTCCAGGTTAGTTTTATTGCGCTGCTCCCCCAGGATTCGAACCTGGACCGAACACCTCCAAAGGGTGCCGTGCTGCCGTTACACTAGGGAGCAATTTATTACTTGCGGCAACCTAATTCTGCCAGAGTTTTTAGTTTTCCAGCCTTGTTCCGCGGTAACTAGGCCTAGCCAGAAGGGCAATCAGGCCCAAATCGCTCACCAAATCGGCAGCTTTTTTAGCTTGCTCCTGATCTTCAAAAAGCCCAATTACGGTCGGCCCGCTCCCGGTGACCATGGCCTTTTCTGCTCCAGCCAAATCAAGCACATCAATGGTGTTTCTAATTGCCGGCAGCAAAGTAATGGCTGGGGCTTCAAGATCGTTATGCATCAACGAGGCAAGCGCTTTGATATCGGGAATTGGCTCAGTGAGATTGCTAAAGACACTGCTCTGTCCAATTTCATCAAAACGAGAAAATACCTGCGGGGTGGATAGCCCTTCTTGGCTTATCGCAATAACAAAAAAGCAATCAAAACCAAGTGGCGGTACCTTCTGCAATACCTCTCCGTGGTTAGTGCCGATAGCTAATCCACCAAGCAAACTAAATGGAACATCGCTACCGAATTCTTTAGCCAGTTCAGTTAGTTCGGCGTCAGTTAGTAATTCTTTACCTCGTTCTTGGTTTAGATAGTGATTACAGGCAACCAGCATCGCAGCTGCATCAGCTGATCCTCCGGCCATGCCGCCGGCAACCGGAATAGTTTTATCAATCAAAATCTCAAAACCGCTTAGCTTCTCACCAACAAGGCTAAACATTCGTTCAGCTACCGTGTATACCAAGTTGCTCTGATCGGTTGGCACTGAATTGACATGTCGAAGGGGCAGTGTCGCTGACCTAACCGTAATGCTGATTGGTTGATTTTCGCTGGTGCCCACAAGAGATACCGAATCTCGTAAATCAAGTTCTAGGTAAAGTGAGTTAACCGGATGATAGCTATCTGGAGCTAACGGGGCAACTTGAAATACCAGGTTGATTTTGGCCGGAGCGCTAACTGTAATCATCTGCTCACCTGATAAATAATCTTTTGAATCAAGTTCTGCCAATACTTTGTTGCCTCACGCCTTTTTGCAGTGTCATCGAGAAACTCGTGCTCGACCAGTAAATTACAGTTTCCCGAAGCGGATTCAAAAATGAGTGTTGCTCGGGTTTGGTTGCTAAAGCCAATTATGATCTTTTCGTCCTGTACCAGTTTTAGAAAGCGGTTAAAGCCTTCGCCGTAAATAGTTGATGCAGTGAAGATGTTATAGGCAAGTGCCGATGTTGTTGGAATCACCGAGGTTATCCGAAGCAATCTCTCGTCAGCAGCTGAAGATTTAGATTGCGCTCGCCATTTTAGATACATCAGCGCAATTGAATTCGCCCACCACTTTTGCACTCGGTAATCATCCTGCAGGAATTTGGCAATCTGAGCTTGCTTAGACTCCCGCAATTGGCTGGCAAAGATGATATCTAGCCAGATCTCTCGCTGCTTACCGGTGTTAGCCAAAAGTAGGTCTGCTGCTGGGTTATCGGTGTAGGGGCCCTCTGGAATCAGCATTGCTCGTTTACCAGATTTTCTAATTTCACGAGGTTGGGATTCAACTGATACAGGTGCTTTAGGTAAGTCTTGAAAAATGTCAGTGAGTTTCTTCTTCCGGCCAAACATTAACTAGCCGCCTTAGCAATTTGCATAAACTCAAAGATGTTCAGTTCTTCGCCGCGCTGGCTCGGGGAAACGCCGGCACTGACTAGAAGCTGCTCAGCCGCGTCGGCAGAACCAGCAAATTTGGCTAACGCTTGGCGAAGCGTCTTGCGGCGCTGGGAAAAAGCGTGATCGATAACTTCAAAAGTCTTTAGCCTAAGTGACTCATCCCCTAGCGGCTCTCTTCTTTTTTCGAAATAGACTAAAGCGGAGTCGATATTTGGAATTGGCCAAAAAACGCTCCTTCCGACGTTCCCAGCCAAATTACTAAGTGCATACCAGGCCAATTTCGCACTTGGCACTCCATACACCTTTGAACCAGGTGTAGCTGCCAATCGATGAGCCACTTCCGCTTGGACTAGGACTACCCCTTTTGTAATGCTCGGGAATTGTTCCAGAAAGTGAAGTAGGACTGGGACAGAGATGTTGTATGGCAGGTTAGCCACAAGTGCATCTGGAGCAAAAGGTAATTCGGTAACTTTGAGCGCATCCTGATGAATTAGTTTGAAGTTTTTGTTCGGTGCCTTCTTGGTGATTGTTTCGATGATTCCCGAAGCCATTCTGGAATCCACTTCAACTGCGACAAGATCATTTACCGCTTCTAAAAGACCAAGTGTGAGAGAACCCAAACCAGGGCCAATCTCAACAACTTTTTCTTTACCTGAAAGCTTGGCAACCGCGACGATTTTTCTGATGGTATTCGGATCTATAACAAAGTTCTGGCCGAGTTTCTTAGTTGGCACTACACCAAAATTTTGCGCAAGCAACCTTATTTCAGCAGCACCTAATAATTCGTTCATCAGATATCTGCTTTCCAAGAGCCATAAACTGCCTCGGTGTTTTTAGTAAGCTGCTCTGCCATTTCATCTTCCGAAAGCCCTCGAACCTCGGCCATCTTTCTAACCGTGATTGGAATCAAAAAGGGCGAGTTGGGGCGACCACGGTATGGCTCAGGAGTTAGAAACGGAGCATCAGTTTCAACCAGGATTAGTTCTTTCGGCAATAGAACTAATGCATCACGAAGTGATTGATTTTTCTTGAAAGTTAGCGTTCCAGCAAATGAGGCATACCAGCGATTTTCAAGCAGAATTCCAGCTAGCTCGCTATCGCCACTAAAACAGTGAAATACGGTTCGCTCCGGAGCTCCTACCTTCAACAGTGTGTTCACCACATCTTCATGGGCATCACGATCATGTATTTGCAGGGCAATGTTATTTTCTTTAGCGATCTGAATATGCTCTTCAAAACTATGTTGCTGTAAAAAGTTTCGCTCTTCTTCGGTGCGGAAATAATCCAGCCCAGTTTCACCAACCGCTCGGACCCTTGGTTGGCTAGCTAATTTAGCAATCTCGGCAATAGCGTCATCGAGTTCGGCAAGGCTTTGATACTCAGCTGCAACGTTCGGGTGCAGCGCGACTGCAGCAAGCAATCTTGGCTCGATAGCGGCAATCTCGGCCGACCATCTAGAAGTTTCCACCGATCCGCCTACTTGAACACCACCTAGAATCCCGGCCTGGTTAGCAAGTTCTAGATGCTCGCGATAATCCATTGGGTTCTCACCATCAGCTATCTCTAGATGGGTGTGATTATCGTAGGTCCCTACTCTTAGTGGCTCTGGTAAATCCGGATAACTTAAATCGCGTTTAGATCCGTCTTCTGCCTTACGGTCACGAACCCTGATGTAGTTTTCGCTTGGCAGATCTTTACTCATCTTTACTTTCGATGCGTGGGAATAGCGCATCTAAATCACCAACTGTTGGGTTCGCTAATTGCCCCCAACTTCCTGCCTCTGAAATATTCTGCTCTGCTAGATCTCCAAGGGTGCCAGCAGTAAGTGCCGCCCACAATTTAGCCGTAGCTTTTGGCATTACCGGAGAAAGCAAAACTGTTAAAGCTCGAAGCCCCTCGGCAGCACAATACAAAACAGTCTCTAGGCGATCTCGGTTGGACTCATCCTTGGCTAGCACCCAAGGCTCTTCTGTAGTGATGTAGTTATTCAGCTCATCGACTAATGTCCAAACGCTGATAATCGCTTCGGTTATTGCGGTTCTATCGATGGCTTCATTTGCCTTTGAACTGGCGCTGGCAGCAACAGCGATTAGTTTTTTATCCGAAGCTGAATACTCACCAGCCGATGGTATGACTCCATCGAAATACCGCTTCACCATGGCTATTGTTCTTGAAGCCAAATTGCCAAAGCCATTGGCAAGTTCCGCCTGGTATCTAGCCGATAGGTCTTCCCAACTAAATGACCCATCTTGGCCGAAGTTCACTGCTTTCATAAAGTAGTAGCGGAATGCGTCAGAACCAAAACCATCGGTGATCTGGCTAGGGGCAATACCGGTCAATTTAGACTTTGACATTTTTTCGCCACCAACCAAGAGCCAGCCGTGACCGAAAATCTGACCCGGAAGTGGAAGACCGGCGGCCATGAGCATCGCTGGCCAAATCACCGCGTGAAAACGCAGAATGTCTTTGCCGACGACCTGAACATTAGCCGGCCAGTACTTTCTGAACTTTGCTTCGTCTTCGCCGTAGCCAATAGCCGTTACATAGTTCAATAGCGCATCGAACCAGACATAGGTGATATGTGAGTTATCCCAGGGAATATCGATTCCCCAGTCGAATTTTTCCTTTGATCTGGAAATCGATAAGTCATCTAACCCTCTAGAGACGAAGGAAACCACTTCATTTCTTGCAGATTCTGGTGAGATAAAATCTGGATTCTGCTTGTAGTGATCTAGCAGTGGTTGCTGGAATTGACTCAGCCTAAAAAAGTAGTTGTTTTCTTCTAATTCCTCGACTGGCTTTGAATGAATGGCGCAAACCTCTTGACCCTGGTAGTCACCGGTACCCGCAACCAAATCCGACTTATTTTTATACTCTTCGCAGCCAACGCAGTAAGCGCCTTTGAAGGCACCTTGGTAGATGAACCCGTCATCGTAAAGCTTTTGAATAAAGCGCTGAACATTGCTTTTGTGTCTGTCCTCGGTTGTTCTGATGAAATCCTGATTATCAATATCTATTGTTTCTAGAAGTGGTAGCCAGGCGTCATGAACCAATCGGTCAGTCCATTCCTGGGCGGTTGAGTTATTAGCGGTTGCGGTGCGCAGGATTTTTTCACCATGCTCATCTGTGCCAAGCAGCAGGAAGGAATCCTCCCCTCTAGCCCGATGCCAGCGCGCTAGGACATCGGCTGCTACTTCGGTGTAGGCATGGCCGATGTGCGGCGCATCGTTTACGTAGAAGATAGGCGTTGTTATATAAAAGGAGTTCTTTTCCGAAGTCATCGAGTTAATCCTATTCGGCTCTCGAAGCTATTGTCTGATCGTAGAGTGCGCTTTTGGAAACCCCTGCTAGTTTGGCAACTACCGCAACTGCATCTTTCAGGCTCTTACCTGAGCCTCTTAGCGCTTCGACTATCTCAACCAGTTCAGTCAGATTCGCTGCTGCTTTCTCTGTTTGACCGGCAATGACTAACACCAGTTCACCCTTCGGGGTGAGATTTGCCCATTCGGCTAATTCTTCTAGGCTGCCGCGGAAGGTTTCTTCAAACTTCTTGGTAAGTTCTCTAGAAACACTGGCTGGTCGTTGTTCACCAAAAATCGCTTTCGCGGAAGTTATAGAGTCTGCCAGCCGATTTGCAGTTTCAAAAAAGACCATAGTGCGCTCTTCGTTGATGAGTTTTTTGAAAAACTCTTGGCGCTCAGATTCTTTGCGTGGAATAAATCCCTCAAAACTAAATCGGTCAGTCGGTAACCCCGCTACGGCAAGAGCCGCCAAGACCGCAGAGGGTCCTGGAATAACTGATACTTCGACACCGGCTTGAACCATCGCTCTGACTAGAACAAAGCCAGGATCCGAGATGGTTGGCATTCCGGCATCAGAAACCAAAAGCAGGTCTTCGTTCTGCGCGATAGCAACTAACTGATCGACTTTCTCACGCTCGTTGTGATCGTTGAGACTGATCAGCCGAGCATTTAGTTCGATAGCTAAGCCCTGGGCTAGCTTTTGCACCATCCGAGTGTCCTCGGCGGCTATCACCTTGGCCTCAGTTAGGGCCTGGATAAGTCTTTTTGAAGCGTCGGCTAAATTGCCTATCGGTGTTGCCGCCAAAATGAGCATGATTTATTCTCGCAAACTAACATTTAGTAGTGCTAACTCTTTTACGGAATAAGACCCAAGTGGCTAGATTGCTACCACTAGCAATCATGGCATTGGCAGCCTTGTTCAGGCTATTTGACTTAGGACTGCCAAATACCCTCGTCTTTGACGAAACCTACTATGTAAAAGATGCTTATTCGCTGCTACTAAACGGTGTCGAACTGGATTGGCAAAGCGATTCTGATGACCAATTCGCAAGTGGAGACACCTCGGGGCTAACTGGTGACCCGAGCTTTGTGGTGCATCCTCCCCTAGGTAAGTGGCTCATCGCAGTTGGGTTACTGGTATTCGGGCAAGGCAATTCTTTTGGTTGGCGAATTGTCGTCGCTCTATTGGGAATAGCGGGCGTCTGGCTCGGAATGAAATGTGCTGAACGAATCTTTGAGAGCAAGATTTGGGCAAATCTTGCAGGATTGTTTTTGGCAATCGATGGTGTCGGTATCGTGCTATCCAGAACCGCACTGCTGGATCAGATTCTTGGCTTTTTTGCCCTTTTGGCTTTTTATTTCCTGCTGCGCGATCTAAATGACAATTCAAAGTATCGGCCTTGGTTGATCGCGATGGCCATCTGCCTTGGTCTTGCCACTGCAGTGAAATGGTCTGGCTTATATTTCCTTGCGGTATTTACGCTGTATCGATTTTTGGTATCAGCCAAAAATAACTATGCCGCGCACCAAAAAATCGAAGCGGAAACCGGGAAACTTTCCAAGAAACTTTGGCTTTTTCCGACAGCTCTCGAGGGAGTTAAGACTCTTGTTTTAGTGAGCATCCCCGCTGCTATCAGCTACCTGGTTTCCTGGTGGGGTTGGTTTATCTCACCAAGTGGTTGGGATAGAAATTATGCCGAGACCAATCCGGCGACTGGGCTAGTTGGCCTTTTGCCAAAGCCGCTACAGTCACTCTGGCACTACCACGCTGAAATTTATGGCTTTCACGCCAACCTCACCTCAAGCCACCCCTACTCGGCCAACCCGCTGAGCTGGCCATTCATGCTTAGACCAACTTCCTTTTTCTGGGATGAGAGGGCATCCGGTTGTGCTTTTGATACTGAACAAACTGAATGTGTCTCAGCGATAACCTCATTGGGTAATCCATTGATTTGGTGGGGAGCGATTCTAGCCACCAGCGTATTAATCGGCAGTTGGTTTAGAACTCGCGATCGAATAACATCGCTTCTGCTGGTTGGTGTAATTGCCGGTTACGTTCCTTGGCTGCTACTGATGAATCGGACAGTTTTCGAGTTTTACGTAGTTTCATTTAGTCCCTGGATAATTCTGATCTTGGTATTTGGACTAAAAACTTGGTATGAAAATTCTGCGAACCAGATAAGAGCTAAGTATTTAATTTCCAGTTTTGTGTTTTTGACGTTTTTGGTGTCATTGTTCTTCTATCCGCTCTGGAGTGGAATGTGGATTAGCTACGATTTCTGGCGAATACACATGTGGCTGCCTAGCTGGATATAGCCCAGCGGTAGGCTGGAACTAATGCGTATCTATAAAGAACTACTGAGCCGTCCAGGCGTAAATCAAGTGCTATGGTCCCAACTTTTAGCCCGATTTGCCTTTGGCATGCAAACCATAACCATCATCATTCACCTAGAGCGCACCTTCGATAACTACAGCGTTGCGGGCCTTGCTATTGGTGCCAGCACAGTAGGTGGGGCGGTAGCTGCACCGATACTCGGTCAGTGGATGGCCAAAATCGGGATTAGACCGATTATTCTGGTCTGCACACTCTTAGCACCAATCTTCATGCTGCTCATCGGCTTTTTCCCGATGAATCAGAGCGTATCTATTTTTTATGCACTGCTTCTTGGATTAACCTTGCCCCCGATTCAACCAGCTGCCCGAGCTGTCTACCCGACATTGGTTGAAAATGAAACTCAGCGAAATGCGCTTTACTCAGTTGATGCCATCTTGCAGGAAATTATCTGGATTGTTGGCCCAGTGCTAGCCACCCTCATGATTGCTTTTAGCAATACCCTGGTTCCGATTATCACCATGGCGGCCATTCAACTGGTCGGGGGGCTCTGGTTTATCTCTTTGCAACGAGTAACCGGCGCTCCGATTCCGCGATCAAGAAGAAAACTTGGTGCGGTGCTGAAATCCAAACTGGTTATCGTCATGATTGCCATCAACCTGCTTTTTGTTGGTTCCTTCTCCGCACTAGAAATCGGCGCTGTTGCTGCAGTTGGGGCAAAGGAAGCCGGCTTTGTTATTGCCATGCTGTCCATCGGTTCGGTAGTTGGCGGTTTAGCATTTGGTCACCGAGTCAAATCATCTTCTGCGCTGACCAAGCAATTAGCCATCGTGCTAGTTGGTGATTTGCTGATTTTCTTCAATGCCAAAGACCCGCTTTGGCTAGGTATTTGCCTGTTTATCTCCGGTATCGGTGTTGCCACAGCATTTGCCACCATCGGAGCAATTATCGGCAAGGCGGTAAAACTTGATGACACCACCGAGGTATACGGCTGGATAGGCTCTGGCCAAAACATTGGCTACGGCCTTGGTGCGGCTATTGCCGGCTTCGTGGTTGATCACTTCTCCTCAACACACAGCTTCGCGTTAGCCGCTGGGTTGGATTTCGTGGCCATGCTGGTAGCTGCTGCGGCAATTTCAATTACGCCTAATTTCATAAAAGACAAACAAGCGAAAGAATAGTTCCATGAGCGTTTTTGTTGTCACCTATAGTTACTCGGCGGATCCGATTGAGCTAAATCAAGTCAGACCGACGCACCGCGAATGGCTGGCAGAACAGCTTGAAGCCGGCAGGCTATTAGCCAGTGGCCCGATGACAGATCGCCCGGCCGGCTTACTAATCTGGCAAGCCGAGAGCATTGAGCAACTCAATGCACTTCTTAACGAAGACCCATTTGAACTAGCTGGAATGATTGCCGAAAGATCTATCGAGCAGTGGAATCCGGTCTTTGGGCCATTTAAGGACTTAGCGTGAGAGTTCTGATCTCTGGTGCCAGTGGCCTTATCGGCACCGAATTACAAAAACAACTCCGTGATTTAGGTCACACCCCGGTGATTCTGGTGCGGCGCAATCCCAGTAAAGCGAACGAGGTTTTCTGGGACCCGGAAACTCTTAGCCTTGACGCTGAGGTGATGGAATCAATAGATGCCGTAGTGAATCTAGCCGGTGCCACAACTGGAAAGCTTCCTTGGACTAGAGAGTATAAAAAGGAATTAATCGCCTCGAGAATAAATTCCACTCGGACCATTGTCCAAGCCATTGCCAAATCTAAAAACCGACCTAAGGTGCTTATTAGTGGATCGGCTTCTGGAATATACGGCGACTGCGGTGACACTCTGCTTAGTGAGTCTTCCCCAAAGGGTGAAGGTTTTCTTGCTGATCTAGCTCATGCCTGGGAACGGGAAGCGATGAAGGCCCCCAAAGATGTTCGGGTGGTTCTGGTTCGAACCACAATGGTCTTATCAAGAAAGCTCGGCGCTCTAGGACGGTTACTGCCGATTCTTCGTCTAGGTCTTGGCGGCAAACTCGGAAGCGGCAAACAGTGGTGGGCTTGGATATCACTTCCAGATCAAGCTAGGGCAATAATTCACCTGATCAATACTGTTTCGGCCTCAGGCCCTTACAACCTAACTGCCCCAGAACCTGCTACGGCTAAAGAGCTAATTAGCGAATTAGGTAGACAACTTCATCGTCCCACGTTGATTCCGATACCTGCCTTTGCGCTGAAGCTAGCTTTCCGTGAAGGAGCCCAGGAACTACTTTTGTGCTCACAAAAAATGAGCGCTAAAAGGCTTATTGAAACCGGCTTCGAATTTCAACATCCGACACTGGAACAAGCTTGCCGCTGGGTAGTTAAGTCCGAATCGAACTGACAAATTTGATTTGACTGGCGGCTACTACCACCGCACAGATTCCCCCGACCACCATCGGCAAAGTTATATCGATCTTGCCAATCAGTCCTCCGACTAAACCACCGACGGGCATTAGGCCCCAGACAAAAGTCCTTCGGATGCCATGGATCCTTCCAAAAATCTCGTTTGGAATCATCAGATGGTAGGTGGACATCAGCAGGATATTCCACTGGGCGATAAAAAAACCATGAACCAAGCTGGCCAGGACAAACCAAGTCACATTCGGTGCTAAACCTGCAATCAGCAGGGCAAATGATGAAGCGGGCAAGCTAATAGCAAGTGCTTGGCTTCGACCGAATCGATTGGAAAGTTTTGGCGAAGCAAAAGCGCCAACCAAAGCACCGACCGCTAGTGGCAGCATTACCCAACCGTAGCCAGCTTCAGGGACTTTGAGGTGGTCGAGGATGAAAAGCACCAGGGTGGCCTGGCCCATGGCGTAAAAAAGCGCTACCGCTCCGGTAACAATCACCAGCCGTAACAGCGGTTTGTGGCCAATAAGGTAATCCAAGGCCACTTTGATCTCAACGCTGAGTTTAGGCCGATCAGATTTAGCGGTGAACTTCCCCTGTAGGGCATCTCTAGCCAGGCTGAATATCAAGACTGCGGCAACCACATAGCAAAGGGCTAAGCCCATAAATGGCGAAGCGGTAAATACTACGTAGAGCACTCCGCCAAGTGGGACACCGATAAAACTCTGCATCACGGTATCGGCGATCTGCAGCTTTGAGTTCCCGCGCTCAAGCTGGTTTCCCTTGAGTAGGGTTGGGATGCTCGACTGGGTGGCGGTGTCGTAAACCACTTCAGATACGCCGAAGCAAAAAGTTAAGAGCATCAGCATCCAAAGAGACAAACCGCCGGAGAGAATCAAGGCTGCAATGGTTGCCCCAATTAACACCCGACTGATTTGGACCAAGAGCATAGCCAGTCGTCGATTTACACGGTCAAGAATAGCCCCCAGCGGTATCGCCAAAAACAACCAGGGTAAAAGCATCATGTTTGACTGAATAGCAATCAGAACCGGATCTCGAGTAAGCGAAGCGGCTAAAAGAGGTATTGCTGCCCCCGCCAAACCATCAGCAAATTTAGAGAACATAGCTGCCGACCAGAGCCTGTTAAAACTTACCCCCAAGGATCCAGCTTCTGCTTTGACGCTCACTTTGAATAGCCTATCTGGCATAAAGAAAGACCCCGGTTATAAAAACCGGGGCCCAACTGCTTAAAAGAAATTACTTCTTCTTAGCAACAGTCTTCTTTGCAGCTGCCTTCTTAGGTGCAGCCTTCTTTGCAACAGTCTTCTTTGCAACTGCCTTCTTAGGTGCAGCCTTCTTTGCAACTGTCTTCTTAGCAGCAGCCTTCTTAGGTGCAGCCTTCTTAGCTACAGCCTTCTTTGGTGCAGCCTTCTTAGCAGCAGCCTTCTTAGGTGCAGCCTTCTTTGGTGCAGCCTTCTTAGCAACAGTCTTCTTTGCAACTGTCTTCTTGGCTACGGTCTTCTTTGCAACTGCCTTCTTAGCAGCTGGCTTCTTAGCCGCTACCTTCTTGGCAGGTGCAGCCTTCTTTGCAGCAGGCTTCTTAGCAGCAGGCTTCTTAGCCACTGCCTTCTTTGCTTTGGTTGTTGCCACTTTCGCTCCTTTGTTAATGGCCTTTTCGGCCTTAGCAGTGATCGTAGGAGTTGCTTTCGCTACTTTCACTACACCTTTGTTTATCGCCTTTACGGCTTTTGCAGTTACTACAGGTGTTGCCTTTTCAATTGCATTTGCTGTCTTAACTACAACATCTTTTGCTTTGTCTTCGACGTCATCAACGACTTCAGCGACATCTTTCTTTAGTTCTTTGGCACGACGACGTCCGCCGCGTACCAAGTCATCTAATAATCCCATTTGTCAACTTTCCTAACTGTTGGGTCTATTTAAGATTAGTGGAACTTATAAAGCAAGTGCACGAAATTTTGGTATTGATTTTCATACATTTTTATTGCAATTTTTTACCCGTTTGCGCGTCTTCTTTTCAAAATTTCATCAAGATTTTCAGAACTAATTTTTGCTTTTTCTTCACGAGCTTTATCTAAATCTTTTACCTCAGCCCAAGGAACGTTTTCGATGCTTCCAATTCGAGCTGAAAGTGGATCTGGTAGTCGATTAATTACAACTTTTTCTGCTACAGGTGCAGGCGATACCTCTGCCTGAAGCCCTTTATTTATAGGGGTTGTAGCGATTGTGGTGTATTTCAACGGTCTAGCAGCCACAGATCCGCTCCGCTGGGTCCTAGTTGATTTGGTTTTAACACTTTTCTCGCGACGTTGGCCGGTTGGAGTCATGAAAGTTAACCAAAGTACGGCAATCACGAGTAAGAGAATGCCACCTGATCCAAAAGCTTCCATGTCTCTAGGGTATTTAACAATCGGCTAAGAGAAATTACCTGTCGGCGTGTCTAAATTGACTAATTTTTGTCAAAAATCGTAAGAAATTTTCGGAACTTCGCCTCGGAGCCATCGATTCAAAACTCCGCCTGGGACTTCATCAGCGGTCAAAGCAAAAATCAAATGATCCCGCCAATCATTGTTGATGTGGATGAATCTTTGCTTGAGCCCTTCATGTCTTAGCCCGAGCTTCTGAACCACTCTTAGGCTCGGTTTATTCTCCGGTCGAATTGCAATTTCGACTCGATGCAAACCAACAGAGCTGAACACGTAGTCCATAGCAAGCGCAACAGCGGTTGGCGTGATCCCCCGACCAGCTACCTCAGGAACAATCCAATAGCCGAGCACACAGGAGGAAACCGAACCGTGCAGAATATTTGCAACGTTTAGTTGCCCAACTATCTCGTTGCGATACAAAATAACAAACGGTAGCGATTCGTTTCGATCTAGTTGCCTCAGTAGCGCTCTGATTTGAACTTTGAAGTCAAAAGATGTTGGCCCGTGCGGATTGGTAGCTTCCCACGGTCTTAGCCACTCTCGATTTGATAGCACCAAACGTTCCAAGGTCTTTGCATCGCGCGGCCTAACTAATCGCAGACTCACATCTTGGTGAGTTAGTGCAAAAAAGTTATTCATGCTGGATAGATTAGTGCCATGAATGAAATCGCAGAGCAAAAAGCGCAATTACGAGAGCAAATTCTCAGCGCTAGAAAACTGCGAATTTCAAATGAGGCCGATTTATTTACTCAAAACTTGCTAAAAGTGGTCGCCGAAGTGAAACCTAAGAGAGTGGCGATTTACCAGGCTTACAAAAGCGAACCGCAAACAGCAGGTTTCATCAAGGCGGTCGATTTAGCTGTTTTAGTGCCAATAACTGTAGATGCGGAAAACTTGCTTTGGCAGAACTTTGAAACAAAGCAACCAGCCGAATTGAATGACGGGGACCTAGTTTTCATACCGGCGTTGGCAGTCGATAAATCTGGTAATCGACTGGGTAGAGGCAAGGCATATTTTGACCGAGCGCTGGGAAATAGTCCAGCAGGGGTAGTGGTCTATGCCGTGATATTTGAAGAAGAGTATTTAGACCAAATTCCCATCGAGGTCCATGATCGCAAAGTTGCCGGTGTGGTAAGTGAAGCCGCAATTCACAAAATAAACTAGATAAATGCCCACCTACAGTTACCGTTGCGATAGTTGTGTCGAAGAGTTTGAGGTTACTCAAGCAATCACCGACAAAGCTCTCGAGAAGTGCCCGAAGTGCTCTGGCAAGGTGGTTAAGATTTTTGGCAAGGTCGGTATCAGTTTCAAGGGAACCGGCTTTTACCGCACCGACAACACTGCTCCGCCTAAGACCGATTAGCCCCAGTGCGGGGGTTTATCATCCCGTAGCCGCTGATCATTAGAAGATGGTGTATCTCCCCAGGCCTGATCAGTATCTTCAAAGACACGTTTGACCGGTTGGGTATTTAGCATGGTTGGCGTGATTTCAACTCCAAGGCGAATACCAATTCGTTCGGCTACCGATTGTGGGTCGCTAAAGACCTCAAAGGAATAGACCCGCTGGTAGCTCCAGCCCAAATGGCGAAGCAGAGCAGGACGTAATCTGATTCTTTCGGTCAACGCTAAATCAGTATTTGACCAGTCTGGTTCAACAACCAGTGCCTGATTACCGTATGAGGCAACTAGCGGCAATCTCCTGCCAAATCCTTCAACAACACGAATTCCAAAGCGCTTTAACCTTCTGGATAAATCAGCCAGCATCGGATCCGAATCAAAAGTATCGGTTTCCTCAGCATCGTTATAGATAGGTTTTAACAGCACTTCTAGATACTTACTAGCACTACCGTCCACAAGCTCCGGCAAATCATAAGCGCTGAAACAGCTAACAATTGTCATGCGATATCTAGCACTTACCAGCATGTTGGCCAGCCACCGTTTGGCATCTGCCTCGTTTAGCAAACCAAAATGAGGCAGGACCTTACCGTGACTGGTTCGACCGAAACCGATACTGAATATAATCCGATCGGCCAACCGGTGGTTCAGATCGGAAAGGCTGGCAATCTCAAATTTCTCTCGACCGTGCTTTTGGAAAAATTCCATTAGTTCCGGCTTAGCCTCCAGAGCTAATTGCAGGCGAAGGTGCAGATTTTCGACGTGCAATTTGCTAGCGCTAACTACCAGAAGTGACTGTTCGGGATGGTTTAGCACATGCTCGGTGATCAGTTCGACTACTTTTTGAACTTCGGCATCTGGTGATTCCGTGCTGGCCGAGCGGTTGGCGTTTGGACGAGTATCGCCATCGACTATGACTAATTCTAAAGCGGACTTTCCATCAAATTCGTTAGCCGTCGGTTCAAGCTCAAGCCGACCCTGGTAGAACTCGCGGTTTAATAGTTGCCCGAACAGCTGGCCTTTTAGGCGGTAGGAAGTTTTGAGCACCTCTTTGTCAAAGCTCTTTGCAACAGTTTCAAAGCAACTTTCGAATTGGCTAGTGCCGTAATCAAGCTGGTCAACCCACTCCACCGTAAAGCCATCAGGCTCGGCAATCATCGGATCACCGAAGGCAATGATCTGTTTGCCCCTGATGATTCCGGCGAGGTTATCGCTTAGGGTTGTGCCCGCGGCATCCATAACTATTACCAGGTCAAAATCCGCTTCCGCAGTTAGTTCCTCGGACGCCTCGTAAGGCGATGCGGCGATGTGATTGGCTGTGCTCCCCCAAATGCTTCTAGTGGCAGCCGAAATTATCGGCAGTGAATCAACCCGCTGGCGCAGCAGAAGTTTCAGAGCGTCAGTCTGGCTCTGGTTGGCTTCGGTGGCATCAATAAAGGAAATCTTGCTTCGATAAGAAATCTCCCTACGTGCCTCCAACTGCATACGCTGATCCGCCTTGACGAAGTTAGATTCGAGCTCAGCTAGGAATTCAGGTGAATAGCTAGCAAATGCATTGTCCCCGCTCAGTAGATACTCCAAGGCGGAAAGCCACCAGCACTGGTCAAACTCGGCAACCAGGTCCTCATTTTTGACTGCATTCGCTGCCAGCGAGCGAAGCAGGGCATCAAGGCCAGCTTCGCTGATTCTGGCGCGCAGATTGTTTTTAGCCAGCAGGTTATCAAGCGGTTTGGTCTGGGTTGCCAGGTTCTTTAGAGTTTGGCTGAGTAGCGCTATTTCTAGCTCAATCAGATTAGGTCTATCCGGATCAGGGTCGAGGTGAGAATCGAGTTTTATCAAATCTGCAACAAGTGACTGGTAAATCACCTGAGCGTCATCGATACCCATCGGCACGGTCGGTCTAATTGGTTCAGTGCATAGCGTTTGCCATCTGGCTGCTTGCTCTTCAATTTGAATCAGCGAGGTGTGTAGATCTGGGACGCTAACACCAGCCCGAACATACTCTTTGGCATGTTTACTCAAAGCCCTTCTGGTCTTGCCAGACATCGAGCTTTTCTCTTTACGCGGGCTAGTCGCCTGAATCAAATCAGTTAGCGGCCGATCAAATACCTCTGGTTTGAACCGATCCAAGGTGTTGCGAATGTTGATGAGTAACCGCAGATATTCCCCCCACTGCGCAACGTTGTGTGCTTTCGGGAAATGGACCTGGTCGGAAATTTCATCTAGCCTGGAACCGAAATTCGGTAGCACATCCTCGGCTAGCCGTTCGGCTAGAGCTACCACTCTTGGCGCTTCCGCAGGGTCATCAAATTTGGCATTGAACCAGGGACTAATTTTGTTTTGCTCTTCGAACTCTCCTAGTTCGATCGCCTCCTGCAGTAGGGCTATTGCTTGGCTTCGATTTCTAGTTTCAAATAGCGCTGGCCCGATAATTCGGGCAGTCGTTTTAGGTGGTTTCGGTAATGCGCTGAGCACAGCTAGCTTCTCTAGAGCTTGACTAATGCTGATTCCTAATACGGGATGTTCTAGATGCAAACTCTCGTAGTACTTCTCTAATTCGGCAATTGCCCGGTCACGCGCTGACCTCGCTGCAGCCATATCTGCTGGTTCTGATTTTTCGAACCTGGAAATTGCCGAAACAAGATCCAGCCAGCAGGAGTGCGCTCTAACCAGTAATCCGTTTAATCCAAACTGTGAAAGCCGGTCAGCTAATTCATTTAGTGTCTGCCGACGCGGGGCTAGAACCAGAGCCCTCTTCCCTTGAGAGCTAAGTGCACCGAGAATATTCGCAACTGTCTGGGTATAACCGGTGCCGGGCAGAGTCTCAACGGCAAAGTTATCGCCATTTAGCGCTCTGCTGATAATTCTGCTCTGCTCCTGATCAGCATCCCCTGCCAACAGCGGAGCTAGCTTCTGCTCGTTGATGATTTCGCCGTTTATCTCAAGCAACTTTTTTGCTAAATCATTTGGGCCACTTATTTCATTGAGCATCAAAGTCGGTGCAATAGTGGCGTTAGTAACGACCAGGGTTCGTTGTATTTCAAGTTCTGGAACAGCTTTGGTTGATTCGGAAACAAAACTCAATAGCGTAATCGGAGCTAAGTCACTCGAATCAACATATAGCTTCAGTAGCCGGGTCACATCGAGGTTGATGTTGAACTCTCGTTTTAGAGTCAGAATCAATTCGGGGTTTACCATCGGGGATCCAGTTAGCACCAATTCAAAATCGGCACCCTTGCGAATGAGCTCGGCTTGCCACATCACAATCGGCATTCGGAGATCTAATTTCAGCGGGCTGAAATCCACTGCACCGGCAAGTAAGAAGAGGCTGTCGATTCCAAAGTTAGTGGCCAGCCGCTCACTTTTTAGCTTTATCCTTCTGGCCTCAGTAAGTGCCTTGGAATAAGCAATTGGGTCGCGGACTAGATTTACCAATAAGCCGCGGTGACTCTTAGTGAACAGGGAGAGGCCAACTGGATGGGCTCGCTCTAAATTGACTAGGCCGGAAACTTCGGTATCCAAATTGGTCAGCGGGTTAGGTCCACCGATGGCTCGAACCTGTTCCAGCCAAATATCAAAGCCCTGCTTGGATTTATCAGTCATTAGGCAACTAGCCTAACTTTCTCGAACCAATCGACATCGTAGGCTAGGCCTAGATTCGGGTAAGTTTGTAATTTGAAAAAGCATTTTGCCCTCGTAGCTCAGTGGATAGAGCAGTGGTTTCCTAAACCATGTGCGGAAGTTCGATTCTTCTCGGGGGCACCGATTAGGCAGCGTTGGATAAACGCAGATACTCATCCCATTCAGGTTCGACGCGATCGGCTCCCCTGATCAACCAGGCTCCACCGGAAGGCATTTTTGGTGTGAAAGAGATTTGCCAGCCGAGTTCACTTAGGCTCTTATCGCCTTTGATGTTGTTACAGCGAAGACAACACGCTACAAGGTTTTCCCAGCTGTCACTTCCACCGCGTGATTTCGGTTGCACGTGATCAACGGTATTAGCCGCTCGCTTGCAATAAGCACAGCGATAACCATCTCTGCGCAAAATTCCTCTTCGAGAAAGTGGAATGTTTCTAGAGCCTGGCACTCGAACATATCGACTTAGCAGAATCACCGAAGGTAATTCGTATTCACCGGTTGCCGAGTGAACTTTTCTATCGGCTGAGCCTTCTAGCACAGTGGCTTTTTGATTTAGTACCAAAACGATTGCTCGCTTGAACGAGACCACAGCTAACGGCTCATAGCCGGCATTTAGAACCAAAGTACGCAATTGCTATCCTTTCGAAATCACCTGCACGGATTGCAGGTTTTCGTTAAGTTAGCTATCTGCACCAACAAAAAACGCGCCACCAACTAGTGGTGACGCGCAGCGGCCAGTGCCTCACAGGGACAGGTTATATGAAGGTGCCAGAACTTGTGCTTGGCGGGCACATGTCTAACTTTCATTGATCTCTTCCTGTTCGGGCAGATAAATAACTTGGATAAAGAGTAAGGCAAACACTGATTGGTGCTTGGCAAACACACCGAACTAGAAAGTTAACGATTAGAGACGAATTTAGTCGTTGACGACTCTTGCAAAGTAGTAACGGTCGGTGAAGATAGGGGCAAGCTTCACTCGATCGCCACGCTGCGGTGCGTGGTAGAACATTCCGTTACCGGCATAAATACCCTGGTGGCTCAAGTTCGTCATGATGACTAGATCGCCTGGTCGAGCCTGGCTTCTAGGAATTCTTCTGACTCGGGGGTCGTAGGACTGGGCCATAACCGAGTGCGGTAAAAGCACTCCAAATTCTGAGAAAACTAGGCGGGTGTAACCTGAACAGTCAAGACCAGTCGGCAACTCTCCACCAAGAACGTAAGGAACGCCAACATACTTTTGGGCAACCTTGAGGATGTCCTCAGGGGTAAGCCGATCGTAGTTAGGTGACTGGGCGTAATCCAGCGCGGTTAGCCCCTTATAGCTCAGGTAATTGTTGCGGTTGGTCATACGCAGGATGTCTTCCGCAGACATCATTTTGTAAGAACCACGCTCGTAGTTGACCGCGGTCTCTCTAATCAGGCTCAAAGTTTGGGCATCGGCACTGGCATCGGTTAGACCTGAAACGGCAGTCACTGCAGGAGAGAAGGCGTACGCCGGCAGAGCTACCGTAGCAATTACACCAGCATTGAATGCCATTACCAGAGAGTTCTTAACCGAACCACGCTTACGAAATGGCAGCTTGGGTTCAGCAGCGATGAATGTTCCAACCGCTGTTATTGGGTTGCTCGGTGGATTTGCTGCAAAATACTTTTTGTCGAGTTTGGCTGCCTTTTTTTCGGCGCGACGAGCGGCGCGAGATTGCTTTTTGCGCTCGCTTTCGCGGACCGAACGGCGACTGCGCAATTCAAAAGATTCGAGAATGTTTATCTCGACATCAGCGCGACGTCTACCTTCAGGCTTTTTTGCCAAACTATCCTCCTTATCATCATCGGAATAATACTTCCGATCCTCTAGCGTTTAGTTAACACAACTCAAGGCGATGGAATTTGCTGTGTTCGCACCCGAATCTGGGTTGGCTGATTGCGGGTTCTATGATTTTACCGCGAAATGGCCTGCTGTTTCTCTTATCTAGGCCTCCGATGGCCATTTTCAGGCTATTTCCCTTTATTTAGGCCACTGAAACGAAAATATGCGCCACGTCAAAAGCCGTCAAAGCAAGCTTTTGACCGGTTTCTAGCACCGTAACCTCTACCCTTGCAGCTAGCTGACTGGCGGTGACTTTCGCCCCTGGGACAATTCCTGTGGCAGCCAAATGGGCGAGGGCATCGGGGTAAACCTGAAGCGGCTCTGCAATTCGCTTGATAATCACTTCTTGATCTAAATGCTCGATTAGCGGGGCAACCTCATCGTGTAGTGCGGAGGATTTGGCCCGACCGAGCATTTCAAGCCCAGGCACAGGATTACCAAAAGGCGAGATTTCGGAATCTGGGACAAGTTCCAGGATTCTACGTTCCACCTGCTCGCTCATCACGTGCTCCCAGCGGCAAGCTTCTTCATGAACCAGGTGCCAGTCAAGCCCAATCACTCTAGCCAGCAGTAGCTCGGCTAGCCGGTGCTTTCGCATCACCTCGGTGGCTAGTTTTCGACCCGACTCAGTTAGCTCTAGGTGGCGATCATTACTAACAATGACCAGACCGTTTTTCTCCATTCGAGCGACTGTCTCTGACACGGTAGGGCCGGATTGATCCAGACGCTCGGAAATTCTAGCTCGCATCGGGATATGGCCCTCTTCTTCGAGCTCGAGAATGGTCCGTAGATACATCTCGGTGGTGTCGATTAAATCACTCATTATTACAAGCCTAATCTTTCTCGGTATCTGCCTTGGACTAAACTTTTCTAACAATGCCAGAAATCAAAATCCCCCAGGAGCTTATCCCCCAAGACGCCCGCTTCGGCTGCGGGCCGTCCCGGATGCGCCTAGAGCAACTTCAAGCCTTCGCTACTGCCGGAGCCAAGCTCATGGGCACCTCGCACCGTCAGGCTCCAATCAAAAACCTGGTTGCCGAGATTCAAAATGGGCTGCTGGAGCTATTCGGTAACCCGAGTGGATATGAGATCGCTCTGGGAAATGGTGGATCAACAGCTTTCTGGGATGTTGCCGCTTACAGTTTGGCCGAAGGCCCTAGCCAAGCTCTAGTGCACGGTGAATTTGGCGCTAAGTTCGCCAGCGCCTTAGCCGCACCATTTCTGGATAAACCCGAGGTTATCCAAGCTGAAGCAGGCTCCAGAAAAGACCTGATTGGAAGAGCTGGCATAAAGACATATGTCTATCCGCAGAATGAAACTTCAACCGGAGTTATCGCTCCGGTAAAGCGAGTTGCTGCCGATGCTGATGCGATCTTCTTGACCGATGCCACAAGCGCGGCTGGTGGTATCGCTTTTGATGCTCTGGAGACAGATGTTTACTACTTTGCTCCGCAGAAAAACTTCGCCAGCGATGGCGGTTTATGGTTGGCATTACTCTCGCCACAGGCAATTGAGCGGGTTGAAAAAATCGCCAAGTCCGATCGATACATACCAGAATTTTTATCACTCAAAATTGCTCTGGATAATTCAAGGCTCAATCAGACCTTGAACACCCCGGCTCTGGCAACACTATTTCTACTGAATGAACAGGTGAAATATATAAATTCCTCCGGTGGGCTTAGCTGGGCGGACCAGCAAACCAGAAAGGCCTCCGCTTTATTAGGTGACTGGGTTAGAAAGACCAGCTATGTTGACTTTTTTGTGAAGGATGAGAGCCAGCGCTCCCAGGTTGTGGTGACCATGGATTTTGCTGAAAATATCGATGCGGCCGAAATAGTTAAGGTGCTGCGTCAAAACGGCATCGTCGATACCGACCCATACCGCAAGCTTGGTAAAAACCAGATGCGGGTGGCCACTTTTGTAAATAGCGATTTAGCTGATCTAGAAAAACTAACCAAAGCGATTGAATACGTTGTGGAGCGTTTGTAGTGCGCTGGATAGTTAAGGACTCCGATCGCAAACCTGATCCAGAACCAATCAAGGGCACAGCCAAAAAAGCAGTGATAATTGGCATCATCGGATTTGCCATTGCTTTTGTAGCTGTAGTTGTTTTCTACGAGCAGATCACCAGCCCAAATAAAATTTGGTACCCGTATACCTGTTTAGTTGCTATCGTCCTTGGAATTTTCGCTCTCTTCAAAGTCAAGGACCGCTAAATCTTCCTGGCCCTCTTCGGAGCCTTCCTGGCTTTCTAATTCAGCCTGTTTTTCCAATTCAGCTTGAAGGGCTTGGTAATCGGCGAGCCGATCTGCCCAAGGAATCCAATCCGGAGCGAGTATTGCATCAGGCCCTGGGAGTAAAACTACTTCGGAGAGAGTTGGCTCAGTGGCGGGATCAATTTGGTGCACCAAAACATTCCAGCGCCAACCTTGATATCCTTTTAGATTCGCTCCCCAGATAAAAGTGGTAATGCCCTCTTCGGTGACCGAATCGACGAAGGGGCCGAGCTCGCTTCCGGCAGCACTTTTAGCTGCCACTTCGGCAAAAGCTTTTACGTCAAATTTCGGCCGAACAGTTTTGCTCGGCTTGAGTAACTTTACAAACTTAGGTGCGCGCTTTGGTTTAGCCATTAGCTTTTCAACTGATCGGCCAAGGTGCGAAGCAATCTAGCAAGCTTGTCAGCGCTAGCACCTTCTGGCAAACGGCCGTGTTCAATTCCAGGTCGAATATTATCCAGCGCAGCAATAAGTCCCTCAACCAGAATCACCAGATCCTCGTTTTTCATGCGCGTAGCAGCCCGCTGCTTTTTCTCTAAGCTCTCCGGGACTTCCAAAACTCTAAGGGTGAGTACCTGTGCGCCTCGCTTAGAATCGACCACGCTGTATTCAATCCTCGTGCCCGGTTTGATATCGGTCATTCCATCCGGCAGATTGCTCACGTGCAGGAAGGCTTCTGCCCCTTCATCGGATTGGACGAAGCCGAAGCCTTTGACTGAATCAAAGAACTTTACATGTCCGGTTGGCATAGTTACCTCTTTCGTTGCCGCAACCTTCATTTTACTTGGCTGGAGCAAGTATCCTAAAAGGATGACCAATAACAAACGTGATTCCAGCCGGCTGGAGAGTATTTTGGCATTTAGCTTTATCGGCTCAGTAATAGTCAGTGTCTTGGCGGTAATGATCATCCTGCTATCGGCTTTTACCGAGTACCAGTTCATGCCCGAGGGGCTAGGTCTGGTGCCGATGCTAGCGTTGCCTTTCGGAGTTCTCTGCCTAATCGGTGTGCTGATTCTCAGCGCCAGGCGGAAAAAGAGAAGTAATTAGGTAAATGTCAGAAGTTCTGGAAATAGCCAAAGCGCTGGCCAAATCAAGTGATCTTGAACTAGAGCGAATTATTGGCATCAGGCTGATGCCATCGGCTAATTTCAAGGACTTTTTTGACTTCGCTTCAGCTCTGGTGAAACCACAGAATCTAAAAGGTGCGGTTGCTGGGCTAACCAGAAATCAAATAATAGCTTTCAACAATCTTCTGGAAGGCAAGACTAAAACTTCCGATAAGGCGCAACTAGAGGTTCTCGCCAAGTTGTTTTTGGTGCAAGAGATTAATAAAGAATATGAAGCCTTTATCAGCGCTGCCGAAACTTTTCGGCAGTTGGTGAATAAGAAAACACTTCAGGCAATCACTAGTCAAGCAACCAACGAAACTGAACTTAGTGAAATAGCCGCAGATTCGGTGGATCCGCTTGCTGGAATCGGTGCCTTTGAAAGTATTCAAGCTCTCACCGAACTGGTCATCGAATTGGAACATAGATATGTTCCAGAGGTGGGCCGTGGCGAAGTAGCGGTTGCCGAATTACGCCGACTAGGTAATTTCCTCGGCAGGGAAATTGACTATGCGAAAAGGCTTTATGCCCTTGCCCAAATTTCCGGTCTAGTGGTTTTACATCAGAAGCGTTGGCGAGTTGGCAAGGAATACACCGCTTGGCTTGAAAGTGAGCCGGCCGATCGTTGGCTGAAATTAGCCAGCAACTGGCTCACTCTGTTAGGGCCGGAATCAGCCAAAGACCTCGCGGGAGAAACTAACCTAACCGAAGCTATTTCAAAAAACTTCCCGTTGGCCAATCAAGGTATCGCCTCACACATGGCTAATCTCGTCTCGCTTGCCGAGTTGATTGGGCTAACGGCAAACCATCAGGTGGCCAGTTGGTATAAGCCTCTGATGCAGGGGGATATTGAATTAGCCAAATCTCAAATTGCCAAGCAGATGCCTAAAGTGCAGAACCGATTAATCCTGCAGGCCGACCTAACATTGATTTCGACCGGGCCACTAGATACAAAAACGGAACTTACTCTTCGCCGCTTCGTTGATATTGAGCGTATCGGGGTTGCTTCAAGTTACCGTATGAGTTCGCTCAGTTTGAGCTACGGTATGGAAACTGGCTTAACCGAAAGCGAAATTAGAAAAATGCTTTTGGATCTAACCGGAAAGGACTTGCCGCAACCGGTCGACTACCTGATTCGTGAAACGGCAAATAGATTTGGGCGGCTAGCTCTTAGACAATCGGTTCAAGGAACTGTGTTGGAATCAAATGACAGAGTTTTGCTGACTGCAATTTTGAACGATAGTGAACTAAAGGCATTGAGTTTTCAAAAGCACTCGGAGAAAAGTTTGATAACTAATTTTGATCAGGAACTGGTTTACTACCAGATGCGTGAAAACAAATATCCGGCGGTAGCACTAAATCAAGCTGGCGAGATTATTACCAGTTGGCTCAGTGAACAAGGTTTCGAACAAAAGCCAGGCCGTCACTGTGTCGGTGATGATATTCGGCGTTGGCGGGAACACGATAAGCGCATGGGTGAGAACCCGCTTGGCGATGACATCATCAGAACTTTAGAACTGGCTATCAAAAACAAGGGAACAGTTCGGGTAAGCATCACCGATAAGAAGGTAAAGCGAGAATACATAGTTGAACCGACTGGCCTTGCTAATGGTCGATTGCGGGCTAAGGACAAAAAGGCCGATTGCGAAAGAGTGCTTCCGTTGGCCAGCATAACCAGTGTGGCCATAGGCTAAAAGGATGTCTACTGGACCACTAATCGTGCAGAGCGATAAGACAGCACTGCTGGAAACCGATCACTGGCAAGCCTCAGATGCCAGGCACGACTTGGCAATCTTCGCTGAATTAGAGCGAGCGCCGGAGCATATTCATACTTACCGCATCACCAAGTTAGGTCTTTGGAATGCCCGAGCAGCCGGCCATGACAGCAGCTATGTGCTCGGGGTCTTGGATAAGTATGCGAAATTCCCAGTGCCACCGAGCATTCGACTGGATATCGAACAAACTATGGCCCGCTACGGAAAACTCGTTATTCGAAAAAACAGCGAAGGCCAGCTTGAACTTCACTCGGCGGAACCGGCCGTGATGCTTCAGGTAATTCAAAACCGCAAGGTAAAAGACTTGTTGATTGATAGGACTGAAGAAGGCTCTTGGCAAATTGCCGAATGGGCAAGAGGTCAGATTAAACAAGAACTACTAAAACTTGGCTGGCCAGCTGAGGATCTAGCCGGTTTCGCACCGGGTAAAGCGCATGAAATTGAATTAGATAATTCTGCATGGTCGCTACGTCACTATCAGGAGCAGGCGGTTGATCGTTTCTGGGAAGGTGGCTCTGGAGTTGTCGTATTACCCTGCGGTGCCGGGAAGACTTTGGTTGGAGCTGCTACCATGGCAGTTGCTAAAACCAACACTTTGATTTTGGTGACCAATACCGTTTCGGCAAGACAGTGGAAGGCTGAACTTCTAAAAAGAACCAGTTTGACCGAGGAAGAGATAGGCGAATACAGTGGTTCGGTCAAGCAGGTTGCACCGGTCACTATCGCCACTTATCAGATTCTCACCACCAAGAAACAAACTGAATACTCGCACCTAGCGCTACTAAATAATAGTGACTGGGGGCTAATTATTTATGATGAGGTTCATCTTCTTCCCGCTCCTATCTTTAAGATGACTGCCGATCTGCAGGCGAGAAGAAGGCTGGGGCTAACGGCCACCTTAGTTAGAGAAGACGGCAAAGAAGGTGATGTATTTTCTCTAATTGGACCAAAACGTTTTGATGCGCCTTGGAAAGAAATAGAAGAGCAAGGTTATATCGCACCGGCAAAATGTTTCGAGGTAAGAATTGATTTGCCCGAAGATGAGCTGATGGAATACGCGATAGCAAATACCGAGGACAAATATCGCCTAGCCGCCAGTTCGGCTAGAAAGATTCCGGTAATTAGGAAGATTCTAGAAAAGCACCCAACCGAGCCGACTTTGATTATTGGCCAATACCTAGATCAACTCCACCAGGTGGCCGAGAGTTTAGAAGCGGATTTGATTACCGGTGATACTCCGGTCGATAACAGAGAAAAACTCTTCGCTGATTTTCGCGAGGGTAGGATTTCTGTTCTGGTGGTTTCTAAGGTGGCTAACTTCTCAGTGGATTTACCGGAGGCGTCACTGGCAATACAGATATCCGGTTCTTTTGGCTCTAGACAAGAAGAGGCGCAGAGGCTGGGAAGGCTACTTCGCCCTAAGGCAGATGGTCGTTCGGCTAACTTCTTTACCCTGATTACCCGAGATACCGTGGATCAGGATTTTGCCCAGAATAGGCAGCGCTTTCTAGCCGAGCAGGGCTACGCCTACGAAATCCTCGATGTTGGGGATATTTAACTCTCAGGTAACACTCAGGCTAAACTCAGTCTTTAGTTAGGCTTAACTGAAAGATTTAAGCCATGAAAACACCACGCGTACTCATCGTCGATGACGAGAAGAACATCAGAGATCTGCTCGAAGCTGGTTTGAAATTTGCTGGCTTCAGCGTTTACTCAGTCGGCACTGGTGCCGAAGCCGTTAGTGTCGCAGAAAAGTCCAAGCCAGATATTTTGGTGCTAGATGTGATGCTTCCTGACCAATCTGGATTCTCGGTCACTACCAAGCTAAGGTCGATGCAGATCGATGTCCCGGTGCTTTTCCTATCTGCCCGTGATGATCGAAGCGATAAGGTCACCGGCCTTACCGTCGGTGGCGATGACTACATGACCAAGCCTTTTTCAATTGATGAGGTAATTGCCCGAATCAACGCGATTCTGCGCCGCACTAAAAAGCGTGAAACAGAAGACAGCATTCTAGAAGTTGGTGAGATAAGAATCAACCAGGATGCCCACGAGGTCTTTGTAAATGGGAAGGAAATCGAACTATCCCCTACCGAATACAAACTTCTAAGATTCTTGATGACTAATGCCAACCGCGTGATGAGCAAAGATCAGATTCTAGATCACGTCTGGGAATATGATTTCAACGGCGAGCAAGGAATTGTCGAAAGTTATGTCTCCTACCTGCGTAAGAAAATCGATCCACTGAGTAAGAATCAGTTGATTCAGACTAAGCGCGGAGTCGGCTACATGTTCAGAACTTATAAGAACGACTAATGGCTAAGACCAAGACAAAGAAAGCAGTCGAAAAACCAGCTGGAATGTTTTGGTCTCGACTGTCCCTAAAGACCAGGGTGACAGCAACCTCGGTTATTGCTCTAGCTCTGCTACTTTCTGTTTTTGTTCTCGGTGCGGTTGCTTTCTTTCGAAATGACATTCAGCGAAGCACCGATGAAACGCTGGTGCAGAGCGCCAGAATATTATCTGATGCCGATCCACTGACCGTTCGGGAGCGATTGAGAGCCGGGGATATCCCGTTACCGGCCTTGCCTAGTGATTACTACATCGCCTTTCTTGACCCAGATGGAGTGCTGTTTGTCGGTTTCGTATCCTCCGCAATCGGGGAGCGACCAGTTCCGAATCTTTCCGAATTCAAATACCTATCGGTAATCGCGCTAAAAGGTATGCCGATTACCGCAGACATTGCCAAAGGCTCTGGCGATAAGCCCCAAGAGTGGCGCATGGTGGCACTTCCACTAAGAGATGTGAAGGGGTCCGTGGTGGTGGCCGTTCCAACTACCTACGAGCAGGTTTTATTGAGCCAATACCGGGCCATTGGGCTGGGTTTTAGTGCTCTACTTTTGATTACTATTGCCGCGGCTGTTTGGCTAAGCGTTAACTTTGCTCTAAAGCCGCTGCGCGAGGTAACCACCGCTGCCGATGCAGTGCGGGAGGGAAAGCTAGATTCTCGGTTACCACAAATAGAAGGGCAAACCGAAATAGCGATTATCAACCGATCGCTGAATGAGATGTTGGACTCAATTGAAAACTCACTGAAGGACCGCAACCGTACAGTCAAGCGCATGAAGGAATTTGTGGCTGACGCCAGCCACGAACTGAGAACTCCACTGGTAACGCTGCGCGGATATGCGGAGCTTTATCGTAAAGGCGCTTTCAAGAAAAAGGCTGAGGTTGATAATGCCATGTCCAAGATCGAAGCTGAAGCGCTTCGAATGTCATCACTGGTTGAATCGCTGCTCGCCCTAGCCAGGTTGGATAATCAGGGTAGCCTGCACATTACAAAAACCGATGTTCGAAAACTAATCCAAACCGTAACCGACAACCTCCGAGCGGCTTTTCCCGATCTCCAGATAACCATTGCCAACTTGAATGGCAAAGTTTTATCAGAAAAACTAGATTGGAAGATAGATGAATCTGCTATGACCCAGGTGCTGACAAATCTATTGAATAACGCTCGAGTCTTTGCTGGAGAAAAACCAATTGAAGTCGCTCTTGGTGTTAGAAATCAGGAATTAGTCATTGAAGTAATCGATCACGGCCCAGGTATTGCTAAGCAACTGCGCGGTAAAGTTTTCGAGCGTTTCTATCGAAGCGATAATTCTAGAAACCGAGATGCCGGAGGCTCTGGCCTTGGACTTGCAATTGCTAAGTCATTGGTGCAAGCGCACGGTGGCCGAATCGTCGCCGATGAAACTAAAGGTGGCGGAGCTACCTTTAAAGTAAACCTTCCTAACTAACAATTTTTAAGAATTAGTTAGTTATCAACATTTCGGCTAAATCCTAAAATCATTTGCTTTTACTGCGCTTTGATTGTTTGCCTAAGGAGGTAAACACATGGCCCAAATACAAGTAGACAGCGAACAAGTTCTCGCTGCCAACAGCACCATTCAGGCAACAATCGCTAAAGTGCAAAGCGAAGTAGATGCACTGCATTCACAACTTTTGCGATTGCAAGATGTCTGGCGCGGTTCAGCATCAGCTAGCTTTCAGGAGCTAGTTGGCAGATGGAAGATCACTGCAACAACAGTTGACAACCAGCTCGGCGAACTCGGCACGGCACTTCGCATTGCTGCCCATCAATACAGTGAGATTGAAGCTGCTAACCAAAGGCTATTCATCTAAGTTCACAGGTGGATGCGTAAAGGGGTGGAACCTTATGGTTCCACCCCTTTTAGCCGGAGCGATTCTCGGCTAAGTTTTAGAAATCCATTCCTGGACCAGCTTGCATCTGCGGTGCAGCCGGCTCCGGCTTGTCCGCAACTACAGCTTCGGTGGTTAGGAATAGACCGGCAATCGAGGCAGCGTTCTGCAGCGCAGAGCGAGTTACCTTGACTGGGTCGTTGATGCCGGAAGCGAGCATGTCAACATACTCACCGTTGGCAGCGTTTAGACCGTGACCGGCAGGTAGATTAGCTACCTTCTCGGCAACAACCCCTGGCTCGAGACCAGCGTTTAGAGCGATCTGCTTTAGCGGGGCTGAAATGGCTACCTTGACGATGTTGGCACCAGTTGCCTCATCTCCAGTTAGTTTTAGGCTGTCGAAAGCGGCCTTACCAGCCTGAATTAGAGCAACACCACCACCGGCAACGATTCCCTCTTCAACGGCTGCCTTGGCGTTACGAACGGCATCTTCGATGCGGTGCTTACGCTCTTTCAGCTCAACCTCGGTCGCTGCTCCTGCACGGATCACAGCAACACCACCGGCTAGCTTGGCTAGTCGCTCCTGAAGCTTCTCGCGGTCGTAGTCACTGTCGGTGTTGGTAATTTCGCGACGAATTTGCTCAACGCGACCGGCAATCTGGTCCTTCTCACCAGCTCCATCAACAATGGTTGTCTCGTCTTTGGTGATGACCACCTTACGAGCGCTACCTAGCATGTCTAGGGTTGCGTTTTCTAGCTTTAGACCTAGTTCCTCGGTGATAACGGTTCCACCGGTCAGAATTGCGATATCCTGCAGCATTGCTTTGCGTCGGTCACCAAAGCCAGGTGCCTTAACTGCAACGGAGCGGAATACACCACGCATCTTGTTCAAAACCAGTGTTGCCAGTGCTTGACCTTCAACATCTTCAGCGATGATCAAAAGCGGCTTACCGGATTGCATTACCTTCTCAACAATTGGAACAATTTCAGCAACTTGAGACACCTTGCTGTTGGCAATTAGGACAACTGCGTCTTCCAAAACAGCTTCTTGGCGGTCTGGGTCAGTTACGAATAGACCAGAAATGAAACCCTTGTCAAAACGCATACCATCGGTAAGTTCAAGGTTGATACCGAAGGTGTTACCTTCTTCAACTGTTACAACGCCCTCGTTACCAACTTTGTCGATTGCATCAGCGATGATCTCACCGATGACGGTATCTCCTGCTGAAATCGATGCGGTTGCCGCAATCTGCTCCTTGGAAGAAACAGGCTTTGCTTGCTTGAATAGTTCAGCAATAACAGCCTCGACAGCTTTCTCGATTCCGCGCTTTAGGCTAATCGGATCTGCACCGGCTGCAACATTTCGCAAACCTTCGCGAACAAGTGCTTGGGCTAGAACGGTTGCAGTGGTAGTTCCATCTCCAGCAACATCGTCAGTCTTCTTAGCAACTTCTTTGACCAGTTCTGCACCGATGCGCTCGTAAGGGTCTTCTAGTTCGATTTCCTTAGCAATTGAGACACCATCGTTGGTGATAGTTGGAGCACCATACTTTTTCTCTAGGACTACGTTGCGACCTCTAGGGCCAAGGGTGACCTTTACGGTGTCGGCAAGGATGTTCAAGCCGCGCTCAAGACCACGACGTGCCTCTTCGTTAAAGCTAATGATTTTTGCCATGTTTGGTTACGCCCTCCTGGACGAGTAATAAAACGGATAGTTAGCACTCAAGGAATGAGAGTGCTAATCAATTCTGGCACTCTCTGGCTTAGAGTGCAAGTCAGGTTTAAAGTCATAGACCACCCTAAAAGGGTGGTCTAATCCGTTTAGTTGTCCTTAGATAACGTGAACGTTGTCGGCCTGTGGGCCCTTGTCGCCGTTCTTTACCTCGAACTCAACTCTCTGGTTTTCCTTGAGCTCCTTGTATCCATCGCCCTGGATAGCTGAGAAGTGAACGAAAACGTCAGCTCCACCATCCTGAGTAATGAAGCCGAAACCCTTTTCAGAGTTGAACCACTTTACGGTTCCTTGTGCCATTTGTTGCTCCTATAACTTTGTTTCATTCAGATCCGGTACTTCCTTCACTGCAGTCTCTCCAGCTTTACCGAAGTGATTTCGAGTGTTTAGCAAACGAATCCTTTTAAGACTGTGTTTAGTCTAGGGCGAAATACGGAACTATTAGCAAGTTAATTTTTCCCCTATAACAGGACTGTTATAGAGAGAAAACGCCTAATTTATAGGGATTTTCGGCACATAATCCGAGCCCAAGCGAACTTCAATCGGATATTTGCTGTCTTTATCTAGCACAATTGGCAATTCTCCAAGAATTAGCAGCATTCGCTTGGCCAGCGCTCGGTAGTCTTCCTTCTGAATCTTGATTAGCGATTTGGTCAAGATGATCTTGTCCAAGGTTCGAGAGTATGGAACGACCAACTTCCCGTTTAAAAGTGCCTGGCCAATAGGGCTGGCTAGCTTTCGGGTGCCAGAGCCATCGATTACCGTTATCGGTGTATTCAGATCGACGCCGTTGACGATGCGTTGCGTGGGACTCGGAGTGGCAATGGACTTTACGGCATATTGCAAACCGAAATATCCAGAGGAGCTCAACACAATTGAGGCTACTGCCAGCCAGGCCAGTTCAATCAAGCGGTCCCTAGCGGTTTTCTTGGCACGATGGCGACCGGCATGCTTGTAGTCAGCGGCAATCTGATCTAACAGATCTTGCTGTTTCGGCTTGGCCATGTTCACTCCTTTGCGCCAACTGTTCTATATTAGGTTCCTAACCTGCGAGATTACTGAAGAAGGATGAAATGACCGAGCGAAAAGTGGAAAAGACCGAAGAACAGTGGCGGGCTGAGCTAACCGAGTTTGAGTTTCACGTCCTACGTGAAGCAGGTACTGAAAGAGCCTTCACCGGGGAATTACTAAATGAAGAACGCACCGGAACATTTTCCTGTCGCGGCTGTGGGGCTGAGCTATTTTCTAGCACCACTAAATTTGATTCACACTGCGGCTGGCCTAGTTTTTACGAACCTAAAGAAGATCACGCAGTGGAACTGCGCGAAGATAACTCGCACGGCATGAAGCGTGTTGAAGTCCTCTGCAAGGCTTGCGGATCTCACCTAGGTCACGTATTCGAAGACGCGCCACAAACTCCAACGGGCGATCGCTATTGCATCAATTCGGTAAGCATCACTTTCAAGGAAGCAAAGTAGATAGTTGAAGCGAGCACTTATTGTCGTCGATGTCCAAAAAGGTTTCGCTGAATGGGATATCAAAGGCGCAAGGAATAATCCTGACTGTGAGAGAAATGTTGCCAAACTAATTGAAGGTTGGCGAGAAGCTAAACAACCAATTGTTTTTGTTCGTCACGATTCGGTTATGGAAAATTCAGTTCTTCGACCTGGTCAACCCGGTAATGACTTCAAGGATGTGGTGAGTGGGGAGCCAGATCTGTTAGTCACTAAGTCAGTCAATTCAGCATTCTACGGGCAGCCAGATTTGCATCAGTGGTTAGAAGATTCGGGTATCAGTGATATTGCAATCTGCGGCATTCAAACAAATCTGTGTTGTGAAACTACAGCCAGGATGGCTGGGAATCTTGGACTAGACACCTGGTTTGTTTTAGATGCCACTCACACCTTTGCCAAGACATACCGAGGTAAGATTATTTCCGCAGAAGAACTATCCGAGATAACAGCAGCCAACTTAGCCGGCGAATTTGCCGATGTAATTACCACTAGTGATGCATTAGCTAGGCTTTTTCAAGTAGGAGGAAACTAAATGAGTGATTTTGATGCAGCCAAGTTCAAAAAGAAGCTAAAGAAAAAGCTAAAAAAGAACATGACGGGTAAGTCGATAAATATCAAAACAACCGGACCTCTATATTTTCTAGGTGGTCTAGGTGCCGCGATCTACTATGTGTCCACTGCGACCGACTTTTGGATGGGAGCCTTAGGGATTCTCAAAGCCCTAGTTTGGCCAGCATTCCTAGTATTTGACGCGCTAAAGGCTTTAGCCGCCTAATTTATTAGAGCCGACCAGGGGACTCGAACCCCTAACCCTCGCATTACAAGTGCGATGCGCTACCAATTGCGCCAGGTCGGCTTGGATGAAACATCCGAGGAAAAGTTTAGTGCTCTTTATCGAGTAAAAAGTGAACTAGTTCTTTGCCTTATAGGTGATGGTTAGTTCAGCCGAAACAAAAGGACCGTAACCCTCGCCACTTAGCGTTGCACGGTACTTGTAATCGCCTGGTTCGTTCTTAATCAGAGCGAAACCAACGCTTGTCGATCCTTGGCGAGCCTTGATGTTACGGAACTCGGTCCAGTCTCCACCAGGAGCTTTCTCTTCGACCAAGATGCTGAATTCCTTCAGCTCTGAGTCGGATAGATCTAGATCACCGACGATGTTAGCGCGCTGACCAACAGTCAGTGCTGGGTTCTCGCCAGATGCAGTGTTCAACACAATCTGCTTTGCACCTGGTGTTGAACAAGCAGCCAGAGTGAAAGCTAGAACTGCAGCGATTACGGCGGATATAAATGACTTCTTCAATTTGGTTTCCTTTTATTTATTTCTTGTTTAGATCAAAGAATTGAGCGAATCTGCCTGGGTTTGGCAGATCTGCAGCTGTATCGGTCCAGGTGTATTGGACACCGTTAACCAGGATGTGCGGAGTTCCCTGAGGAATAGAATTACCGGTTACGGCATTCTGACCAAACGCCTCGCTGGTTCTATTGTCGATGAACTTGGCATATCGTTTCTGATCAATGCACTCATTCATTTCGCCACTCATCGCAACTCCGACGCTTCTAAGCGTGTCCTTTATTTCAGCGTCGGTAGGTCCAGAGGTGTTCTCTTCCGGCTGGTTGGTATAAAGAGCATTGTTTACATCAAAGAACTTATTCGGCTGAGAGTTGGCAACACAGAATGCAGCATTAGTTGCTCTAGAAGAATAGTTATTCAAGGAAGCACCATCCAAGAATGAAATCGGGTGATACTCAATAACAGCTAAGCCCTTGTCTGCCCAAGTCTTAATCTGGCTGGCATTTGGCTCTTCGAATAATCTACAGATCGGGCACTGGTAGTCCTGATAGATAACGATGTGGTTGGTCTTGGCTGCCTCAGCTGGGGTAACCAACTTAAGGTCCTTACCAACGAGAACACCACCTAGGGCAGTCACGTTAGCTGGGCTCTTCTTGGCGTTCTCGCCGTTATTGATTGCCTCCTGGCTAAAACTGAAAATCAGCCAAGCAACACCGGCTACGACACCAACGATGGCCAGGGTAACCGAGGTCGTAATAATAAAGCGCTTGCGCTTATCGCCTTTGGCGCGCTTTTCTCTTAGCTCACGGGCCTTGGCCCTGGCGGCTTCACGTTGCTCAGAACGGGTTGGACGCGGGTTAAGCGACATAAGTTTGGACACCTCATCAAGATTTGGGTTTCGGCCGACTGGCCAAAACTGCGTAGGTTGTTAAGTCTATGGCAACCCTCGGCTAATGCGATAATAGAAAAACTAAGGGTTTTAGGCCCTTAGACCCCATTCACTACGGATCGTGCGGCTCGTTCCTGCCGCTGAAGGAGTAATAAATTGGCAACTGTAACATTTGAGGACGCTACCCGGCTTTATCCTGGTGGCACTCGCCCGGCAGTCGACAAAATCAACTTGACTGTCAAAGACGGAGAATTTCTAGTTCTCGTCGGTCCATCCGGTTGTGGTAAAACTACAACCTTGCGTATGCTCGCTGGCTTAGAAGAAGTCAACGAGGGTCGCATCTTGATTGGTGATCGCGAAGTCACCAACATCCCACCAAAAGACCGTGACATTGCGATGGTTTTCCAAAACTACGCGCTCTACCCACACATGACCGTGGCCGAGAACATGGGCTTTGCTCTAAAGATTGCTGGAGTCAAGAAGGAAGAGCGTGCTGCTCGAGTTCTTGAAGCTGCCAAGCTTTTGGATCTAGAGCCATACCTTGACCGCAAGCCAAAGGCACTTTCCGGTGGACAGCGTCAACGTGTTGCGATGGGTCGTGCGATTGTTCGTAAGCCTGAGGTATTCCTCATGGACGAACCGCTATCTAACCTAGATGCCAAACTACGTGTTCAAACTAGAACTCAGATTGCATCGTTGCAGCGCCGTTTAGGTGTAACAACTGTTTACGTTACCCACGACCAGGTCGAAGCGATGACCATGGGTGATCGTGTAGCGGTGTTGAAAGACGGGCTACTTCAGCAGGTTGACTCACCGCGTGAACTGTACGAGCGTCCAGCGAATGTTTTCGTTGCTGGCTTTATTGGATCTCCTGCTATGAACCTCCTAACCAGCAAAATAGTTACTGGCGGAGTTCAGTTTGGCAACATGACACTAAAGGTCCCAGCAAATGTTTTGGCCAAGACCAAAGCTAAGCAGATGACCGTTGGTGTCCGCCCTGAAGATCTAGTTGTCACCAAAAACGAAGGTGTCCAGGTCACAGTCAGCATCATCGAAGAACTCGGTGCCGATGCATTCTTGTATGGCAGTGCAACTGTTGAAGGCAAGGAAGTAGATTTCATCGCCAGAGTTGGCTCAAAGAGCTCACTTCGTTCTGGCGACAAGGTCTACCTGAAGCCATCCGGTGGCATCACTCACCTGTTTGATATCGAGAGCGGCCTGCGTCTAAACGATGACGGACCAAAGAAGGCTGCTGCAAAGCCAGCCGCTGCTGCTAAGAAAGCTCCGGCTAAAAAGCCAGCAGCTAAGACTGCTGCAAAGCCTGCAGTTAGGAAAGCAGCTCCGAAGAAGAAGTAAGTTCTAAATAAGCTAAATGGCCCAAAGGAATTTGGGCCATTTACTTTTTTAACGCAGTCTCGCCTTGGCAACCTCATATAAAACTACTGAGGCTGCAATTCCAGCATTTAGCGACTCGGTATCTTTGGCTATCGGAATAGAGACCACGGCATCGCAGTTTTCTTGAACCAATCTAGATAGGCCTTTGCCCTCGCTGCCGATAATCAGTAGTAGTGGCTCATTACCTAGCTTGAAACTAGTCAGGCTCATATCTCCCCCACCATCTAAACCAATCACAAAGAGTCCGCGCTTTTGAAACTCTTTAATCGTGGCATTTAGATTCGCTGCTAATGCCACCGGGATTCGAGCTGCAGCACCAGCTGAAGTTTTCCAAGCAGCGGCAGTAACCCCAACCGACCTGCGCTGCGGAACAATTACGCCTTGACCGCCGAAGGCTGCAACCGATCTGATGATGGCACCTAAATTACGCGGATCGGTTATTCCATCAAGGGCAACCAGTAGTGGCTTTTGCCCTCTAGCTAAAATCTTGTCAAGCAATTCGCTTGGATGCTGATAGTTATAAGGGGGAACCTGAAGTGCTATGCCTTGATGAACTGCGTCAAAGCCAGTCATTCGATCCATCTCCGGACGAGTGATTTCGGCAACGGCAATATTCCTTGAGTTCGCTAGGTTAATTGCCTCTTTGACTCGATCATCCATTTCGATGCGGTTTGCGATAAATAGGGATGTGGCTGGGACTTTTGCTCGTAAAGCCTCTAGGACAGAATTTCTGCCAGAGAGCACCTCACTGGAATCGGTTGCCTTTTGCACGCGACGAGAAGAACGAGCAGCACCGCCGGCATTACCAGCAGTCTTATTTGTCGGAGCTAGGAATTCACCTTTTTTAGCGACCTTTGGTGCTTTTGCAGCACGGGCCTGTTTAGCAGCCTTAGCCTTAGCTGCCGGGTGATACTTTCGATCCTCAGCTTTTGGAGTTGGGCCTCTACCCTCGAGCCCCTGGCGGCGGTTGCCGCCACTGCCAACTCGCGGTGTTGCTTTCTTGGCCCTTGCGCCTGGGCGGCCTGGTTTCTTAGCCATCAATACTCCAAATCGTCTTATCTGGCATGTCTTTGATGGTTACTCCCATGCCCTGAAGTTCCGCCCTAATGCTATCGGCTGCCGCAAAATCTCCAGACCCCTTGGCGCTGTTTCGTTTTGAAATGAGTTCTTCGATTTTCTCAATTAACTCTGGTTCGACTTGCTTTTGTAATAGAGCAAAATCTAATCCGAGCACGTGAAGCATCGCCCGAACTGCATCAAAGGCAATAACAACCTCGTCCGAAGCATTATCTATCGCCTGATTTCCAACTCGAACCTTCTCATGCAAAACGGCAAGTCCAGCTGGAATATTCAGATCACTATCCATGGCGGCAATGAAATCTGCAGGTAGCGCAGCTAGATTTACTTCTCGATCTAATCCCGTTCGACGGATAAAACCGATAACTCGATCAAGCGCTGTTTGAGCTTCAAGAATTGAGCCAGCCTGGTAATCCAGATTTGACCGGTAGTTAGCTGAAATCAGCCAGTAGCGTATGGCTGCCCAGCTGCCCTGCTTTGCCAGTTCTGCAACGTTTACTCCATTACCTAAACTTTTTGACATCTTGTTGCCGTTGATAGTAATTAGTGCATTATGCATCCAGTGATTAGCAAAACGATCACCGGCAGCTTTAGATTGAGCCAACTCATTCTCATGGTGTGGGAAACGAAGATCTAGCCCGCCTCCGTGAATATCAAACGATTCACCGAGAAAGTGTTTTGCCATTGCCGAACATTCGATATGCCAGCCCGGGCGAGCAAGACCCCAAGGAGTTTGCCAACTAGCGCTTTGAGGCTCATCGGCTTTGTGAGCTTTGAAAAGTGCAAAATCATGCGGCGATCTTCTACCAAAGCTGGCATCGGTTTCACCTTCCATGTTCTCTAGCTTCTGATTAGTCAGTTCTCCGTAATTAGGCCAAGAGGAAGTATCGAAAAAGACATTCGCGCTACCATCTTCTGCTTGATATGCATGACCGAGTGAAATCAATTTCTTAGTCAGTTCGATCATGTCTTCAATATGATCTGTTGCGTATGGTTTATGAGTTGGTTCCAAGATGCCTAGATTCTCATAGGCTGCATTAAAGCTTTTCTCGATTTCTCTAGCGAACTCAAGCCAATCGCGTTGACCGGCATTAACTAATACCTTGTCATCTATATCGGTAACATTTCTTACCAAGGTGACTGTGTAACCGGAAGCTACTAACCAGCGTCTAAGTAGGTCGTAGACCAATGCGCTGCGTAGATGCCCAAGATGTGGTTCGGATTGGACAGTTGGGCCGCAAAGGTAAATTTCTACGTGGCCATGATTTAGTGGCACAAACTCACGAAGCTTCTGCTCCTTTGAGTCAAAAAGCTCAAGCGCCATGGCTAGAGCCTACTTTCAATAAGGGCGGTTGCCACGGCAGCTACACCTTCAGAGTTTCCTAAAAAGCCAAGCCCATCGGTAGTAGTAGCGCCAATGCTAACCGGGGCACCGATGATCTCGGTAAGGGCTTTTTCAACCCTTTCCCGCATCGGCGAAACCTTTGGCCGATTGCCAATTATTTGAGCGCTTACGTTAACAACGCTCCAGCCGTTTTCGGCTATTTTGGCTAGCGCTCCTTCTAGAAACACTCTGCCATTAGCGCCGGCATACTGTTTATCATCGGTACCAAAAACAGTTCCGATATCTCCCAGTCCAGCAGCTGCTAGAAGCGCATCAACAATTGCGTGGCTCAGGGCATCGCCATCGCTGTGACCATCCAGACCCACTTCGTTCTCCCATACAATGCTGCCAAGATAAAGCGGTTTGCTTTGATCTGCTGAAAAACGATGCACGTCTGTGCCGATGCCAGTGCGTTGAGATTTGACGAGAGTGCCGGCGTAAACCAGGTCTTCCGGATGGGTAATTTTGAAAGCCAAATCGTCCCCCGGTACTGAATGGATTACTTCGCCAAAAGATTGCATCAGTGCAGCATCGTCGGTGAAATCCTCGGTTGCTTTCTGGTAGTTCTCGAAAAGCTCGATAAATCTAAACCCCTGTGGAGTTTGTGCGCTTCGAAGATTTTCCCTATCAACCGTTGCCAATACAACGTCTCGTTCAACTTGCTTGATGGTGTCGGCAATTGGCAATACCGGCACTACACCAAAACCATATTCGCTAACCGCTTGAGAAACCCGATCAAAAAGTTCACTCGGCGCAAAGCAGCGCGCCGCATCATGGACAAGAACAATATCGGTATCGACAGAAACTTTCTGCAAGGCGTTATAAATTGATCCCTGCCTTGAGCTGCCGCCGGGGGTGTAATCCACTTTGACTAAATTGCCAATGACTTGATTTCCCACCTCGGCAAATTCCGCGACATGGTTTTCATGACTAGCCACAACAATCTGGCTCAGGTTAGTAACCTTCAGTATCCGATTTAGCGCGTGCTCAAGAAGAGTTCGACCTTGAATCTTCACTAATGCTTTGGCGATTCCCTGGCCAAGACGAGTTCCGTCTCCAGCTGCGACAAGAATTACGGCAACCCGGCTCATCTCAACTGCCTCCTAATTAAGGCTATTTTGCGCCTTTAGCCAAGACCTTGAGTACGTGTGCCTCAACCCCAGCATCATCGAGTTTCAGGGCAAGTTTTAGCTCAGAACAAAGAATCTGCATGGCCTTGGTCTTCATACGCTTTTCACCGGCAGACAGTCCGCGGTCCTGCTCGCGACGCCAGAGGTCTCTAACGATTTCGGCAACTTTATAGACATCGCCTGAGGCCAGTTTTTCCTGGTTTGCTTTAAATCGCCTAGACCAGTTAGTTGGCTCCTCGATGAATTCTTCCTTGAGGATCGATTCGACCTTACGAACACCCTTTGGTTGGATAACATCGCGAATGCTCACGCCGTCCTGGGTGTCAATTGAGTTATTTACCGGCACCCAGATTTCCAGATTTCCCTGCTCAACAAATAGCTTGAGCGAAAGGACATTTTCACCGCGGTGCAGGTGCTTTTTGATATCGACTATTTTGGCGGCACCGTGATGGGGGTAGACAACGATTTTTCCCTTTTCGTAGGTAATCACTGACTTGCCATCTCGGAATACAGTAACTACTCCACCTTTGTATTCGTGAGTAACAGACATTAAGTTTTCCCTTCGTAAAGCCCAATTTTACCACAGCAAGCAAAGATAGAATGGAGGTAAGCTCAGGAGGAAAATTGCGTATTCGTCGTGCTCTCATCGCCAGTTCACTGGCACTGCTAACTGTATTAGGCACCACCGGCTGCAACCTAACTAGCCCGGTTGCCTCATTAGAGATGTATGCACCAAGTGATGGAGCGCAAGCAGATCTTGGCAACGTGAAGGCAAGAAATCTGATCTACTTCGTTGATAACAAAGGTAACTTCGGCTTTTTCGGAGCTTTTGTCAACTCGGGCTCAGTAACTGAGACTTTCAACATCGGGTTCACTGATGTCAGTGGAGAACGAGTATTTCAGCAATATAGCGTTGCTGGCCTAGATGTTGTGAACATCGGTTATCAGAACCAAGCACCACTCAAGGTAGAGCTTGATGCAAAAGCTGGAGATATCGTCGAGGTGCTATTACAGAGCGATGCTGGTTCAGTTCGAATTAACGTCCCAGTGCTGGATGACACTCTGCCTGAATATCGTGAATTAGTCGAATCACTCTCGACTAACTAAACCTCGAATTTATATCCCAGACCGCGAACAGTTAGCAGATGCCGTGGTCGGGCTGGATCCTCTTCAATTTTGGATCGAAGTCTCTTGACGTGAACATCGAGAGTCTTGGTATCACCGTAATAATTTGAACCCCAGACCTGGTCAATTATTTGCCCTCTGGTGAGTACCCTGTTTTTGTTTTCTAAAAGTAATTCCAAGAGCTCGAATTCCTTTAGCGGCATGCTTACTTTCTCACCTTTGAAATAAACAATGTGTCGGTCGATATCCATGCGTACCGGACCCGCTTCCAGAATTCCGTCGATTGCCTCTTTTGGACCGCCGTTGCGCCTAAGCACGGCTTTCATGCGCGCTAACAACTCATTTTTGGAATATGGCTTTGTTACATAATCATCGGCTCCAATTTCAAAACCAATGACTTTATCTATTTCGGTGTCCTTGGCAGTAAGCATGATTACTGGAACATCGGATTGGGACCTCAGCGCCTTGCAGACTTCCTTGCCGCTTAGCTTAGGTAACATCAGATCGAGTAAAACCAGATCCGCCCCTCCAGCGGCAAAGACTTTTACGGCCTGCTCCCCGTCCTCGGCTTCCACAACTTCATAGCCTTCGCTTCTCAGCAGGAAGACTAGCGCTTCGCGCATGCTTACTTCATCTTCGACAACTAAAACTTTGGTCATTATTCTGGCCTTTCGTTAGGTTGTTTATGAAGAGGAAGTTTCAGCGTAAAGGTAGAACCTAAGCCAACCCGAGAAAACACCGAAACCTCCCCGCCGTGGTTTTGCGCGGCATGTTTGACTATCGATAGGCCAAGACCAGTTCCGCCGGTTTCTCTAGACCTAGATGGATCAACACGGTAAAAGCGCTCGAAGATTCTTTCCTGTTGATCAACCGGGATTCCAATGCCGTTATCGGTAACTGAGACTTCGGCAAAATCATCATCGACGGTCAACCCGACACCTACCTGAGAATTTGACTCGCTATAGACAATGGCATTTTCAATCAGGTTTTTTACTGCCATAGAAATAAGTTCGCGATCGCCAAAAATCTCAACATTTGGAATAACATCAAAAGTCAATTTCACGGCTCTGCGATCAGCCAAGAATAGGTTGGCATCAACAGCTTCTGCAATTACATCGCCTAACTGAAAAACACTGGCAACCCCTCCGATGTCACCTGCTTGAATTCTGGAGAGCTCAATGATGCGATTAACTAGCCCACCTAATCTCTTAGCTTCGCGCTGAAGATTGCTGGCGAACTTCTTAGTCTGTTCCGCATCATCTAGCGATACCTGCAGGGCTTCAGCGAGCAGGGATATTGCGCTAATCGGAGTTTTCAATTCGTGAGAAATGTTCTCGACAAAGTCATACCGAACATCTTCTAGACGCTTGGCCTCGGTCTTATCTTCGATCAAGAGAATAACTAGGTCATCACTTAGCATGGTGGCTCTTGCTGAAATATACTGCCTAGGAGCTTTGAAGTTTTTCTGGAAATACAGTTCGGAAGACTTAGGTTTTTTCTCTGCTCGAGCCTGATTGACCAATTCCTGCAGTTCATCGTTGGCTAATTTCTCATACTCAACTAAGCCCATACTCTCAGCTTTAGAGCTCTGGCTAATGACTTCGTTGCTGGCGTTCAAGATTACGCCGGCTGTCTCTAGCACCTCCAAGAAAGCCACTGCCTGGGCAGCTGCTTTCTTTGGATTAGAAGACTTGACCACTTCGTTTACTCCATCGGCGTTGTTCACTAGGTTAACCCTAATTGGATTCTCTCAGCCTTAGACTTGGTTTTGCAGGGGCTAGGTTGGCTTGTTGACTTATGTTCACGAACACTTTGCCCTTTGTTTACTATGCTGTGGGACAGTTTCGTAGGTTCGAGAGGAAATAACGATGCGTGAAGTCTTTCAAAAAGAACTCAGCGAGGTTCAGGATCGACTTGTAGATTTATCTGAATCCGTCACCGAAATCATGGAGAAGGCCTCTAAGGCCTTCTTGACTTCAGATGTGAAGAAAGCTGATGAGGCGATTGCTCTGGCCGAGGTCAATGAGCAAAGGGCTCTAGCCATTGATGAGTTGGCTATCCGAATCCTCTCTCGCCAGTCACCGGTGGCCCGAGACCTCCGAATCCTGGTTTCAGCGCTTCGAATCTCTGCCTCGCTTGAGCGAATGGGAGCATTAGCCGGACACATCGCAACAATCGCAAGGTTTCGCTACCCAGAAAGTGCGGTTCCAAAAAAGCTGCAGAAAACCTTCAGCGAGATGGGCCAATTGGATTGTGCATTGAGTAAAAAGCTGACCCAATTGCTGAAAAATACCGACATCGACTTGGCTCGCAGCATCCAGGCTGAAGACGAAAGAGTTGACGAACTGCACCGCTCAGTTTTTGATCTAGTGCTTAGTAGTGCTTGGAAAGAAAACGCGATGTATACGGTTGATGTGACCCTGGCTTCTCGTTACCACGAAAGATTTGCTGACCACGTTGTCGATATCTCGGCAAAGGTTGCTTACTTGACCACAGGTGAATGGTCTGAACTAGAAAGTTAGTTTTTACCCTGATTGGCAACCGCTGCAGCTCCAGCTGCGGCAGCTTCAGGATCTAAGTACTCTCCGCCAGGAATAATTGGTTTTAGATTTTCAGTCAAGCGATAAAGTAACGGTATACCGGTTGGGATATTCAGTTCAGCGATATCGGCATCGCTTATTCCATCTAGATGCTTGACCAGCGCTCTTAGAGAATTACCGTGCGCGGTGACTAGAACCGTCTTACCGCCGATTAGGTCCTGACTGATTTCGTTCTCCCAGAGCGGTAGCATCCGGGCTAATACATCTTTCAGGCACTCTGTTTTCGGAACGTCTTTACCTAGCTCTGCATATCTTTCATCGTTTACCTGCGAGTATTCGCTGTCATCGGAAATAGGTGGGGGTGGAACATCAAATGATCGACGCCAAATCTGAAATTGTTCCGGTCCATACTCGGCCAAAGTTTGGGCTTTATCCATACCTTGCAAAGAACCGTAGTGTCGCTCGTTTAATCGCCAATCGCGTTTGACATCGATCCAGCCGCGATCGGCAGCATCGAGGGCGATATTTGCGGTGTTGATGGCTCGCTTTAGCCTGCTGGTATAAAGCAAATCGGGTTTTAGACCTGACTCGGCTAACAGCTCACCGGCTCGTTTGGCTTCTTGGCGGCCCAGGTCGCTCAGATCAACATCGACCCAACCGGTAAACAGGTTCTTCTGGTTCCAAATTGAATTACCGTGTCTTAGAAGTATGAGTGTGTATTCAGCCATGCACCAAGTTTATCTAGTTAGCCTTAACTCGTGTTACGTAAGCCAGTCGGTGTCATTACCCGAGGAACGACTAACCCGAATCGACTCAGAAGAGTTGACCGGTTTATTTGCAATCAGGCAATTCTGCGGCAGATAGAGCAGCCGCTGATAGTAGACCTCGGTTTCGGCGCTAACCCAACTACTTCGATTGAATTACTCGAGCGAGTAAAGCGGATAAACCCCAAGGCGCAACTGCTCGGGGTTGAGATTGATCCAGAACGAGTAGCCAGAGCTAAAACTTTTGAAACCGAGGATCTGCGATTTGAGCTTGGTGGTTTTGAAATTCCAGAGACAGCAACATTCCAGAAACCTATTTCATTGATTCGTGCGATGAATGTGTTGCGCCAATATGACCAAAGTGAGGTTGCTGCCTCCTGGTCACTGATGCAGAAAAGACTTGGACCAGGTGGTCTAATTGTTGAGGGCACCTGCGATGAAATAGGTCGACTAGCAAGTTGGATAACTTTAGATAAGCATGGCCCGAAAAGCTTAACTTTGTCATTTAGGTTGCTTGGCCTTAGCCAGCCGGCGAAAGTTGCCGAACGATTACCAAAGGCTTTAATTCATCGCAATACAACCGGCAATGCTATTCACGAGTTTCTTGAGCAACTGGATAAAATCTGGCAAACCAACTCAGCTCTTTCTGTTTTCTCTCCAGCACAGAGATTTACTGCTAGCTGCCAAGGGTTGATTCAGGCTGGTTGGCCGATTGCTCGAGAACCAAAGCGCTGGCGTTTAGGTGAGCTGACTGTAGCGTGGGAAGCTGTTTGTTAATTAGTTTCGTTTAGTTCGGAATTCTCCGAGATCAACTACCCCGCCGGCATCAGTTGGCACTATCGGCTCAACTGTTGCACTCGTTTCAGATCCATCGGCTAAAACTACCTTGACGAGTTCGACTTGAGCATTTCGCTTCACCAGAGCTAAGGCAATCGGGCCCATCTCAAAGTGTTGGCCGACAGAAGTTATCTTGCCAATCACAGCATCGCCTGAAAGCTCATCGCCTGGCTCTGGAAGCATATGACCTGAACCATCTAGGTGCAAAAAGACTAGCCGGCGCGGTGGTGCACCTAGATTATGAACCTTGGCCAGAGTTTCTTGACCTCGGTAGCAACCCTTTTGCAAATGAACCGCTGTGGCAAGCCAATCAAACTCATGTGGAATAGCCTTCTCGTCTATCTCATCAGGTCCGGTTGGTCGCCAAGCTGCTACTCGCAAAGCTGTTAGGGCATTGATGCTTGCCGGCACTAGATCCTCTGGTGCTGTTTCCCTAATGCTCTCGAAATACTGCCAAGGTTCGGAAGAAACATTCCCATAGCGCCATCCGCCACCAGCGGTCTCCGGCCAGTGATCTTCCCAGGTAGCAGTAGAGTTCGGAATGCCTCTATTGAAACTTGCAAAGACCTTTAATTCGCTTCTAAGTTCAAGTTTCACTTGTGCGCGGAAAACTAACCGTTGCAGTTGGTTTAGAAGTTCATCGACTCCTTGGGAAAAGGTAATTAGCAAAACTGAATCTGCTGCACCGACCAAGTGAAAATCACGCAGAATGCGACCCTGTGCATCTAACCAAAGCGCTTCGGTGGATTCTCCTGGCTGAAGTTCATCAAGTTTCTGGCTGAGCATGTCATTTAGCCAAGTGAGTCTGTCGATACCTGATACTTCAATTACTTTTTTATCAAGTTCAACAAAAGCCTTACCAGCGAGTAGTTCACGCTGCTGGGTATTTGGGTTTCCCGGAATGTGATCCATGCTAGCCAACGCGATCTAGCTCAACCGAAACCAGCGGTACTAGTTGATCGCGAACTGAACCGGCAACTTCCATGAGCCAAAACAATTTAGTCACACCATCTTTTGTAACAGTGCCATACATCCGTTCTGCGTATCCCCAACCCTTGCCAGCTTCAATCAAATGCATCGGCATATGTGATCCCGCAACTGTTCGAATATCAATTCTTCCGCTTTTTACTTGACCGGCATAAAACTCATAGGCACCACCGGGATGAATAATCGATGCTTCGATATCAAAACCACCTCTCGGGTTACGAAGGGTTTCTAAATCTTCCGCAGACTTTATTGTTCTTTCCCCCGCTGCCGGAAGTAATACTGGACCGTGATCGGCTGCCTCTGCAGGTTTTGCTAAGCGCCAGAATCCCAACTCAGCTGGCAATTCAATATCGCTGTCAATCAATCTGGAGACCGAGTGATAACTTAGGTAATTTCCTTCTCCAGCAGAAAATGTCACCCGCTGCTGGAATTTATATTCCTGGTGATTCTCTTGATCCAGGAATTTACTGCTTACCACCCCAGAACCTTCCCAGCTGCCAATGAGAAAAGCAAGCGGGTTTAACTCGTGTGGTAACCCTTCGGGCAAAACGAACAACTAGCGCTGGCCCTTGAAAAGTTTGTAAATAACCAGGATGCTAATCGCGCCGATGGCTAGGCCAGCTAGCACCAATAGTCCTGTGAAAAATAGATCGATAGGCATAAGACAAGTTTAAGGCTTAAGCAATATGTATAGGCCGGCTAAACCCAGAATCGCCCAGGAGCCGCCAGCGGCGTAGATCAATCGCCAGACTATCCCGTTGGTGTGAGAGGAAAGCAGGTGCACTAGTGAAACAAGGGCAATAGAGCCAGCAGCTAAAACGCCAAAGCCTCGGATAGCGTCTTTTTCGCTCAAGTAGGTGATGGCTAGGGCCGCCCCCAAGGCAACCAATACCCATACTGAGCTGATTGCAATCCAGTCTTTGCGCATAAAACCATCTTGCCCCAAGCAGGTAGGATTAATGCATTAAAAGGGAGGCAAAAGTGGCACATTTGCTTGTTCTGTCTGAAGCAACAGATCACAGTATGCTTCCATCTCTTGCCCTGTTGAGCCATAAAGTCCGTTTCATCAAGGCAGACCCGGTCGCCCTAATGAATGCGCCAGCTACCGACGTAGTGCTATTGGATGCCAGAAAAGACCTAGTCAACGCAAAATCCCTAGCCAGCCTGCTAAACACCACCGGCCTAGGTTGCCCGCTGATTCTAATTGTCAGCGAAGGTGGCCTAGCCGGCATCTCCAGCGAATGGGGTGCCGATGATTTCATGCTGGAAAGTGCTGGTCCTGCTGAGATAGACACCCGGATTAGATTGGCCATTGCTAAGAACATTGCCGAAGACTCATTTGGAAAAATCCAGACTTCGGGGGTCCTAATCGATGAGGCCTCATATTCAGCGAAGTTGCATGGCGAACCGATGGATCTAACTTTCAAGGAATTCGAGTTATTAAAGTTTCTTGCCCAACATCCCGGCCGAGTCTTCACCAGAGACCAATTATTAAGTGAAGTCTGGGGTTACGACTATTTTGGTGGTACGCGAACAGTTGATGTTCACATTAGAAGATTACGAGCCAAGCTAGGTGATCTTGAGGGGCTAATCAGCACCGTTAGAAACGTAGGGTATCGGTTCAATCTGGTTGTTGAAGATGAGCCAAGTGTTACCGGTGGCTACTAAAAGTTCAACTGAACTTAACCTGAGACTGCAAGGATAGGAACATGTCTGAAGAAACCATGGCAATCCCGTTGCCGCCAAGTGGTTTTGACCTACCCGAGGATCGTTTCATTGATCGGGAGCTTTCCTGGTTAGCTTTCAATGAGAGAGTCTTAGAACTGGCCGAAGATGTAAATTTACCAATTCTGGAGCGAGTTAACTTTGCCAGTATTTTTGCCTCAAACCTTGATGAGTTCTTCATGGTTAGAGTCGCCGGACTAAAACGCAGAATTGCAACCGGCTTAGCGGTGATATCCAGTAGTGGTTACTCACCTGAACAAGTGCTCGCTCACATCAGCCGTGTTGCGCATCAGTTGCAGCAGCGCCATGCGAAATTATTTTTGGAAACGCTAGAACCAGCTCTGGCTCAAAATCAAATCAATATAGTCAGTTGGGACTTACTGGATGATGCCGAGAAAGAAAACCTTGCCGAGTACTACCGCAAGCAAGTTTTCCCAATACTAACTCCACTGGCGGTTGATCCAGCTCACCCGTTCCCATACATTTCGGGGCTCTCACTTAACATCGCTGTGATGATTAAGCACCCGAGCCATGAAGGACATCTCTTTGCCAGAGTAAAGGTGCCGCCAACACTGCCTCGTTTTGTTAAAGTTACCGGTTCAACTTCTGGCTTGAAATTTGTTGCCTTGGAAGAGATCATCGGTGAGCAACTGGGTTCGCTTTTCGAGGGTATGGAAATTCTGCAGCACCACAATTTCCGAGTAACCAGAAACGAAGATCTTTACGTTGATGAAGACGAAGCAGAAAATCTACTGCAGGCTCTAGAAGAAGAGTTGGCCAGAAGAAAATTTGGTCCTGCGGTAAGACTGGAAGTTTCTAAGACCATAAATGAAGAAGTCCTGGCACTTCTAAAAGAGGAACTGGGTATCGAAGATGATGAGGATATCTATCATCTTGAGGGCCCGCTAGATCTAACCGGGCTTAGCACGATAGCCAAGATTGGCCGTGGCGAACTGCACTACAAGGCGCATGGGCGGGTAACCAACCGCTATTTGCGTCCGGTAATGGATAAGGAAAAGAGCATTTTCCAGGCTATGCGCGAGCGCGACATTTTGCTACATCACCCCTATGAGTCCTTTACCAAGAGCGTTCAGGCTTTTATCGAAGCAGCAGCCGAGGATCCAAAGGTTTTTGCTATCAAGCAAACCCTCTATCGCACCAGCGGTGACTCTCCAATTATCAACGCGCTGATTAAAGCTGCCCATGCTGGCAAGCAGGTTCTGGTTCTGGTTGAAATCAAGGCGCGCTTTGATGAAGAAAATAACATTGCCTGGGCAAGAATTCTGGAACAAGCCGGCGTGCATGTGGTTTATGGAATCGTCGGGCTGAAAACCCACTGCAAACTTGCCATGGTGATTCGTCACGAAGAAGGCAGGCTCAAGCGTTACTGCCACATCGGTACCGGTAACTACAACCCAACTACCGCACGTTTCTACGAGGATTACGGGCTTCTAACTTCCCGCGATGCAGTTGGTGAGGATATCGCCAAGCTGTTTAATCGACTATCGGCATATGCCGAAGATTTAAGTTTCTCGGAGTTAATGGTTTCACCGGTCGGCGTTCGAGAGGGATTGACTAAGTTAATTGAAACAGAGGCAAAAAAAGCTCTTGAAGGAAAGCCTGCTGGGATTCAACTAAAGCTAAACAGTTTGGTTGATGAGCAAATAATTGATTCACTTTACCGAGCCTCTAAAGCCGGGGTCCCGATTGATATTGTCGTTCGCGGCATGTGTGCTCTAAAGCCTGGTGTTAAAGGTCTGTCCGAAACTATTCGGGTTAGGTCGATTTTAGGAAGGTACCTAGAGCACTCCAGGGTCTTCCGATTTCTAAATAATCAAGATCCGATTGTCTATATCGGCTCGGCAGATATGATGCACCGTAATCTCGATCGAAGAGTCGAGACACTGGTTAGATTGCGTCAAGCCGATCACCTTCGTGAAATGGAAGAACTATTCAAACTCTCGATGAGCGATAATTCGAACTCTTGGCACCTAGCCGAAGATGGTTTCTGGTTGAAAAACTCTGGTCGAACTGTCGAAGGATTAGTCGATGTTCAGGAGCAGCTAATGCTTAGAACACAACAGTCTGGTTCTAATTACTAATGGCGATTGTTGCAGCAGGGGCTATCCTCTGGCGAAAAGTTGATGGTGATTTAAAAGTTCTGGTTATTCATCGCGACCGTTATGATGACTGGTCTTGGCCTAAAGGCAAATTAGATAAACACGAACACGTTAATGTTGCCGCGATTAGAGAAATCAAGGAAGAGACCGGCTTGAAGGTCCACCTCGGCGTGAAGCTAGCGGTGGTTGAATATCGAGTCGATAAAGTCAAAAAATACGTCCACTACTGGGCCGCTGAGGTAACCGATGCGATGTTGCAAGCCCAAAAGTTTGTGCCGGATGAAGAAGTTGGCAGCCTGGATTGGTTCAGCGTAAAAGAAGCTAAAAAGAAACTCACCTATAAGCATGATCTTGAGCCGTTGGAAAAGCTTGTTGAACTCGATCAAGCTGGACAACTAAAAACTCGCGCCATGATCATCTTGCGTCATGCTAAAGCCACACCCAGGGATCAGTGGGCAAAGGGAGAAACAACCAGACCGCTACTACCGATTGGGGCCGTTCAGGCCACAGCGCTGACTAAAGTCTTGGCATCCTTTGGTCCCAAATTGGTGGTTTCAAGCCGCTGGAAGCGCTGTGTGGACACTGTTACGCCTTTTGTGGCTAAGTATCGGGTTCGGTTGGTCGAACGTTCACAACTGAGTGAGTTAGGGGCTAAAAACGGCCCACGGCGCACCCAGAAACTGGTTCACAAGTTAATTGGCGGTGAAAAATCGTTTGTGATCTGCTCACACCGACCAGCCTTCCCAACCATTGTTGAGGCCATTAGCCACTACGCCGATAAGCACAAGAGGAAAGAACTTGCCGAAGTCACCTCATTAAAACCCGGCGATTTCTATGTGATTCACATCGCTTTTCAGGCAGCTAAGTCCAAGCACAGGATTGTCTCAATCGATTTAGTTGAACAACTAAACCGCGACTAATCTTGCTATATGACTTCTCCCGAAAAATGGCAAAGCTGGCTTGCCTCTCGTAACCGCTTCTTTTCTGATCCAACCGGATTTTTGAGCATAACCACAATTGCCTGGTTAGATGAAAACTTGCAGGAAGTAACAGGAGTCTCCGGACAGTGGTATGTAGTTGGTGACACTATTTGGGTGAAAAACAGCAATAGTGGAGATCACTCCTGGAAAGTAACCGAGGATACCGAGATTGACTTTGATGGAATCAAAGTTGAGTTGGCAATCAGAAATAACCAGCTGGTTGTTCGACCAAGAGATCCCAATTCGGAAATGCTAAAAAGTTTTGACAGTGTAATCACTTTTGAATACGACCCGAACTTTATGGTCAAAGCCAAGCTAATCCCTTTTGATGCTCCTAAAGAAATGTTGGTTGGCACAGTAGTTGAGGGCATGACTGTCGGCTACGTATCTCCAGGGGCACTTGAATTTGAACTAGCTGGGCAAACCTTCCGACTAACGGCTTTCGATAAGGTAGGCAGCCAAGATTTAGTAATTATTTATAAAGATGCCACCAGCGGAATATCAAGCTACGGCACCGGTCGCAGTGTAACTGCTAGCCACCAAAAAGATGACAGCTACCTGATTGATTTCAACTTCTCCGGAAACTTTCCTTGCTCGTATACAGATTTTGCAACTTGCCCGGTTGCTCCTGTAGAAAATCGCTTGCCAATTTCAATTGAAGCCGGTGAGAAAAAGCCGCTTTATCGCAACACAGTAAGCGGAGTAGTTTCTCAGGTGCACCAATGAGTAGCGAAATTACTGCAGGCCTTGAACTTGCTCGCAGCGAGTCAGGTGAACCAGCGCTCTGTCTAGTAACCGGTGCCACGGGGTACATTGGCGGTCGCCTTATTCGTGAACTGCTTCTGCATGGCTACCGGGTCCGAGTCTTTGCCAGAAACATCGAAAGGCTCACTAGCTACCCTTGGTTTGGTCAAGTGCAGGTGGTTGAAGGAGATGCCAGCGATGAGGCCGCTGTCGCCAGAGCTTTGGATGGTGTCGACATCGCCTATTACCTGCTGCACGCCCTGATGGTGCGCGATGATTTTGAAGCTGAAGAGAGATCTTGGGCGGAAATTTTTAGTCGCTGCGCGAAGGCCAATAAAGTAAAGCGCATCATCTACTTAGGCGGTATGGCTGAGAGCAAATCGAAACTTAGCGCTCACCTAGCCTCTAGAGCCGAGACCGGAGAAATACTTCGGGCTTCTGGAGTTTCCACGATTGAGTTACGCGCCGGTGTGGTGATTGGTTCGGGCTCGGCATCATTTGAGATGCTTCGCTATCTAACCGAGCGCTTGCCGGTTATGGTCACACCGAAGTGGGTAACCGTAAGAATTCAACCAATTGCTGTAAGAGATGTGCTTCGATATCTAGTTGGGGCGGCGGTGATTCCACAGGAAGTAAATCAGTACTTCGACATCGGTGGTCCTGAGGTTTTGACCTATAAAGATCTGATGCTTCAGTATGCCGAGGCGGCCGGTTTGAAAAAGCGCATCATCATGCCCCTGCCGGTACTGACCCCCAGGTTATCCAGTGGCTGGGTAGGGCTGGTAACCCCAGTTCCAATCACGTTGGCTCGAAGACTTATTGACAGCTTGAAAAACGAGGTCGTGGCTAAAGATGACTCGATTAAGAAATACATTCCGGACCCAGCTGGCGGGTTAACCCCATTCAAGCGAGCCGTGGCACTTGCGCTAACTCGCATCAAAGAAGCAAACGTGGAAACTCGCTGGAGTAATGCCTCTCTGCCGGGAAGCCCGAGCGAGCCGCTACCGACGGACCCGAAGTGGGCAGGTGGTTCGCTCTACAGCGACGTTCGAACTGAATACTCAAAAGACCCAATCGAAAAGGTTTGGCAGCGTATCGAATCAATCGGTGGCGAAAACGGATATTCCACCGCTACCTGGGCTTGGGAACTTCGTGGTTTGATGGATCGTTTGGCCGGTGGAGTTGGCCTAAGACGAGGAAGAAGAGATCCGTATTTTCTAATTGAAGGCGAATCCTTAGATTTCTGGAGAGTAGAAGCTATTGCCAGACCGAATTTACTGCGCCTTCGTGCAGAAATGAAGTTGCCCGGCAAGGCCTGGTTGGAATTTCAAGCAGAGCCAACCAAGGATGGTGGCACCAAAGTTGTGCAGCGAGCAATATTTGTTCCTAAAGGATTACTCGGCCAGCTTTACTGGTGGTCAGTGCTTCCAATGCACGGTCTAGTTTTCCCAAGCATGATCAAGCACGTTGCCCATAACACCAAAATCAAACGCCGCAAATAGAGTTAACCGGTGAACAAAAACGGTTTAGCGGTATTCGCACTGCTCGGAGTGACCATAGCCTGGGGAGCATCCTTCGTGGTGATGAAGCCAGCGATGGAAATGATTCAGGTTTACGATTTTCTGGCAATCCGCTTTACTATCGCCGCTGCCCTAATGATTCTGGTAAGGCCGAAAACAGTTTTGGCTTTTCGCGGCGCTACCTTGAAATACGGTGTGCTACTCGGGCTAATCTTGGCCGTTGCCTATATCACACAAACAATCGGCCTTACTGTATCAACTGCCGCCATCACCGGATTCATCACCGGTTTGTATGTGGTGCTAACACCACTTCTAATCTGGCTGATCTTCCGCAAGAGACCGAAATCGATTGTCGCAATTGCCGTCATTTTGGCAACTGTTGGTTTGGGCTTTATCACCATCAAAGATGCCAGTTTTGATTTAGGTCAGCTTTGGATATTGGCTGGAGCACTTGCTTTTGCGCTACATATCGTTGGGCTATCTCGCTGGTCGCAGGATAAGGATGTCTATGCCCTGACTGTCATCCAGCTCGGAACTGTTGGCCTTGCCTGCTGGGTTGGCGCCACCCCGGATGGGGTAAATCTAACCGTGGAACCGCTGGTCTGGTTTGCCATAGTATTTACGGCGGTTTTTGCCACCGCACTAGCTTTTTTTGTTCAGACTTGGGCTCAGTCGATTATGGACGCTTCACGGGTAGCCATAATCCTGACAATGGAAGTTGTCTTTGCAGCTCTGACATCAGTTCTAGTCGGCCAGGAGGTGCTCTCCCTGCAGAGCATCATCGGTGGCGCACTAATGCTGGTTGCCATGCTCGTGGTGGAATGGCCTAGGAAGGATCGAACACTAGATGATGTGGTCTATGAACCAATGCCTCACTAGGGTGGAATCATGATTTTAGCCATAGACGCTGGCACCACCGGAGTTACCGCTTTGGTAGTGGACCTGTCAGGGAAAATCATTCAACGCGGTTACAGTGAGTTCCCGCAACATTACCCCCAACCTGGCTGGGTTGAACACGACCTTGATGAGATTTGGCAAGCAACAGTTAGTTCTGTTGCCAAACTTGACCTGAAAAACATCACCGCAATCGGTATTACCAACCAGCGTGAAACCGTCGGTGTTTGGGATCAGAAGAATCTAAAACCGCTTTGTCCCGCAATAGTTTGGCAGGATCGACGCACCGCAAAAATTCTTGAAGAACTAGATGCAACTTCTAGCGTTCAACAACTAACTGGTTTACCGCTCGATCCATATTTCAGCGCTTCTAAGCTTCGCTGGATTGCCAAGAACAATCCAGATGTTTGGGCTCAGGTAAAAAGTGGCTCGGCAGTGATCGGAACAATTGATACCTTTCTGATTGCCAAACTCACTGGCGGTAAAGTTCACGCCACCGATGCCAGCAATGCATCCCGAACTCAGCTTTTTGATATTCATCAAGGTTCTTATTCTGAAGCGCTTTTAGATTTGTTCGAGATTCCAAAAACAGCCCTTGCCGAAGTTGTTGATTCTTCTGGTGTAATCGGAACTACAGAAGACTTCTTCAATCTAAATGTCCCGATTGCTGGAGTTGCCGGCGATCAGCAAGCAGCCTTATTTGGTCAAGCACAATTCATGGTTGGCGGAGCTAAGTGCACATACGGTACCGGGGCATTCATACTGCAGAATACCGGTGATCAAGCAATCGTTTTAGATAATGGGCTGATTACCACCATCGCTTGGCAACTGAACGGGAAGTTGACTTATGCCAATGAGGGTTCGGTTTTCGTCTCGGGAGCTGCAGTGCAGTGGCTTCGCGATGAGCTCAAAATAATCGAAACTAGCGCTGAGATAGAAGAGTTAGCACTAACTGTTAGCGATAGCGGTGGCGTCGTTTTTGTGCCAGCGCTTACCGGTCTTGGTGCTCCATACTGGATTCCCGATGCCCGAGGAACAGTCTTTGGGCTAACCAGGGGAACTAAACGTGGGCATCTAGCCCGAGCAACTTTGGATGCTTTAGCCTTTCAGGTTCGGGATGTATTCGATGCCATGTCAGAAACTGGAGTAAAGCTAACCAGCCTTCGAGTAGACGGCGGAGCATCGGCAAATAATCTGCTGATGCAAATTCAAGCAG
>Ga0315904_10000573_pt1 | contig 58457 bp, 39 predicted proteins | sample LakEriMetagenome_6_FD_203529 | JGI IMG/M metagenome (GOLD analysis project Ga0315904, IMG submission 203529) | Freshwater fungal communities from buoy surface, Lake Erie, Ohio, United States - Buoy 12 MA120 | ecosystem: Environmental > Aquatic > Freshwater > Lake | place: USA: Lake Erie, Ohio...
GTCGGCCACATGGCGATCTCCGACCCCACGGGAGACTCGGCGATTCTCGAGTACGTAGGGGGAAAACTCGTCATCCACCACGGCCGACAGTTCCAGGTGATGACCAACTCGCCCACGTTCGACCAGCAGCTCGCCCTCAACGCCTACTGGAAGGAGATTGGCGGCCTGACGATGCTCCCCGGCACCAACCGGGCAGCCGACCGCTTCGCCCGGGCAGCGTTCTATGTGGCGAACCTCCCCCAGACCGCCGACCCCAAGCGGGGCGTCGCCCAGATCTTCAGCGTGATCCGCGGCGTGTCGGTGCCGCTCGGCTTCACCGTGCCCAACAAGCCCAACATCGCCAGCACGATCTGGCGCACGGTGTATGACCACAAGGACCGCGTGATGTACTTCGATTCAGCGACCAGCCCGACGGTATTCTGGCTACAGCTCGAGAGCCTCTCGTTCGACGCCGGCGTTCCGGTGAAGCGACTCTCTCTCAAGGCTGGCGAGACCTACAGCGGCGACGCGTCGGGGGCGCTGAAACCAGCCGAGCCATTCGCCTTCCTCCCGGCGAAGCCCAACTGATACGCGTCGCCCGTAAACCTCTCGCGTCGTTGCGCAGCCGCAGCCGGCCGGAGGCACATGCGAGCCAAGGCGAACCGGGAAGACTCACAAGGAAACAACCTGCGCTACGAGCGGCACGCCACGCGACATGCCCCCATCGCTCACGCGATTGGGCTTCCTGAGTCCCGGCGTGCCACCCATCGCTTCCGCGATTAGGCTTCCTGGATGCATCACTGCGGAGAGCTCGGGGCTGCCCGTGCCCGAGAGCCGGGCTGTGGGAGCAAGCGCAGCCAGGATGGCGAAGCGCAGCGGACACGCAGAGAGCGTCGGGCACGATGCCCGACGCGAACGTCCGGCGACGGGCATGGGCAGTCCCGAGCCTTGGGGACGCCTCAGGATCATGTGTGGCCCGCGTGACGCGTCAGCCGGCCGGGGATCGGGTACAACCTGTCGCGTGGCAGAACGCGCCCGCCGGCCAGCCGGGCGATTGCTCGGCCTGGCTGAAACACTCGACGCGCACCGCGGGTTCGCCGATGTGATCGCCGCCCTCCGCGAGGGGCACGGCGGATCGATCGGCGGAACCTGGGGATCGGCGTCTGCGCTGGTGGTGGCGGCGGTAGCGAAGTCCCTGGCCACCGACGCCGGCACGCTCGTCGTGGTCCTGCCGCATGCGGCCGAGGCCGATGACTTCGTCGATGACTTCGCCCTGTTCAGCAGCCTGCCGGTCCTGCTGCTGCCGGCGGTGGAGAGCCTCGGCGATGACGATGGGCCGACGGACGACCCCGCCGACGCCGAGCGACTCGCCGTCGTCAAGCGACTGGCTGTGCCCGACGGCCCGCGACCGCCGCTGGTGGTGACCAGCATCCAGGCGCTGCTGGCTCCGCTCGCCGATCCGCGAGATATCGAGGCCGGCACCCGCCGCCTGGCCGTCGGTGGCCGACTCGACCCCGAGGAACTCGCCGACTGGCTCGGGGCCCGCGGGTGGCGGCTGGTCGATGCGATCGACACGCCGGGCACGTTCGCCCGCCGCGGTGGCATTGTCGATCTCTTCGCGGCGGACTGGGACAGGCCGGTCCGGATCGAACTCTTCGGCGACGAGATCGAGTCGCTCCGCACGTTCGACACCGTCACCCAGCGAAGCGTGGCGAGCGTCGAGCACATCGATCTTACCGCCCTCGCGGCCGTCGCCGGCACGAGGCACACGCACCTCACCGACCTGCTCCCCCCCGGCTCGTCCTGGGTGATCGTCGAACCCGCCGAGGTGGCCGAGGAGGCAAAACGGCTGCACGACCGGCTCGGTGCCGCCGCGGGACTCTTCGACCCCGACGACCTTTTCGCGCGAATGCACCGACTGCCCTCCGTGGCGCTCTCCGCGATCGCCACCTCGAGCCTCGACACCGCAGCCACACTCGCGGTCGAGAGCGTGGAGCGATTCACCGGCGTCCTCGACCGGGTCAAAGAAGAGCTGGAAACAGTCGGCAAGGATCAGGAGGTCTGGGTCGTCGCGCCTTCCGACGCCGAAGAGAAGCGGCTCCAGGAACTCCTCGCCGATTCCGCCCCCGCTCGCGGCAAGCGTCTCCACTTCGCCCGCGGCCACCTCTCGGCGGGCTTTCGGCTCGTGCCCGAGAAGCTCGTGCTCGTCTCGAGCGGCGAACTCTTCCGCCGCGAGGAGGCCGCCCGCCGCCCCGCGAAGCAGCGGCTCACCCGGGCGATCGATACCTTCCTCGACCTCCATGAGGGCGACTATGTCGTGCACGTGTCGCACGGCATCGGCCGCTACAAGGGCCTGAAGCTCCTCGAGAAGCACGGCCGCACCGAGGAGTTCCTCGACATCGAGTTCGCCGAGAGCACGCGGATCTACGTGCCGGCCTCGTGCATTGAACTGGTGCAGAAGTACGTGGGCGGCACGAAGCTCGCCCCGAAGCTCGCCAAGATCGGCGGCACGACGTGGGAGAAACAAAAGCAGGCGGTGCAGAAGGCGGTGGCCGACATGGCCGCCGACATGATCCGCCTGCAGGCCACCCGTGAAAGTCGTCCGGGCATCCCCTTTCCGCTCGACACTCCCTGGCAGCGGCAGTTCGAGGAGTCGTTCCCCTTCGACGAGACCCCCGACCAGCTCACGGCGATGGAGGCGATCCGCGACGACATGCAGCGACCGCGGCCGATGGATCGGCTGCTCTGCGGCGACGTCGGCTTCGGGAAGACCGAACTCGCGATGCGGGCGGCCTTCAAGGCGGCCGAATCGGGTGCCCAGGTGGCGGTGCTGGTGCCGACGACCGTGCTGGCCGAGCAGCACCGCCGCACCTTCACTGCTCGATTCGCCGAGTTTCCCTTCACGGTCCGCTGCCTCTCGCGGCTCACCCCGCTTGCCGAGGAGCGCGACACGCTCGAGGGTCTGGCCCGCAAGAGCGTGGACATCGTGATCGGCACCCACCGGCTCGCCCAGGCCGACATCCACTTCGCCAACCTCGGCCTCGTGATCGTCGACGAGGAGCAGCGGTTCGGCGTGGACGTGAAGGAGCGGCTCAAGGCCCTGCGGGCGAGCGTGGATGTGCTCACGATGACAGCCACGCCGATCCCGCGAACGCTGCACATGTCGATGCTTGGCATCCGCGACATCTCGAACCTGACCACGCCCCCGACCAATCGGATGGCGGTGGAGACCCGCGTGGCCCGCTGGGACACGGGGCTCGTGCGCAACGCGATCGAGCGAGAACTCTCCCGCGGCGGCCAGGTGTTCTTCGTGCACAACCGGATTCACGACATCCACAAGGTGTCGCAGCGGATCCAGCAGATCGTGCCCGAGGCCACGATCGCCATCGTGCACGGCCGGCTTTCGGAGTCCGAACTCGAGGAGCAGATGATCGCCTTCGTGGCCGGCCGGGCCGACATTCTCCTGGCCACCACGATCATCGAGAGCGGTCTCGACATTCCCAACGCCAACACGATCTTCATCGACGAGGCCGACACCTACGGTCTGGCCGACCTGCACCAGCTCCGTGGCCGCGTGGGCCGCTCGCACCATCGCGCCTGGTGCTATCTGCTGGTGGATGAAGCGGCTCGGCTCACGTCCACCGCCGCCAAACGGCTCCGGGCGATCCAGGAGTTTTCCAGCATGGGAGCCGGCTTCTCGCTGGCCATGCGCGACCTCGAAATCCGCGGCGCAGGGAACCTCCTCGGCACGCAGCAGAGCGGCCACATTGCCACGGTCGGCTACGAGCTCTACTGCAGGCTCTTGGAGCAGGCGGTTCGCGGCATGAAGGCTCTGCCGCCGGCCGAGCCGCCGCCTGTGAACGTGGACCTGCCGGGTGAGGCCTGGCTGCCGCGCGACTACATCCCCGACCTCCGCGCGAAGATCGACGTCTACCGTCGGCTGTCGCGGGCCACGGCCGAGAGCCAGATCGACGAACTCGCCGCCGAACTCGCCGACCGCTTCGGCCCGGTTCCCGACGAGGCCCGGCGGCTGCTCGAGTTCACGAGGCTCAAGGCCCTCGCCGTGGGCCTCGGCATCGACTCGATCACGCGGCATCCGGGGATGGTGGTGATCGGCCACCACGACCGCGCCGCCATGGAGAAGCTCCGTGTCGCCGCCGGAACGCGCGGTGGCACCGTGCGGATCGTCGATCAGAAGACGGTCGTGATGCCGGTGCACGAATCGACCGCCACCGACCCCGATAGGCTGCTCACCGCGGTCCGCACGTTGCTCAAGCCGCCCTCCCCGCAGCGTCGGCCGACGAAGCCCACAGCCAAATCGTGACGCGAACTTCCATCCCCTCGCTCGCGCTCGGGCTTTCGAAGATCGCCAAACCGCGGCGCGCTGGATAGGCACAGGTTGAAAACCTGTGCTACTCACGGCAACGAACGCAGCGAGGGGCTGCCATGAGCGGCGCAGCTGGCATGCCCCCATCGCTTACGCGATTGGGCTTCCTGAATCCATCACCGTGGTGAGCTCGGGGCTGCCCGTGCTCCGGAGCCGGCGTTGCTTCCCAGCGGAGCCAGGATGGCGGAGCGCAGGAAGCATCGAGTGAGCGAAGGCCACGATGGCCGTAGCGAACGTCCGGCGATGGGGCATGGGCAGCCCCGAGCCGACGCTGGACGACGTGGGCACCATTGCCCGAAGCGAACGTCCGGCGATGGGGCATGGGCAGCCCCGAGCGGCCAGGAAGGCTGCGTTTCCGGCAGAAAACGGCCCGATCCCCGGGCTTGCGACCGCGGAGTTCACGGGCCTATAGTCCCCACCCCCTTTCCTCCGGCCCGCGATGCCACCGCCACGCCACCGCACCTGCCGCGCGTTTCTTCAAGGCCTCGTCGCCGCGGTGATCGCCGCCTGCGCGGCCGATGCGCCGGCACAGACCCCCGGCGCCCGGGCGACGGTACCGGCAGCTCAGATGCCCACGATTCCTGCGGCAAACTCCCGGCCCACGAACTGGCCGACCGCTGCCCCCGAGAACACGGACTCGAACAACGACGACCACGACAAGCCGCTCGACAACCACGTGCTCTCCAGCATTCGGGCCAACCCGGGCGCCCCCCTCGGACCGGTCCGCGACTTGATCGCCAGCGAGGTCGCCAAGGCCGTGGCATCCGGCTCAGGGGAGGGCGTCGTGCCGGCAGCCTACGAATCGGCGGTCGCCACGGGCACGTCTGCCGAACTCGAGTTCAAGTCGCTGGAGACGGCGCTCGTCGTTGCCCGCGTGGGGCCGGAGGTGGTGCTCGAGGCCGACCTGCTCACGCCCAAGGCGGTCGAATTCCTCGAGAAAGTCACGCCCGGCATGCCTCCCGAGAAGGTCCGTGAACTGCGGATGCAGATCTGCCAGCAGGTCCTCCCTCAGCACATCGAGACGCTGCTGGTCTACGTCGATGCCTGCCGCGAGATCCCCGCCGACAAGCTGCCCGAGATTCGCAAGAACGTCGACCGCGCCTTCGATGAGCAGCAGTTGCCTCGCATGATGAAGGAGGCCAACTCACCCAACTCGATGGAGTATGAAAAGTCGCTGCGGGCCCGCGGCACGTCGCTCGACCGGATGCGAAAGATGTTCTTCGAACGAGGCCTCGCCCAGGAGTGGATGCGGAAGAACGTGAAGACCGACGAGGAGGTTCCCCACGCCGAACTGATCGCGTGGTATCAGAATCACCTCGCCGACTACGACTTTCCGGCCAAGGCCCGCTTCGAGTCGCTGACGGTGAAGATGGGGCTCAAGCGGTCGCGTCAGCAGGCGTGGAGCATCCTCGCCGAGATGGGCAACGAAGTGCTCGCGGGCCGGCCCTTCGAGGAGGTGGCCAAGGGGCGATCGGAGGGGCCGACCGCGTCAGGCGGTGGCGGATTCGACTGGACCAGCAAGGGCAGCCTCGCGTCCGCCACGCTCGACGAGGCGATCTTCTCGCTGCCGATCGGCCAGTTGAGCGCCATCATCGAGGACGGCGAACAGCTGCACATCGTCCGCGTGGTCGAACGGCAGGACGCAGGCCGCATTCCCTTCACGGAAGCCCAGGTCGGCATCCGCGACACGCTGATCACCGACCGCCGAGAGGAGGCGACCGACGCCTACCTGGAGAAGATCCGCCAGCGGACGCCGGTATGGACGGTGTTCGACAACCCGGGCGGAACCTCCGCAACGCCGCAGTTCACCGCAGGCCGCCCCAGCCCGTCCATGACTCGCTAGCCTCACGATACCGTGCGGCGCACGGGCCGTGCGCGGCGCGCGGATTGCTCGCGTTGCCGGCCAGGGCTAGACTTCGCCAGCGGGTCGTCGACCACCGGTCGCGGCCTTTTTCGAGCCGCTGGAGACCTACCGAATGACCGCGACCGCCCGTCCATCCACGACCCCAGCGGCCTCCCCGGCGAACCCGCCGTGGCCGGGCACGAAGGCCGACGGAACGGCGGCGTTGGAGTTCAACGGCGGACGCTGCGATCTGCCGGTGGTCGTCGGCACCGAGGGCGAACGGGGGATCGACATCGCCAAACTTCGGTCCCAGACGGGGCTGATCACGCTCGACGAAGGCTACGTCAACACCGGATCCACGACGAGCGCGATCACGTTCCTCGACGGCGAGAAGGGGATTCTCCGCTATCGCGGCTACCCGATCGAAGTGCTGGCCGAGCGGTGCGACTTTGTCGAAGTGGCCTACCTGCTGATCTTCGGCGAACTGCCGTCGGCCTCGGAGCTCGACACCTTCCGCTCGTCGCTCGCGCACCACACGATGATCCACGAGGACATGCGGAGCTTCTACGGCGGCTTTCCTCGAGACGCGCACCCCATGGCGATCGTGGGCAGTGTGGTGGGCGCGCTCTCCACCTTCTACCAGGACTCGCTCGACGTCCGCGACCCGCGACAGGTCGAGGTCAGCGTGCATCGGCTGCTCGCCAAGCTGCCCACGATCGCGGCCTACAGCCACAAGAAATCGTGCGGCCAGCCGTTGATGTATCCCCGTAACGACCTCGACTACTGCGAAAACTTCCTCCACATGATGTTCGCCGTGCCGTGCGAGGAATACCACATCGACCCCGACTTTGCCGACGCCCTCGACATGCTCCTGATCGTACACGCCGACCACGAGCAGAACTGCTCGACGTCGACCGTCCGCATGGTCGGCTCAAGCGACGCCAACCTGTTCGCGAGCATCTCGGCAGGCATCTCCGCGCTCTGGGGCCCGCTCCACGGCGGGGCCAATCAGGCCTGCGTGGAGATGCTCGAGCGGATCGTGGCCGACGGGGGCGACGTGAAGAAGTACGTCGACCTGGCCAAGAAAAAGGATTCGGGCTTCCGCCTGATGGGCTTCGGCCACCGGGTCTACAAGAACTACGATCCGCGGGCGAAGCTCATCAAAGCGATCTCCGACAAGCTGCTCGCCAAGATCTCGCGGCACGACCCGCTGTTCGACATCGCCCAGCAGCTCGAGGAGGTCGCCCTCGCCGACGACTACTTCATCGAGCGGAAGCTCTATCCCAACGTCGACTTCTACTCGGGCGTCATCTACCGGGCGATGGGCATTCCCGTGCAGATGTTCACGGTGCTGTTCGCCATGGGTCGGCTGCCGGGCTGGATCGCCCACTGGATGGAGATGCACCGCTCGCCGACCAAGAAGATCTGCCGGCCGCGGCAGATCTACTCGGGCGAGACGCTCCGCGAGTTCGTGTCGATCGACCGCCGCGGCTGAGCCGCCGGTCACCGCTTGCCGCGAAAGAACTCGGTGAGGATTCGGCCGCACTCGTCGGCGAGCACGTGGCCGACGTGCTCGACCCGGTGGTTGAGCCGCGGGTCGTCGAACAGGCGGTAGAGCGTCTCGACGGCGCCCGCCTTGGGGTCGGCCGCTCCCCAAACGACGGTCGGCACCCGCGCCTGGAGGATCGCCCCGGCGCACATCGGACAGGGTTCGAGCGTGACGTAGAGAACGCAGCCCTCCAGCCGCCACGAACCAAGCGAGGCCGCCGCCTGGGTGAGGGCGATCATTTCCGCATGGGCCGTCGGGTCATTGAGCTGTTCGCGCTGGTTGTGCCCCGTGCCGACGATCCGCCCCCCGGCGACCACGATGGCGCCCACCGGCACCTCGTCCTCGGCGGCCGCCACGCGTGCCTCCTCCAGCGCCATCCGCATCCAGCGGTCGTGCGGCAGGCCGCCCGGCAGGAATGCCGGGTCGATGTCGTCGAGATCTTCCAGGTCGTCCATGGAGCGGCACTGTACCATGGGGTACGATTGGTTCATCTCTCCCCCGCCAAGGATCCCCCATGGACCCCACCCTGCTGCTGCTCCGCTGGGCTCACGTGCTTGCTGCGGCCGTCGCGGTCGGCGGGCTTGTCTTCGCCCGGTTCGGCCTGCTCCCGGCCATCGCCGACTTCGACGATGAAACCCGCGAGCGGATCCACGACCGAATCCGCAGGCGCTGGCTTCCCTGGGTCATCGGCTCGATCACCATCCTTCTGGCCAGCGGTCTGGCGAACTTCCTCCTGTTCAACGCCCGCGTCAAGGAGGAAGGCTGGGCGGGAGGCGAGTGGATGCGGGCGACGAGTTACCACTCGCTGTTTGGCGCCAAAGTTCTGCTCGCGCTGGTGGTCTTCTACTTCGCCAGCGCCCTTGTCGGACGGGGCGCGGGAACCCAGTGGGTGCGCAACGACCGGGCGACCTGGCTCTCGCTCACGCTCGGGCTCGCCGTCGCCGTGGTGGTGATCAGCGGCTGGATGCGGCAGTTGCACACGGGGCCCAACCTGATCGCCGGCGGCGACGGCGGCGTATTGATCGAAACCATGACTGCACCAGAAGGACGCCGCGACGGCGGCGGGGATACCGATGGACAAGAAGGACAAGAAGCGAATCGAGGTGCTGCAGCAGAAGATCGCGAAGCTCCAGCAGCTGCTCGCGGCGGCGAAGAAGCAGCCCGATGATCCGGCCGAGGCGCCTCGGCTCGAGAAGGACCTTGCAGCCGTGCATGCGGAACTCGCGGCACTGAAGCAGCACTGAGGAACGGAAGCACGCGGCATGGGTCTGGGAGATTTCTTCGGATCGCTCTTCGGGGGCTCGGGCAGGGTCGACCTCTGGAAGCGATTCGAGCGGATGCGGGAGAGCACCTCCGGCACCATGTCAACCTTCTACAAGGTCCGCGACCTCAAGACCGGGGAGATCCTCGGTCTCAAGATCGTGGATGCCGCGAAGTCGGCCCCGGTGGAGGCGCGTTACAAGTCGCTCGGCAAGGCGACCGAGGGGGAGATTGGCCAACAGATCAGTGGCCCGAACATCGTGCAGACCAAGGAATGGGGCACCGCCACGACGGGTGACCCGTTCATCGTCCAGGAGTTCGTCGAGGGCACGCTGCTCCACACGCTGATCACCGCCAGGAAGCAGTTCACGCCGGCCGAGCGGCTCGATCTCGTGCGACAGGCCGCCACGGCGATCGCCGCTGTGCACGACGCGGGATTCGTGCACCGGGACATCTGCCCCCGAAACTACATCCTCCGTCCCGATGGCCGCCTCGTGCTCATCGACTTCGGCCTCACCGTCCCGGACAAACCCGCCTTCCTTCAGCCGGGCAACCGCGTCGGCACGCCGAACTACATGGCCCCCGAGGTGGTGCGCCGGCGGCAGGCCGACAAGCGGCTCGACATCTTCTCGTTTGGCATCACCGCCTATGAGATCTGCACCGGCCGGTCACCCTGGCCGAAGGGAACCTCCGGCAAGGCGGCCATGGCCCACGATACGCCGCCGAACAACATCCACGATGGCTGGCCCGAGATCCCGGCCCCGCTCGCCGCCGCGATCATGGCCTGCCTGTCGGCCGAGCCCGACCAGCGGCCCGAATCGATGGCCCGGTTCCTGACGGCAATCTCGGCCGTAACGGTCTGAGGGGGTCTGAAAACCGCCCCGGGCGGGCCGGGGCTGCCGCAGGCCTTGAAGCCGGGCGGTTTTCTCCGTAGTTTCGTGCAGTCGTCGGCGTATCAGTCGCCGGCCGCCTTCCCTCCTTTTGAGAACTCAGGACCACCTCCCATGACGATGGACAAGAGCCTCCGGGTGCGCAAGGGCTCGTCGAGCGCCCGCGGCGTGTTGAGCCGTGCCGAGCGGATCGCCAAGCTCAAGGAGCAGGAGCGTTGGACGGAAGGCCGCAGCCCGCTGGGCCTGCCCAAGGTCCGCGTGCTGAAGCTCTCGATGAAGAAGAAGAAGGTGAAGAAGGAAGAAGGCGCCGAGGGCGCAGCGGCCAAGCCGGCGGCTGGGGCGAAGAAGAAGTAGAACGCGGCGGAAGCCCGCGATGGATCGGACGTTCCGCCGATCATCGCGGGCGTATCGGCGACCATGCTTTTCGGCATGTTCGCCTGTACCTGTGTGGGGGCCGTTGGCGTTGTGGACGCCATGCCTCATGCGTTCAGACGCTGCCGAGGCATCGTCGGGCGGCTGCTTGGCCTGACGCGATGACCTGCGGGATGCCCACACCGGTGTAGGCGGCGCCCGCGACTGCCAGACCTGGGTGGCGGGAAACGGCGGTTTCGATCCGGGCCACGCGGGCCAGGTGGCCCACGTGATACTGCGGCATCGCCTGGTTCCAGCGTTCGACGCGGGTGAGCTTCGGCTCGCCCCGCGCGCCGAGGAGTTGCCCCACTTCGCTGAGGGCGAGTTCGACCAGCGCGTCGTCGTCGAGTTCCATCACCTCGCGATCGAGGGCTCCGCCGATAAACACCCGCATGAGCACACAGCCCGGTGGCGCCCGTCCGGGGAACTTCGAACTCGAGAAGCTCACCGCCAGGATGCGGCGGCCGGCCACCCGGGGAACGACCATTCCGGCGGCATCGAGCGGATGCGCCACCCGGTCGCGGGCAAACCCGAGCGACACGATGCACGAACCCGCGTAGTCGATCGCTGAAAGGTCGTCGGCGAGCGGCCGGTCGAGGTGGTCGAGAATGCCGGAGGCCACGGGCGCAGGGGCGGCGATCACCACCGTGTCGGCCGTGGCGGTCGAGGCATCCAGGCCCGCCCCCGCAATCTGCCAGCGGTCGTCGTTCGTACGTTCGAGGCTCGATACTGAGCCCGTGACGAAACGCACCCCGCGCGTTCGCAGGTCTTCGGCCAACCGACGTGGCAGCGTCTCCATGCCCGATGCGAGCGTCACGAACTGCCCGTAGCGTGCTCCCGAGGCCTCCGACACGCCAGCCTGCCGCCGCAGCCGGGCCCGCTCACCAGCCCAGAGACTGCCGGCGTCGCGCTCCATGGCCAGAAAATCGCCGCAGGCGGCCGCCATGCTCAGCCGCGCGGGGTCGGCGGTCCAGATGCCGGACGCGAGCGGTTGCACGAGCCGATCGAAGGCCTCGCGGCCGAGGCGCCGTGTTGCGAAGCTTTCGAGCGACTCGTCCTCGTCGCCCGAGGCTGGCCGGCGGGCCGGCACGAATCGTTCCCAGAGGAGCCGAGCCCGCCCGAGCGGAGAGAGGAGCGACGTCGTCAGGATTCCAGTGGCACGTCCCGGTGCCATCAAGCGAAACCCGGCGGGAGCGGGCACGCCACGGCCGGCATGCCAAACAAGCGCCCGCCGCGCACGAGGCTCGACGCCGATCAACTCCGAGTCGAGCCCCAGTCGTCGGGCCAGCGTCACCCCCTCCGGACGCGCCGCCAAAAAACAGTCGGCCGACCGCTCCACGAGCCAGCCGTCGCCGTGCACGGTCCCGAGCACCCCTCCAGCGCGGCTGCTCGGCTCAATCACCGTCACCTGCCGGCCACCGCCGGCCTCGGCGGCCAGCACGTCGGCGGCCGCGAGTCCGGCGAGGCCCGCTCCGATCACGAGCGACTGCGAATGGGTGGCTGTCATGGACGGACGAGTCTCCTTCTCGGCAGCCGACATGGTAGTCGGACCGCCGCGGAACATGCTGAGACTGGGAATCCTGGGGGCTTCACGGGGGGCTCGCCGAGGCCGCGTGGCTGGTATGGACGCATTGACTTCCTCCCCCTACCTTCCCGCCGCCCTTTGGTCGGCCCATTCCGACCGCACTTCCTCGCACCCGTCAAAGCTGTCAAGGAGACACCCTCGTGGCCACGCTGCGGAGTCGGATCTCGCTCCTGGTTCTCATCCTCACGGGAGCCTGCCTTCCCACGGTCTGCCGCGCCGACGACGGCCCCTCCGCTCCTCCGCGGACGCTGATGCGGCTGCCCAGCTGGATCGAATCGATGGGAGACGACGATGGGTCGGCCGTCCGCTCGCCGGACGCGCGCACCTCACTTCCGCAGGCCCGCACGCCGATCGATCTGGCAGACCGTGCCGGCGGCCGCCCTGGGACCGAATGGGGCACCGTCACGCCCGTCGCGGCCCCTGCCACAAAGCCGGCGGCACCATCGACCACCGCCCCGACGACGAGCGGCTTCCGTCGCTGGATCAACGAGCGGGTCGCCACGCTGCCGAAGCCGACCGAGCCGGCTCCCTCCACGACCCCGGCGGAACCGGCGACCGACCAGTCCGTAGCAGACCCGCAGCCAACGGTCACCGCCCCCGTTGCGGTCACGCCCGACGAGATGCCGACCCTGTCGATCGATCCTGCGAGCTTCCGCGGGGCACTGCCGGGAAAGACGACGCGACAGGAAGTCGAGAAGGACTGGGGCGCCGGCGAAGCCTTCACCCGCGGCGATGGCACGGCCGGACTCGCGTGGACGATCGAGCCGTTCGAACGCGTCGAGGTTGGCCTCGAGGGCGACGTCGTCGCCTCCATCAGCATCAAGCTCGCCGAGCCCGTTCCGCTCGGCGACCTCGCCCGCCAGCTTGAGATCTCCGACCTGCGGACCGTTGCGGTCAAGGACGAGCAGGACACCCGCATCGGTGAGGTCTTCCCCGAACGAGGCGTGATCATCAGCGTGGAGCCGGGCACGGCCAACGCCACCGCGATCCTCATCGAGCCGCTCGATGCCGACTCATTCGTGCTTCGCGCCGAGGGGGAAATCGACACGTGCTCCGCCTACGCGGTCGCCGATCTGCAGTACGCAATCCAGATCGACCCGCAGCACGTCCGGGCACAGCGTCTGCTCCTGGCGATGACCAGCGATCAGGGGAAGTGGCGGCAGGCACTGCGGCTCGCCGAAGCGGCCGGAAGGCTCGACCCAGACGACGTCTGGACGAAGCTGAAGCACGCCGGCGTGCTCTTGGCCCTTGACCGTCCGGAGGAGGCTCGCGTGGTGCTCGACCGCGCAACCACCCTGGCATCCCCGTCGCCGCTGGTCCTCGCCCAGACCGCCAGGCTCTTGGGGCGAATCCACCTCGCCCAGAAGACTCCCGACTATCAGAAGGCCGTCGACCAGTTCGGCGAGGCCATCCGTCGCGCATCGCCGCTGCTCACGAAGCAGTCGCCGGCCCTGCAGGCGGCCGCCCGTGAGGTGCTGCTCGACGCCCACCTCGGCACGGCGCTGGCGATCGCCAAGGGAACGTGGCAGCAGAAGAGCCGCGTGATCCCCAAGTGGATCAGCCGGGCCGACGCCGTCGTCAAGGAGTTTCCGGGCGACGAGAAGGAGCGGCAGGTGCTCGAACTGCAGCTCTGCCGCGGGGCGATTGCCGTCTCGGCGGGCTCGAACGAGGCGATCGAACCGCTGCCGTGGGTGAAGCGGCTGCTTGAACTCCGCGACCGCATGGGCGACGGGATCGGCGACCCGTGGCGGCGACGACAGCTCGACTGGGATGTGGGGCAGGCCTTGGCCGACGCGCTCACCGCCGCGCAGAAGCGGGGCGACGCGACCGACATGCTCGACAACGCCACCCTCACCGCCGCCTACCTCGAACGGGGCTCGGAGCACCGGGAACTCACCGCCGCCGAGCGAAAGAGCCTCGGCGAACTGAACTTCCGCATCGGCATCATGCACAGTCTCCAGCGGGGCGATCACCCCACGGCCGTCACCTGGTTCGACCGGGCGATCCCGCTCTGGGACGACAACGACCGCTTCGACCGCGAGGGTGAACTCGGCCGACTCGGCGAGTCGTACGTGAGCATGGCGATCTCCTACTGGCAGGTCGGCCGTCGCGAAGACGCCGTGACGCTGAGCCGCCGCGGTGTCGACCTGATGGTGGCCGCGGTGGACAAGAGCCAGCTCGAGGAACGGGCCCTGGCCGTGGCCTACGGCAATCTGGCGACGATGTACGCCGAGCAGGGCGACGACCAGCAGTCGAAGAACTACGCCGAAATGGCCAGCCGCGCCGAGGCCACCGGCACGATCCGGTAATCGGGGACACACGATCCCTGCGGCGTTACAGCAGGCTTTCGAGCAGGAGCCGCATCTTGCGGAGCTCGGCCACCTGATCGACGCCCTCGATGGGCGGCATATGGGCGCAGAGCGCCCGCTTGTAGCCGACCCGCTCGAGCTGCGACACGATCTTGCCGTACTCGACGTTGCCCTGGCCGACCCGCACCTGGAACGCATCGGCCTTCGTGTCACGGAGGTGGACGTGGGCGACGTACTTGAGAATCGGCTCCCACGACGCCGGCTTCTTGTGGCCAAAGATGAAGTGGGTGGGATCGAGCGTCACACCGAGGCCGGGCACGTTGCGGCAGAGCGACGCCGTGGTCTCGGCATCCTGCGTCATCCGGCCGGCGGACGTCTTCACCGCCACCACGGCCCCGAGCCCGGAGCCGATCGCCACGAGTTTCCGGAGCCGCTCGATCTCGCCATTGAACGGCGTGCCGAGCTCCGATGACTCCACGACGAGCGTGACGACGCCGAGCGACTTGGCAAGGCGGCAGCAGGCGGTGAACTGGTCGTAGACGGCCGGCGTCTCGGATGCGGAGAACGACACGGCAACCGGCCGAAGCCGCTGCAGGTCGCTGCACTGGGCGATGGCCGCCTCCGGATTCGCCGCCACGGCGGCAGGCTGCAGGTGCCCCCCCTGCTCGTGCACGTCCAGTTCGACCGCCGTGAACTCCAGTTCGGCAAGCCGCTCCATGGCGGCGGCCAGTGGCATGTCGGGCAAGCATTCCGTGCTGACGCAAACGAACACGTGGAGAGACTCCTGACGGGAATGGGCGGGGGGCCGAACGACGCAGCCCCGCAGGGGCCGTCGAGACCGAGTGCTCGCAAGGGTAGCGGCAGCCCGCGCAAACTGGCAACCTCCGCCGCGCGCCGCGGCGCGCGGTGCCGTACAATCGGGACGCGACGCACCATCTCAGCCCCAGCGGAGCCTTCCTCCATGCAGATCGAATCGCAGCAGCCCCCGACGCGGGTGATTCTCGAACAGGCAAACCCGTGGAGCCGCTGGTTCGCCCGGGCGGGCTGGATCGTGGCCGGCATCGCGGTGCTCTCGGCCGTCGGCAGTGCCGGCGCCTTCTGGCAGTATTTCCAGCGCGACAGCCGCGTGGTCGAGAAGTGGCATTCGCTTTCCAAACTCGCAGCCGACAAGGTGGCCGTGGTCAGCGTTACCGGCGCCATCCTCGGCGGCGACGGCTTCGTGCGGGCGCAGCTCGACCAGGTGGAGGAAGACGAGGCCGTGAAGGCGATCGTGCTGCGGGTCGACTCGCCTGGCGGTACGGTCAGCGGCAGCGACGAGATCCACCACCGCCTCGCCAAGCTCGTGGAGAAGCGCGACATCCCGGTGGTGGTGAGCATGGGGGGCATCGCGGCCAGCGGCGGCTACTACGTGGCCATGGCCAACCGCGGCAAGGACGACGTGATCTTCGCCGAACCCGCCACGCTCACTGGATCAATCGGCGTGATCATCCCGCACTTCGACATCTCGCAGGCGTTGCGGAAGTACGACATTCGCGACGACTCGATCGCCAGCGGACCGCTCAAAGAGATGCTGAGCATCTCGAAAGACCGTACGCCGGAACTCGCCGAGAAGGAACGGAGACTCATCCAGGAACTGGTGGACGATATGTTTCGTCGATTCAAGGAGATCGTGAAGGCCGGACGTCCGAAGCTCGACGACGCCGCGGTCGACAGGGTGGCCACAGGGCAGATCTTCACCGCGAGGCAGGCGCTGGAGGCTGGGCTCGTGGATCGGATCGGGTTCCTGGAAGACGCGATCGACCGCGCCGTGGAGCTTGCCGGACTCTCCGCGGAGAAGGCCCGTGTCGTGAAGTATTCGAAGCCGAAGGGGCTGCTCGACGAGGTTCTCGGCGGAGCGTCCCCGACGGGCCGCGTCGATCTCGCCGCAATCGCCGAACTCACCACGCCGCGCGGCTGGTATCTCTGCAGCTGGCTCCCCGCCCTGGTGCGGAGCGAGTAGGCGAGTGGTCGCCACAGGTTGAAAACCTGTGCTACAGCGGAAGACAGCGTGGGGCGCCACAGGTTGAAAACCTGTGCTACGGGAGACAACGAGGGGCTGCCAGTGCCCTCAGAGCCGGCGTTGGCGGCCAGCGCAGGCAGGATGCCGAAGCGCAGCCGGCATCGAGTGAGCGAAGGGCAGGATGCCAATCCTGTTCGGCACGAGATTTGCGCACCAGAAGGCCGGCAATTCGGGCAGGCTGGGGCGAGTTGCGCCCTCGCCCTGGCGACGGTATCGTGCCCGTCATGGCTACGAGCAGGAAGCGCGAGATTCGTGATCAGGATGTGCAGGGGCTGAAGTGCCTGCGGAAGATCCGTCCTCTGCTCTCGCGGCTCCGCAAGGTGGGCACGGAACGCGATAGAGCCGGCAATCGCCGGCTGTTCATGGATCAGTACTGCTCCCTGATCCTGATGTCGCTGTTCAGCCCGGCGATCGAGAGCCTGCGTGACCTCCAGCGGGCCTGCGCCCTCGACAAGGTGCGTAAGCGGCTCGGCGTCAGCCGAGTGTCTTTGGGTTCGCTCTCGGAGTCGGTGGCGATCTTCGATCCGGCGCCGCTCAAGGAGATCGCCATCGAGCTTGGCCACACGATACGAAGCAAGCAGAATTCAAAGTTCGCGGCGGTAGGCCAACCGATCATGGCGGTGGATGGCACCATCGTCGAGACGGTCAAGCGTGTGGCAGAACTCTCGTGGACGCCCAAGGCCAAGGGCAAGCATCTCTCGGCCTACAGACTACACACGCACTTCGAGGTGCTCAGCGGCAAGGCCGTGCGAATCGACGCCACGTCGGCGGCCCCCAAGGGCGACGCCGACGAGCGGGCGGTCTTGCAGCGGACAATTGAGGCCGACCGCTGCTACATCCTTGATCGCGGCTACATCAGCTATCGGCTTTGGAACGCGATCAACGCCGTAGGCAGCAGTTACGTCTGCCGGTCGTCAGACAGGACCCTGGCCACAGTCACGCACGTCAACGACCTGACGGAAGTCGATCGTGCCGCCAACGTGATCAGCGACGAGATCGTTGACCTAGGCTGGAAGGCGAGGCACCGTCCGCGACCTGATCATCCCGTGCGACTGATCTGCGTGGCGGTCAACCCGCACGCAGGCTGCAGGGGCATGCGTGGGCCGACGTGCGACGGAGTGCTTCGACTCGTCACGAACCGTCTCGATCTGCCTGCGGAACTCATCGCAGAGATGTATCGGCTACGGTGGGTGATCGAGATGTTCTTCCGCACGTTCAAGCAGATCCTCGGCTGCCGACACCTGTTCTCCTGCAACCACAACGGCGTGGAGATTCAGTCGTACTGCGCCATGATCGTCTGCATGCTGATCCTGCTCTACACGGGCGAGAAGCCGAATCGGGCGATGTATCAGATGGTCTGGTACTACCTCATCGGCTTGGCCAGCCTCAAGGAACTCGAGGCCTTCATTCGAACACGACGATAGTCCGCGTTGGCGCAGCCACGGCCTGATCGGCACGCGGGGTTCGATGCTGCGCAGCTGAGGCGAGAACTCAGCGAGGGGCTGCCCATGCCCTCGAGCGGGCTATGGGAGCAAGCGCAGCCAGGATGGCGAAGCGCAGCGGACATGCAGAGAGTCGAGGCCTGGAGGGCCGAGACGAACGTCCGGCGAGAGGGCGTGGGTAGCCCCGAGCCGCCGCGATGGACAGACACAGGTTGAAAACCTGTGCTACGGGGGGCACCGAGCCAGGCCAGATGCGGGTCGACCCGTCCTGCATCTCTCGTGCCGAACAGGATTGGCATCCTGCCCTTCGCTCGCTGCACGCCGGCTACGCTTCGCCATCCTGGCTCCGCTTGCCGCCGAACCCGGCTCCGGGGCATGGGCAGCCCTTCGCTGTCGATCTCAGGAAGCCCAATCGCGTAAGCGATGGGGGCGGGGGTGACGTCGGGCACGGGGCAGCCGTACGCCTTACGGCGTTACGCTTCCTGCGGTCTGCCGTACGCCTTACGGCGTTACGCTTCCTGGAGGCGTTGCGATTGCTGAGATTCGTTCTGGGAGCGTCAGGCCCGATTTCGGAAGCAACGCGGCGGCGGCCTCGGGCGAGAGCGACGTCAGGCCGTTGAGGTAGAGCCAACTGGTGTGGCGGGTGAGTTCGCGGGCAACGTCGTCCGACAGGCTGGCGAGGCCGCCGAGATAGAGGTCGCCGGCGTGGCGAGCAAGGCTGGCCGCCGCCGTGGGCGACAGGGACTTCACGCCGTTGAGATACAACAGGCCGTGATGATGGGCCAACGCGTCGGCGATCGCGTCGGGCAGCGCCGTCAGACCGTTGAGGGCGAGCGCGCGGCTGCGCTGGGCAAGTCCCCGGGCTGCCGATTCCGAGAGCCCGGTCACGCGGGACAGCCGCAGCATGCCGCGGTGATGGCCGAGCGCCGCGGCCACGTCGTCGGGCAGCGACTCGAGCCCGTCCAGCGAGAGGTCGCCGGGTTGCTTTGCCAGCGCCGCGGCGGCGGCGCTGGAGAGCGACCGGATGCCATCGAGCGAGAGGAACCCCTGGAGGTGCGCAAGTCCGGCGGCGGCCTCCGTGGAAATCGTGGTGAGGCCGTTGAGCCACACGGAGCCGTTGTGCCGCCCCAGCGCCGCGGCGGCCCGGTCGGAGAGCGTCGTGAGTCCGTTGAGCCACAGCGACCCGTCGTGAGTAGATAGCGATTCAGCGGCACGATCCGAGATCGCGGTAACGCGATCGAGCGAGAGCCCATGAGCGAACGTCGCCAGTTTCGCCGCGGCCTCGTCGGAGAGCGAGGCCAGGCCGTCGAGCGACAGCGAGCCTTCGTGCGTTGCCAGCGACTCGGCCGCCTCCGCGGAGAGCGCGCCGAGGCCATTGAGCCACAGTGTTCCCCCCTTGTGTCTTCCGAGGAGGGCGGCTGCCTGGGCGGAGAGCGACGTGTAGGCGTTGAGCGACAGGTCGCCCTTGTGCTGGGCGAGGCTCTGGGCCGTCTCGACCGGCAGGTCGTGGTCGTCCATCGGGATCGTCATGCGCGGGCTCCACTGATCCGTGGTGCGCTTGGGCCGCCGCGGGTCGGCGGAAGTGTAGCCCGTCGAGATCTCACCAGCCGAGCTCGGATGATCCCCTCGCGTCCGCCCCTGGGCTTCCAGGGGCCGCGGCGTGAACCGACTCGCAGACACTCCCAGCGACCCGCGGGCCCTGGCCCTCGCTGGGAGTTCACCGCCTATTTCGGGATCGGCAGTGTCTCGATCGGCACCGGCGGGCCCGGGGCGATCTGTGCGCCGGGCGGCAGCTGCTCGGGCGAGATCGGAGCGCCGTAGACAGGGCCCTGCGGCGGAGGGGGCGCGGCCGGTGGAAGGCCCGGTGGCGCGACCGTGGCACCGGCCGCGTCGGGAGGCTGGTAGTAGGGCTCGGTGTGCGACTGCGCCGGCACGCCGAGTTTGGCGAGCACCAGCGCGAGCATCTTCTGCTCGAGCTTGGCGTCGCGGCCGAGCGGGATCCAGCCGAGGTTTGGCGTGGGGCTCGCTACGGGCCGCGGCTGGTCGCCCACCTGCTGGCCGAGGGTGGGGAGCGGCGTGCCGTAGCGGTAGAGCGAGTCGTCGTTACGGAACGAGGCGCCGCCGGTGGTCGCCCGCATCGGACGCGGTAGGTATTCGAGTTCCTTGTTGACGACCACCTCGACCCGCCAGCCGGCCGAGTCGGGCGTGAGCCGCATCGTCGCCACCCGCCGGATCGACTGCAGCGTCGCCTCCCATCGTTCGCCCCAGCCCACCGAGTCGCCCCGCCAGGGCTCGAGGATGGTGGCGCCGGTCTGGGGGAAGGTGTCGATGCGGCCCTCGGTCGGCACGCCGTTGGCAAACACCACCCGCTGTTCGGAGTGCACCTTGAAGAAGTCGTCGGTCACGTCCACGAGCTTCGTCCACACCAACTCCGCGTCGATCGGCGGGATCACGACCGCGTTGCGGGGCGTCGCAGGCGGGCCGGGCATCATCGGGCCGCCGGGGCCGATGATCGCGCCCTCCGGCAGCGGGGCGAACGGATTGGGCTGCGCCGCGTTGGACTGCGGACCGAGCGGAGCGGGCAGGATCGGCACCGCCTGTGGCGGCGGCAGCGGCTGCTGCGCATTCGCCCATGTGCCCTGCGAGAGGGCTGCGACCAGCATCGCTATGAGAGACGGGCGAAGCATCCGGGATTTCCGCAGGGGTGGCGGATCGTCCCGGATCGTCGCCGGTCGCTCAAGGGCAGTTCAGGCCCGCAAAACCCGGCGATTTCGCCGCCCAAACCAGCCCGACACGGCGACCGCTCCGCAGGCGAGCAGGGAGAGTGCCGTCGGTTCCGGCACGGCCGCGATTCCGGCAGTCTGGTCGGTCGGCGGGTTGTAGGAGCCGGCGTCGAACAAGCCGTTGGAGAGGAAGCTCGCGGCGTCGAGGATGTCCACCACGCCGTCATAGGTGAAGTCGCCCTCGTTCCACGACGCCGGGCTGCCGGTGTCGAACTTGCCGCCGGCGAGGAAGTTGGCGGCGTCGATGATGTCAACCTGCCAGTCGAGGTTGGTGTCACCGGCGGCGGCAAAGGCGAAGGTCACGGAACCGTCGCCGTTGTCGAGCCAGCCCACCGTGCGGTCGCCGCCGCTGGTCGCGGCGACGCTCGAGGTGATGCCGCTGGTGCCGTTCCAGCTGCCGTCGCCCAAGCCCGTGACGATCGCGCCCACCATGTCGGCGGCGGAGAGGCCGGCCGCCACGGTGACCAGCCCGCTGCCCACGTCCGTCAGGCCGCCGGCGCTGGCGGCGAGGCCGCCGACGCTGGTCTGGAGATACGGCGTGAGGGTGACGGTGCCGCCGGCGAGCGGCACAACCGTGCTCGAGGCCAGGGCCGCCCCGTCGGCGAGTTGCAGCCGTCCGGCCTGCACCGTTGTGGAGCCCGTCAGCGTGTTGGCCTGGTTCACCACCAGCGTGCCCGCCCCGGTCTTCAGAACCGGCGTCGTGCCCGAGAGCAGCGGATAGCCGGCCTGTGTCTGGGTCTGGGTGCCCGTTGCGACATCGATCGTGATCACCGTGGGCGCACCGTGCGTGAACACGAGATTCAGGTCATTGCCGCTCTGGGCGAGCGAGAAGGTGCCGCTGCCGAAGGCGTTGGAGAAGCCGCCGGTCCCGTTCATCGCGGTGGTCACGATCTGGAACTTCGTCGCGTCGAAACCGGTGATCCCGCCGGCCGCCCTGGCGATCGTCCAGGTGTAGTCCTGCGAGGAGTTGAAGTTGGCGGCATCACCACTGGTATCGGGACCGGTGCCGGAGAGCGTCCAGAGGTTGATCTTGAAGGGGTCGGCGGTCGTCGAGGCGATCGTGAGCGGGCCGGTCACGCTGACGAGGTCCCACGACGTGGTCGCGCCCGCCGTGCCCGTTCCCGATAGCATCTGCCAGTTGTAGTTGCCCCCGGTGTTCCAGGTCAGGCTGCCGGTGACCGTGAGCGTGCCGGGGCTCGCGCCCGGCGAGAGCGTGGCGCCGGAACCGACCGTCACGTTTCCGGCCACGGTGCCCGAACCGCCGATGGTCTGGGTCGAGGGCACCGTGTATCCGCCGGCCAGGGCGGTCGCGTCGAAGCTCGCCCCGGCGGCCGTGGTGATCGATGTCGCCGAGGCGATCGATCCCGCCGCCCCGAGCGCCAGGGTCCCCTGCTCGACTGAAACGGCACCGGAGTACGAGTTGCCGGCCGTCAGCGTGACCCTGCCGGCCCCTGACTTCGCCAGGATTCCGGCCGTGCCGGAGACCGCTCCGGTGATGGTGATGTCACCAGTGCCCCCCATGGCCGTCGTGCCGCTGAGGCTCACGGAACCGCTCCACGATACCGGGGAGACGGCGCTCGAGCTCACGAGACTGACGCGATCTCCCGTGCCAACCATCGTGAGCGTCTCGTCGGCGATCGAGTAGCCGTTGAGGTCGACCGTGCCACGGCCGAGGGTCGTGGTGATGCCCGTCGTCGTGTCGGTCACCGTCACCGCTGAGATCGTCACCCCGTTGGCGATGTCGCCAAAGGCGAGTGCATTGCCGACCTTGAGTGTGCCGGCGGCCACACGAGTGACGCCCGTGTAGAAGTTGGCGGCATTCAGGGAGAGCGTGCCGCTCTGGCCGGCCGCGTTGGCCGTCTGGATGACGCCGAACTGGCCGATCGTCCCCGTGGCGCCTCCCGAGATCACCCCGTTGAGCTCGATCTCTCCCGAGTTGTAGAACGTCGCGCTGCGATTGGTGGTCGCGGAGGGATCGGCCGTGATATCTCCCGCGAACACGACCTTGGCTCGCGGGTTCACCTGGAGCGACTTGTTGGCGGTGCCTCCGAGGGTGCTGTTGCCGTTCACCGTCAGCACCACGTTGCCCGTGCCGGTGGTGCCGACCCGCAGGTACGATCCGAACTGGGCGATGGACGTCATCGTGTAATCACCCGCCGCCACGAGATCGAGGCCGGCGGAGCTGTTGCTGTTGTTCCAGGAGAGTGCCGTGGCCGGCAGGGCTGCCTGGTCCATCACCTGCACGGTGCCGGTGGAGATGAAGAGCGTGCCGCTGTAGGAATTTGCCCCAGCGAGCGTGACGGTGCCCTCGCCCACCTTGTAGAGACCCAGACCGCCGACGCTACCGGCGAGCGTCGTGCGACCGGCGCCGCCCACGTACGTCTGCGCCGACGAGAGCGTGACAGGCCCGCTCCACGTCGCCGCTGCGGACGTGTTGCTGTTGATGAGCCCGCCCGTGTTCGAGACTCCCGTGCCCGCCACCGCGAGCGACTCTCCCGCCACCGTCTGGCCGTTGAGGTCGAGGGCACCGCCGGCAGAAACCGTCGTGCCGGCATCGGTCGAGCCGAGCGCCGTGGCGCTGCCGAGCTTCAGCGTCCCGGCGGTGACGGTGGTGGCGCCCGTGTAGGAGTTGGCCCCGGCGAGCGTGGCAGTGCCCGCCCCCGACTTGGTCACGGTTCCGCCGCCGGACACCACGCCGCCCACGGTGTAGGCCGAGCCTCCCGCAAGGCCGAGACTGCCTTCGTTGGCGATCGTACTGGCGGCGATGCCGCCGCCAGCGATTTGGAGCTTGCTGGTGGCATCGGTCGAAAGGCTGCCGCTGAAAGCGCTCGAGCCCGTGAGGGCGAGCGTGCCGCCGGCGGTTGAGGCGATCGAACCCGTGCCGGAGATGGCGGCGGCGAGTGTCTGCGTGCCGGTCGTCGCGTAGACGAGCGATGCGTTGTTGACGACGGTGGAGGCGGTGATGGAGCCGCTGTCGACGACGACGATGGATCCGCCGTTCAGCTGCACGCCCGTGGCCGTAACTCCTGAACCCAGTGAGAGCGACCCCGCATTCGTCTTCACGAGATTCGAAGCGGTGAGCGAACCGCCCGAGAGGGATGCCGTGCCGGCGGCGTGGCTCACCGTGATCGTGTCGGCCGAAATCCCCTCCGGGCGGATCGTGATGGTCGCGGCCGTATCGATGATGCCGTTGTCACCGCCGGCGAAGAACGTGCTCTGGGACCCCGTGGTCCAATTGTTCGTCGAATAGTCCCAGACGTTGTCCACCGCTCCCGTCCAGCGGAGCGTGTACTGCGACCCAGTGACGGCAAGTTGAAGAGCGGAGGGAGTGCTTGAGAAGGAGTACGTCGTGCGGCCGACGGTGGCGGAGTCGCCCAGCAGGATCGTCTGGCCCCCGACGGCAGCACCCGTGAGCGCCACCGAGCCGGAGTTCGTCAGGCTGCTGCCCTGGAGCAGCGTGTAGGTGCTGCCCACCGCCGCGATACCCGACAGCGACAGCACGTTGTCGAGTCCGGAGAGCGTGACGGAGCCGGTCGAGGCAATGCCACCGGTCGTCGCCATGGCGATCGTCGCGTTGCCTGCCATCGTCAGCGAGGAGACCGTGAGGGTGCCCGAGACGGGCGCGGTGCACGTGGCCCCGTTTCCCACCTCTCCCGCGATCAGCAGGGCGTTGCTTCCGATGGACCCGGCGGAAAGGTTGCCGCCGGGGCCGACCGCAACCAGGCCGGTGCCGGCGATGGTCTTCGTGATCGCCGCCCGCACATCGAGCGTGCCACCGGCGTTCACCGTGACGGCGCCGGTCGAGAGCGCGTCGGCATGCCGTGCCCGGAGCGTTCCTGACGCGATCGTCAGTCCCCCGCCGAAGGTGTTGGCAACGCCAAGAGAAACCACCCCCGGACCGGCCGTCGTCAGGGAATGGGTGCCAGACACCGGCCCATCCATGACGAGCGCGTAGGTCGTGCTGTCATTCCGCCAGGTCTGGCTTCCGAAGAGGGCGATCCCCAGCGTGCCGACGTTGGTGACGTTGCTACCGGTGCCTCCCGTGCCGAAGTTGTATTTGGTGAACGTGATGTCGCCCGTGACGTTGCCGTTGACCTGGATGCCCGTGCCCGCGGAGATTCCGTTCGTGGCCGTGGCGTAGAGGTCGATGTTCACCACGTTGGCGTTGCCGACGTTCTGCCAGAACGTGTAGCCGGACGTGCCCGACGCGTTGAAGATCATCGCGCCGACGACGGGCCGGTTGGAGAGCGACCCGGAGTTGCCCACCCGCACATTCCCGCCGTTCGTGGTGTTACCTTCCGCGAGCGTGCCGAAACCGAACTGCACCGACTTGTTCTTCTGCGGATCCCCGCTGTCCGGAAAGTTGGTGGTTGCGACCGTGCCAGATGAAGATGTCGACCAGAAGGCGCCGTTGGTGGTCGTATTGCTTTCGGTCCAGGCCTGGCTCCCGTCTCCGTAGAGCGTCGTGCCGTTGGTATCCCAGTAGAGATCGGCCGCGCCTGCGGGAACCGCCACCGCCACGAGCAATGCCTGTGCGACGACGAAAATGCGTGAAGACATGGATAGACACTCCCCTGTTGGTGGCGTTTCCCTTCCCCTCGACGACGCGGAGTGTAAACGCAGGAGGGCCCCTCGTGCAATCGCCGGTTGCCTCGAGTCCTCGAATCTGGCTAGACTCTGCGGCAGCGGAGGGTGGGGTGATAGAGGCGTCAGGAGGTGAGGCCATGCTCGCGGAGTGGACCTGCTCGGGCGCGTCGTGCGCCCTGGAAGATCGGCGGCCCCGAGGTCGTTTTTCACGTTGTTTTTCGCGTGGTTTTACGCTGGTGGAACTGCTCGTGGTGATCGCGATCATCGCCACCCTGATCGGCCTGCTGCTGCCGGCGGTGCAGACCGCCCGCGAGGCGGCACGGCGGGCGTCGTGCACGAGCAAGCTGAAGCAGGTGGGGCTGGCGATCGCGAGCCACGAAAGTGCGAAGCGCCGGCTGCCGGCGGGGCATGCCTTCGTGTCGGCTTCGCAGCCTGCCTGGGGCTGGGCCGTGTTCACCATGCCCTTCATGGAGCAGACGCAGATGTTCGACACGCTGCAGCCCGCCAAGACGACGCTGCGGGTCGCGTGCAACATGCTCAAAGGCACCAACGGGCGATCGACGCCCGTCGGCGGGGCGCTCGTCTCGCGGCTCGATATCTTTCGGTGTCCGTCCGACGACACGCCCTCGGAAAACAACCTGGTCGACTTCGGGGGCACGTCCGGCGGGAATCCCGAACTCGCCTCGAAGACCGGCTCGGATCCGGGCTTGGGCACCTCCAACTACGTCGCCTCGGCGGGAACGTACGCCCCCGAGGAGAACTGCGGCACCGACAAGGTGGGCGCCACCAACTGCCCTCAGACGCCGGCTGACGGCGTGTTCTTCGGTCGGGACGGCATGCTGGGCCTACGGATCAAGGACATCGTCGATGGGATGTCGAAGACGATCTTCGTCGGTGAACGCTGCGGTGCGGCGACGGCGGCATCCATCACCACCGGCAACGGGACGTACGCCGCAGTGTGGGCGGGGAACGGTCGGACGGGATCTGGAACGTCGATCATGGGCGCGGGCCGTTGCTATGGTCGGGCGGCGTTTTTCATCAACGACTTTCTCAGCGGGAACACTGGAAAGGGCTTCAATAGCCTTCATCGCGGCGGGGCTCAATTCGGATTCGGAGACGGTTCCGTGATGTTCGTGTCTGAAAACGTCGATCAGTTGGTGTTTCAGAAGATGGCGAAGCGGGACGAGGGCATCAGCCTGCCGGTCATTCCATCCGATGTGCGAGACGTGCCATGATCAGCAAGCGGCTCACAACCCTCTGTCTGGGGACCGCGATGGGCGTATCGGCCCTGGGCTGCCAGCGGATCGTCGATGTGTCGGGGACCGTGCGAGTGGACGGCAAGCCGGCGCGGGGCCTCGTGGTGATCTTCGATCCTGACGTGAAAGACGCGCCGCGAGGCGTCGGTCAGACCGCCGCGGATGGTGGCTACCGCCTCCGCCGTCTCGGCCCGGGCAGCAAGACGGGCGTGCCCGCAGGGCGATACACCGTGAAGGTGATGCCCGATATCGACGATCCGGGGGCGACGCAGATTCCGGCGACGTATTTCCGCGGTTCCTCGCTGACGCACGACGTGGGCAGATCGACCCCCGATACCTACGACATCGAAATCTCAACGAAGTGACCGCGGCCGGATGGCGTGGTGGCTAGCGGATCCAGAGCAGCGGCTGCGTGATCGGGACGTTGCGGCGGACCTCGGGGTCGGAGGGATCGGCGGGCAGCCGTTTCCAGAGGTCGAGGTAGGCGGGCTCCCGCAGGGCGAGCCCCGCGAACAGCAGGTGCGGCTGCCGCACGGGCCAGCCCTCCCAGTGCTCGACGTCGGGCGGCTTCGGCCAGGTCGCCTTGTCCTCGAGATACGGGTGCAGCCAGGCCACCGCGGTCCGCATCCCGCGGCCGTCGGGCAGCGCGAAACTCCAGAGGTCGTCGCCTTCGGTGGAGAGGATGTGGCAGAGGGTCGCCATCTGGTCGAGTTGGAAGATCGAATAGCCGTAGGGCTTCGTTCGCCGGAGTTCCTCCGGGAACGAGCCGTCGGCCGCCATCTGGTTCGGCACCAACACCTCCTTGAACTGCCGGCGGCACTCGGCGAGGAGTGGCTCGTCGTCGGTGAGGTCGGCGAAGGCAGCCAGCTGCACGAAGTAGGCCACGGCGTGGTTGTTTTTCGCCTCTCCTTCCTTGCGGCCGCTCTCGCTCGTGGTCATCCACGTGCAGAGGTCGGCGAACCAGCGCTTCACGCCGGCCATCGTCGCTTCCGGCAGGGCGGCCTGCTGCCCGAGCACTTTCACGGCTCGGGCGACCTCGGCAAGGTGCAGCCCGTCGATGATGCCGGCCGGCCGGCCGGCCGAGACGCCGGGCACCGCCTGGGCGTGGGCAAGATTCGGATTCATCCGCGTGGCCTGGTCGAGGAAGAAAATCCGCAGGAGTTCGTCGGCCTTGGCCGCGTAGCGAGCGTCGCCGGTGATGAGCCGGGCGGCGGCGAGCGCCGCCACGCGGTCGCGGAGCATGTTCACCGCCCGGCGGTGGGCGAAGAAGTTGTCGGGGTTGGATTCGCCGTCGCGGCGGATGTACGGGAGGCCGTCGGGCTTCGTGGGATCGGGCCACCAGTAGTCGCCGTTGGAGTAGAAGTCGTTCGGCGAGCCTTCCGCGTGCGGGGCAAGCTGGGCCGTGATCGTGAGCGGCGGCAACGTGAGGGCGGCGTCGGCGGCCTTGAGGATCCGCTCGCGGTCGAGGCCGGCGACGTCGAGCGACGCCGTGGCGGAGGCCCGCGTCGAGGCGACCGGCGTCGCCTTGGTCGCCGCGGCCTTGCCGTTGGCCGGCTCGGCGTCGAGCGTGACGAAGGCCGACCGGAGGCCCGGCGACGTCACCGCCGCCACCGCCTTGCGGCCAGTCAGCCTGACGCGGATTCGCGCCCGGCCGTTGGCCAGTTGCACCACCCGTGCCCCGTCGGGGGTGCCCAGGTTGTCCACCAGTTCACCCTCACCGGCGAGGTCGAACCGCACGGTGTTGGCCGCGTCGAGACACGGCAGCCCGTCCTTGTCGAAGGCGCGGGCCTCGAGCCACGCGTCCGCGCCGTCGCGCGATGCCTCGACGAGCGTGAGCTTCGTCGCCTTGCCCCACTTCGCCGTGTGGTAGTCGAACGCGATTTTGTCGGCCAGTTCGCCCGCGGGCCCGCGGGCCACCGCGCGGACGACGTTCCGGCCCTCGGCGAGCGGCACGTGCCATCGCAAGCCCGCGGCCGGGTAGTCGGCGACGGCGCGGCGCTTCATGCCGGCCGACGTGCCGTTGACGAAGAGTTCCACCTCGGGGCAGTTGGAGTAGACCCGGATCTCCTTCGCCTCGCCCGGCTCTCCCCAGCGGTCGTGCCAGCCGTGGCCGAGGAGGTGCACCATCGGCTTCTCCGCCCAGTAGCTCTGGAAGACGTAATAGCTCTCCTTCGGTGTGCCGTCGCGGGTGACCACGCCCTTCTGGTTCACCCGCGGCACCGGATTCTCGGGCCGCAGCGGCGTGGAAAAATCCTTGAAGATCCAGGCGGCGGCGCCGGTGAGGTCCGGCATCTGCTCCTGCTCGTGGAGGTGCCAGTCGAAGAGGTTCACCATGTAGCTCTCCGACCAGTCGCCGTCCTTCGACATCCGCACCTTGCCCCCCGACGCCTTGTAGGCCTTGCCCACCTCGGCGGTCCCCTGCCCTTCCGCAACCTTCTCGAGCATCCGCTCCGGATCCTCGGCGAACCGGCCGGCATGGCTGTCGCCTCCCCACTCGGCGTGGAAGAAGTGCGGCGTGTCGGAGATCGCCTTCTGCGTGGCCGCGCGATACTCGCGGTAGCGGCCCGAATACCACCCCGCCCAGATGCTCGGCGAGTAGACGTCGACCACGTCCTTGCAGAAGTCGCAGCGGCGGATCGCCGTCTTGCGCGACGGGTCGAGCTCGTGGGCGAGGCCGTTGAGCTCGGCCATGAAGGAGCGGATCGCCGCCTTGTCGAACTCGGGGAAGTCGCCCGGCCAATCGTTCTCGTTGCCAAGGCCCCAGAGGATCACCGCCGGATGGTTGCGATGCTGGTCGATCAGCGCCCGGAGCATGTCGCGGCACTGCTCGCGGTAGCGTTCGCCGCCGAGCCCGCCGCGGCACCAGGGGATCTCCTCCCAGACCAACAGCCCCAACTCGTCGCAGAGGTCGAGTACGAGCGGCGCCTGCTGGTAGTGACCGAGGCGGACGAAGTTGGCCCCCATCTCCTTGATCTGCTTCATCGTGCGGCGGACCACGTCGTCGGGCACGGCCGCGGCCACGCCTGCATGGTCCTCGTGGTAGTGTGTGCCGCGGAGGAGGAGCCGCTCGCCGTTGAGTTTGAAGGGTCCGTGCGGCACCCACTCCACACTCCGCAGGCCGAACCGTTCGTCGATCCGTTGCTCGCCGTGGGGCGAGGCGAGCGTCACCTGGCACGAGTAGAGCCGGGGCGTGGTCGGCGACCAGGTGGCCGGTGCGGGGATCGTGAACGAGTCGAGCTCCTTCTCGCCCTCCCACGGGGCGGCCTTCATCTCGCGGCGGTGAACCACCCCGCCGGCCGGATCGCGAACCTCGATCGTGACGGCGAGTTCGTCGGTGAGCTTCTCCGGGTTGTGGAGCCGGCCGCGGACCGTGACGCCTCCCTTCCCGTCGGCGAGCACCGGGAGCACGTGCACCCGCTCGAGCGACACGGCGGGCACGTGCCTGAGGTGGACGTGTCGGTAGAGGCCGCCGTAGCGGTTGAAGTCGCTGAGATCGGACGGGATCGTCTCCGCATCCCGTGAGTTGTCGCAGCGGACCGCCAGCGGCACCTTCCCCTGGCACGACTCGTCGGCCAGCGCGGCCGCGGCGGCGGCGGTGATATCGAGCGTCCACTCGTCGTAGCCGCCGAGGTGGCCGCCGACCTCGGCGAGATTCACGAACACCGTCGTCGTCTGGCCGGCGCCGTCGAAGTGGAGGAGCGTGCGGCCACGCGGGAACGGGTTCTTCGACTCGAGCCGCGTGCGGTACCAGCCGTGTCCCTGGTAATACCGCTCGTCGGGATCGACGGCATCGCGGGCGTTGAAGCAGTGCGGCAGCGAGACCTTCGTCCAGGCGACGTTGTCGCTCGCCTTCTCGCCCCGCCACACCTCCCAGGCGCTGCCGAGCGTGCCGCGGTAGTGCTCCCAGCCGTCCGTCAGCCGTTGGCCATGCTCGGCGGCCTCCACCGGCCGGCCGAGGATCGGCCATGCCATCGCGGTCGTCGCGAGCGCCAGCGCCAGCAGCCATCCGCCGCGGCGATCGATCGAGATCATGCTTCCTTCTCCACGGTTCATGCGTGTCATGCGGCTGGTTGCGCAGCGTGCCGCGCGGGTCATTCGTCCACAAACGTCAGCCGGATTCGGCCGTCGCCGGCGCCGGCCAAGCCCTGCACGAGCGTCGTGTACGAAGGGGCTCGATAGACGATCCCGGCCCGCCAGAGGATGGTGGCGAAATCGGCTGGCTGCATCCGGCTGATCTGCTCGTGCGGCCAGCGGTGCGGTGCCGACACGTGGGGCACGAGGAAGTCGATGGCCCGGCGGATCGATCGGCCGTCGCGGGTCTCGTGGTGCCAGAGATCGATGTCCACGTGCTCCGCGAGCGTGGCGAGGTGGCACAGCGCCTGAAGGTTGAAGGCGGAGTAGCCGAGCGACTTCGTCCGCACCAGTTCGTGCGGCTGGCTGCCGTCGGGCTCGATCTGCACCGCGATTCGCCGCGATCCGGCCTCCTCGAGCACGCCGACGGCGAGATCACGGCGGCCAGTCGCCAGGGCGAGCTGCACGACCTGCGTGTCGAAGAAGGTGCCGTGATTGTTGTCGGCGGCCCGCTCGCGGTGGCCGGGCTCGCTCTCAAGGAGCCAGTCGAGGTAGTCGCCGCCCCAGGTGGCGATCGTAGCCCGCTCGGCGGTCGAGAGCACGTCCGCATCGTCGATCAGCGACACCGCGTCGATGGCATCGACCAGATCGCGGCCCTCGATGATGCCGGCGCCCCGTCCCTCGTTGGTGCCGCGAACGGCCTGGGCGTAGCGGAGATGGGGATTCATCCTCGTCGCCTCGGCGATGAACCAGGTGCGGGCAAACTCAGCAGCGCGGTCGGCATAGCGCTTCTGGCCGGTGAACCGCCAGGCGAGCCCGAGCGTTTCCATGCTCGACCCCAGCAGGGCCGCCCGGCCGCGGTCGGTGAACTGCCGGTCATCCGACTCCGGATTCCGCCGGCCGTCGCGGCGGATGTAGGGTAGCCCGTCTCGTGCCGTGCGATCGGGCCAGTAGTAGGGTGCGAGGCTCGCGTAGTCGTGCGGATCGCCGCTCGGTGCCGGCAACCGCTTGTCGGTCACGGTCGGCGGCGGCACGTCAAGCAACGCATCGGCCTCTGTGACGAGCGTGTTGACGGCGTCGCAAATCTCGGGGTCGCCCGCGGCCAGCCGCCGCTCCGCCTCGTCGAGCGAACCGGGGCGAGCGGCGTAATACACCCGCGCGGCCGCCGGCGCATCGGCCCAGCTGCGTGAACCGAGTCCGCTGGCAATCGAGATCGCCGGAATCAGAACGAGCGGCCAGAGCCTTGTCATAACGCCGCCGGCTGGGCCTTTTTCTTGCTTCCCGATTTCGCCGCCTTCGGGGTCGCCTCGCCGGGCGGAGGCAGGTAGGCCGAAAGGCGGTCGATTACCGGCTTGTACTGCGGGTCGGAGGCGAGGTTGCGGGCTTCATGGGGATCGTCGCGCTCGTCGTAGAGTTCTGTGGCCACGATCTTGGAACCTCCATCTTCCCGCCAGGCCGTGAATCGCCAGCGGTCGTCGCGGACGCTGTAGCCCATCACCGGCCCGTCGGTGCCGTCTCCCTTGCCCCGCGGATACTGGCTGATGGCGACGGGCTTCACGGATCCCGTTGGATCGTGGAGCAGCGGCACGAGGCTCGTGCCGGCGAGGTCCTTGGCCGCGGGCAGCCCGCAGGCGTCGGCGAGCGTGGGATAGACGTCCACGAACTCCACCGGCGCGGCAGCCGTCTTGCCGGCGGCACATCCCGGGGCCGAGATGATCAAGGGGGCCCGCGTGGCGAGTTCGAAATTGGTGTGCTTGTGCCACAGGCCGTGGTCGCCGAGCTGCCAGCCGTGATCGCCCCAGAGCACGACGACCGTGCGGTCGGCGATGCCGGCCTGGTCGAGCGCGTCGAGCAGGCGACCGACCTGGGCGTCGGTGTAGCTGATGCAGGCGTAGTAGCCGTGCCGGAGCCGGCGGGCCACGTCATCCGGCAGCGGGTTGCCGGGGGGAATGTCGAGGTATTGGTGGAGTTCGCCGTTGGTGTGCCCGGCAAACGCAGGCGCGCCGTCCGGAAGCACGTCGATCGCCGGGCCGGGGATCGTGGCCGAATCGTAGAGGTCCCAATACTTCTTCGGCGCCACGAACGGTAGGTGCGGCTTGAGGAAGCCGACGGCGAGAAAGAACGGCTGGTCCTGCCTGGAGAGCAAGGAGATCCGCCTCGCCGCCTCGGCAGCGGTGGAGCCGTCGGGCAGTTCGTCATCGGCCTTGTCGCTCACGAGGGTGGCCGGCCCCTTGCCCGACTCCGCTCTCGGCGTGTCGGCGGAGTATTCCTCGACGCCGCCCCCCGTCTTCTTCGTGGTCTGCTTCGTCCAGTCGTCGGGATCGGTGTCGATGGACTTCCCACTGGGATACCAGTGCGGCTCGCTCCACGAGCGGCCGTCCTCGTAGCCGCGGTGGTAGATCTTGCTCAGGGCCGCGCAGTGATAGCCGTTAGCCTTGAAGTATTGCGGCAGCGTGATGCAGTCGGGAATCGCCGTGCGGAAGTGGGTCTTGAGGTCGAACACCCGTGTGACGTCGGGCCGCTGTCCGGTCATCAGCGACGTCCGCGACGGGCTGCAGACAGCCTGCTGGCAGTAGGCGTGCCCGAACACGACCCCGCGAGCCGCGAGCCGGTCGATGTTGGGCGTCTTGGCGATGCTGTTGCCGTAGCAGCCCAGGTCGGGTCGCAGGTCGTCCACCGCGATCATCAGCACGTTGAAGTGGCGATTCGCATCCGCATCCGCGGCAGGTGCAGGTACCGCGGCCGACGCCGCGAACAGGCAGATGAGTCCGCACATCAGCATTCGTTCACCAGGCATGCTCCACCCCCGAGGTCGATCGATCAGTCGGTAGTCTCTTCCAAGACATCGAGTATCCCATGCGGATGCTGTGAATGACAACAACGAACGCCGGGCTCGCGACTCAATTTATGCGGCGCGTTTATGACGCACATGCTCAAGAAAGGAATGACCTGCCCCACCGTTCAACGTCACCACTTTGAGAAAGAGAATCTCTGGCGGTGCAAACTAAGGGGGGCTAGAGATGCCACGAGGGAAGAAGTTCACTACGGAGAAGATCATTGGGAGGCTCCGCGAGGCTGAGGTCGGTTCGGCTGAGGGGAAGAACGTTCCCGAGGCGGTGCGGAAGCTTGGCGTGACCGAGCGGCTACACTCTCGTGGGGGGTGGAGCTATTCGCTCCAGGCGTACTGAGATGGGCTCGATCAGGCGCGGCGCAGAGCGTTAGGAAAGATCGCGTTATTCGCAGCGAGGGATCGTTTGACGCATCGCGATTCGCTGCGTTGGGCTTAGACGGCAGATCCGTGGACCGAACGGAGCTATTTGGCGCTGCCGGCACGCGACTTCTTCGCGTGCTTGCCCGTCTCGTCGCCGAGTTTGCCCGAGGCGGGATCGAGCGTGGCGAGCACCGCGCCGAGCCGGCGACGGGCCGCATCGGCTTCGGGTCCGGACGGGGCTTCGCGTTCGGCAAAGGGCGCGTCGCGCATGTCGAAGAGTTCGCCCGTGTCGGTCAGCTTCCAGCCCGCGTCGCGGACGTACCAGTGCCGGCCGAGCATCACAAACACCCACTCGCGCGGCGTGCCGCGTTGGCCGAGCAACTGCGGCGCAAAGCTCTGCCCGTCGATCGGCTGGCCGCAGGGAAGCTCCGCGTGCGCGACCTCGGCCAGCGTGGGCAGGAAGTCCACGAGGCCGGTGAGGTCTTCGCACACCCGGCCGGCCGGGATGTGCCCGGGCCACGAGGCGACGAGCGGCACACGGCTGCCGCCTTCGAGAAGCATGCCCTTGGCCCCGCAGAGTTCGCGGCCGCCGATCGTGGACCGCGGCGCCTCGCTGCCGTAGGTGCCGTTGTCGCCGGTGAAGATCACGAGCGTCTTCTCGCGGAGCCCCTGGCGGTCGAGTTCGGCCATCAGCCGGCCGACGAGTTTGTCCATGTACGCGACGTTGTCCGAGAATAAATCGTCGCTGTTTGGCTTGCTGTCGGGCGTGGGCAGGATGTCGGTGTGAATGTGTTCCAATGAGTAGTGGACGTAAAACGGCCCTTCCTTGTGTCGGTCGATGAAGTCGAACACGAACTGCTCGCTCAGGTCGGGCATGTACTGCCCCTCCGGCCAGTCCTTCTCCTTGCCGTTGATCATGTAGGTGTTTCGCTCGGGCGTGGGCCAGTAGGAGCCGCTCCCCTTGGCGCGAATGTATTCGTCGAAGCCCCAGTCGGAGGGCTGAAGCGGGATCTGGCTCCACTTGCCGGCGCTGGCCGTGGCATAGTCCCGCGTCTTGAGCACCTTAGGGATCATAGCCTCGCTCTTCAGTCCGGCCTCGAGAAGGGCGACCGCGGGCTTGTCGTTGCCGGTCATGCCGGTGCGGAAGCCGTAGCGACCGGTCATCATCAACGCCCGCGAGGGGCCGCAGTTGGGCGCGCTGTAGCAGGTCGTGAAGCGGATCCCACCCGTCGCGAGCGCATCCACATTCGGCGTCTTGAAGGTGTCCGACCCGTAACAGCCCACCGTGCCGATGCCGAGGTCATCGGCGAGGATCACGATGATGTTGGGCTTCACCTCGCCGCCGGTAGCCGCCGCAAACATCTCCGCACGGCCGGCAACGCTCGCCAGCACGGCTACCATGGCGGCAAGCCGGAACCACGAACCGCACTCTAATGGACGACGCATAGCCGTAGTGAGACTCCTGATAGACGACGAGCGATCGGACACACCTGCGCGGCCCCAAGCACCTGACTCTACCGTGCGCAGCGCATTCTGGAATGCCCTGGCCCGGCACGCGTGTGACATGACTCACGTGGGGTTGGGTTATTCAAGCACCCTGCCACACATACCGTCCTAGTCTCCGACAAGCCTCACATAAACAGCTCCAAAAACTGTGTCGATCGATTGCCGCCACAGGCGACGGGCACTACGCTCAGCGGAAGCGTTCAGGAGCGATCCATGGGGCTGTCAGACGCGTAAGGCAGGCGTGCCTGCCCCCGACCCGAACGACGGGTCGATCTCCAATCCATGGATTCACGGGCGAGACGCTAATGAGACGGCGCACCATCACCCAAGACCGTCGCCGCGTCGCCTTCGCGTTCGAGCGGCTTGAAACGCGGACGGTCTTGGCGGCGCCCGCTGCCAGCGGGCCGGCCACCGCATCCGTGATCCAGGGCAACGCGCTCGCCTTCGCCGGCCCGTCGCTCGTGTCGGTCACCGATGCCGACGCCACGGCCACGGAGAGCGTGTCGGTGTCGGTGTCGGCCGGCACGGTGAGCCTCAACCTCGCCGCCCCGCCGGCGGCGCGGCGCAGTTCTGCGTCGAGTCGGCGGCCCAGTTCAACGCGGGCGTCGATCGCACCGGGGCGAGTTTCGCAACCCTGCGGAACGGCGACCGCGTGTTCCTCAAGGGGGGCACGTGGGGGGCGTGGTGAACACAGTCGCCGGCTCGATGACCGACGCCCAGGCGCAGGCAAACCCTGCCATGATCATCGCCTGCAACGCCAACCACGTTCCCACACTCGGCGGCGATCGATCCGCCAGGCAACGGTCGTCATCTACCAAGTGACCTGCCGCAATGGATGGAAATAGGTTCTGTCATCAGGGTAGCCCTGCCAAAGGATCGCCCCTGTCCGCTCGCTGAGGCGTCGCCAGAGCGAGCGGGCAGGGGCGGCAACGTGTTCGACATCGAGATCTCGAACAAGTAGCAGCCAGCCTGCAGCCGCCAGAAATGGCTGTGGCCGCGAGGCTCGCACGTGCGGACGCCCGAAATGTGTCGTTCGGCGCGTTCCTTGGATACACTCGGCCGTGCGACTCGATTTTTCCGAGGGGAACGCGCGGGGGTTCGGTCGTGAGCAGACGAGTGGCCAGTTCCAGGATCGCAGCATCGGCCACGTGGGCTGCCGTCGCGGTGCTGGCTGCCGTCATGGCCCCTGAAGTGTTCGGGGCGACGAGCACCTGGGTCTCGCGGGGCACCGACGGAGCGCTCTCGTATCGCGCTCAGTCGGACGGCGATCGTATCCCCGATTTCTCCATGGTCGGTTATGGCGCCGGCTGGGTGGACCTGCCGGCCACGCCCCCGGTGGTCGTGACGGTGACGGCGACCACCGGTGACGCGACGTCGCGGATCCAGACGGCGATCAACACGGTCGCCGCCCTGCCGATCCAGGCGAACGGCTTCCGCGGCACCGTGCAACTCGCTCCCGGCGACTTCGAGATCGCGGGTCAGCTCAAGATCGCGGCCAGCGGCGTCGTGCTCCGCGGCTCGGGGCGGGATCTCACCTCCGGTTCGGCGTCGCGGCTGATCGCGACCGGCACCAGCACCCGCGACGTGATCTCGATCGGGAGCACGTCGGCGGGCCCCAACTACTCGGGCTTTTCGAAGGTGGCGATCGCCGATGCCCGGGTGCCGGTCGGGGCCACGAGTTTCACTGTCGCCTCCACGGCCGGCCTCTCGGTGGGCCACACGATCAACGTCAACTGGACGAGCAACCAGGCCTGGATCAACGCCAACAACATGAATCTGCTCGACAATCCCTGGCAGCCGGGAGACCGCCAGCAGAACTCCGACCGGGTGATCACGCGGATCGAAGGGAATCGCATTGTCGTCGATGCGCCGATCACCTCTGCGATCGAGACGATCTACGGCGGCGGCACGATCCAGCGATACAACGGCTTCACGTCGGGCGGGCGGATCACCAACGTCGGCGTGGAGAATCTCGTAGGACAGTCGCTCGCGACCCGGGACGAGCTCAACGAGGCACGAGCCTGGAGCTTCGTGGGCGTCGAGGCGGCCGAGAACGTGTTCATCAGGCAGATCGAGTCTCGCTACTTCCCGTACGCGGCCACGCTCGCGGCCGCCGATTCCAAGTTTGTGACCACGAGCGAGGCCCGCTCGCTGCTCGCCACCGGGACGATCACGGGCAGCCGCCGCTACACCTACAACGTCGAGGATGGGCAGCTTGTCCTGGTGGCGGACTCCACGGCATCGGAGGGGCGGCACGACTTCGTGACCGGGTCGAATGTGACGGGGCCTTCGGTGTTTGTGAGCGGCACCGCCACCTCGGCCAACTCCGATACGGGGCCGCACCACCGCTGGGCGAGCGGGATTCTCTTCGACAACATCTCCGTGAGCGGCGATCGGATCAACATCCGCGACCGGGGCAACATGGGCACCGGCCATGGCTGGGCCGGGGCGAACTCGGTGGTCTGGAATGCCAAGGCCGACGGTTTCATCGTTCAGAACCCGCCCACGGCGACCAACTGGCTGATCGGCTCGGTGGGCACGCTCGTGACCGAAGGCGGCAAGGTGGGCACCTACGATTCGCTGGGCACGCGGGTGAGCCTCGGCGACACCACCACCAACCCGACCGACAGCCTCTACAAGGCGCAGCTCGCCGAGCGTCGGGCCATGGGCGTGGATCTCCGCTTCTGGGTGGGTGATCAGGGCACCAGTTGGACGAGCGGCACCGGCGGCTGGACGAACTGGTCGCGAACGCTCGGCACGCGGACCAACTCGTCAGCGCCGTCGGCTCGGACCGACGTGGTGTTCAACGTGGCTGGCTCGACGGCCCTGACGATGCGGCCCGGCGTCGCGACCGCCGTGAACAGCGTGCAGTTTGATGCTCCCACGGCGCCGCTCACGCTGCGGGTGGGCGGTACGAGCGGCCAGCTCACGCTGGGCGGGAACGGGATTACGGTGTTCTCCGGCAGCCAGACGATCACCGGCGATGCGGGCGGCTCGGGGGCGGCCGGCGACGTGCTCCTCGCGGCCTCGCAGACGTGGGAGGTGCGGGGGACGAGCCAGCTCGTCGTCAACGCCCGGCTCGGGCCCACCGTGTCGATCGGCACGCTCCAGAAGACCGGCAGCGGCACGCTTACGCTCACGGCCAACAGCGGCGGCGCGAACGCTTTCAAGGCGAGTTGGTCGCTCGCCGAGGGCACGACGCGTCTCACCAATGCCGACGCCTTCGGCTGGTCCTTCAACGACGCCCGCGTCGCGTCAGGAGCCACGCTGCAGCTGGCGGGCGTGGGCCTCGGCCTCGCCAACGGCACGCTCACGCTCGGCGGCATGGGTGTGAGCGGCAGCGGCGGGGCGCTGCGCAGCCTGTCGGGAACAGGCTCGCTCGCGGCCGGCACTGGTGCGGTCGCGCTCACGACAGGATCGACGGGCATCGGCGTGGATGCGGGCATCCTCACAATCGCGCGGACAATCAGCGGCTCAGGGGGCCTGGTGAAGACCGGTTCAGGGCGGCTCGTGCTCGCCACCGCCAACTCATATGCGGGTGGCACCACGCTGCTCGCCGGAACCCTCGAGGCCTCGTCGGCTGCCGCGATTGCCTCCGGCTCGGCGGCCGGCCGGATCACCGTCGTCGGCGGCACGGTGACGCTCCCGGCGGATCGCGCCGACGTCCTTGCGGTGTCGCTGCTGTCCATTGCGCAGATGAAGGCGGCGCGGTTCGACCTGGGGGCCTCGCGGATCGATATCGCGGCCGGCGGGATCACGGCCGCGGACTTGAAGGCCGACGTGCTGGCCGGCCGGGGCACGGGCCTCTGGTCGGGCACGAGCGGGATCACGTCGGTGGCCGCGGCGGGCGGTCAGCTGCGGTCGGTCGGCTGGCTCTCGAATCCCGACGGCACGCTGAGCGTGGGCTTCGCCGCGGCCGGAGACACCAACCTCGATGGGTTCGTGGACGTCCTCGACGCGGCCAACTTCATCGCCGGCAGCCGGTTCGATGCCGGCATCCCCGTCGAGTGGCAGGATGGCGATTTCAACTACGACTCGGTGCTCGACATCCTCGACACGGCCGACTTCCTTGGAGCGGGACTCTACGACGCGGGCGGCTACCTGCCCGCGGCGGTTCCGCAGGTGGCGGCTGTTCCCGAGCCGGCCGTGCCATGGAGTTTCCTCGCGGCCGCCGCCCTCGCGGCCGCCGTACGGAGGCGGCGTACGGGGTGAGGGTCAGGAAGCGTAACGCCGTAAGGCGTACGGCTGCTCAGCCCGCGCCGAGGCGGCCGGCGAGTTCCTCGAACTGCCGCGTGTGGCGGGCGTGCGAGGTGTGGAGGTGTTCGCCCTGCGAGATGAACCGGATCCGGTCGTTTCGCTCGATTCCCCGGTCCTTCAGGATCCGCTCGAAGGGGAGCCGTGCCTGCGCGTAGACGACGAGCAGCTTGTGCTCGTCGAGCTGAACTTCCAGCGACAGCTCCGGGTGCATGACGGCGATCGACGTGCAGCCGTCATTGAGCAGCAGATCCTCGTATTCCCAGAGCATGCTTTCGAGCACCAGCCGCTCCACGCCCTCGCGGGTGAGCTCGCGGCGTTGGGCGGCGGAGTCGTGCGCGGATTCGAGGACCACGTCGCAGCTGTCGCCGAGCGGCTCGAGGAGGTCGAGAAACGTGGCGAACAGGTCTTCGCTGGAGACGGCGGCGATCACCGCCGGCATCCGGGCGCCGGTTCGCGGATCGACATAGGCGTCGTGGCGGAATCCAGCCTGGGGCACCACGTCGAGTTGCCAGCCGGGCCGGACGGCCTCGGTGAGCGTGAACCGGCCGTACCGGCTGCGGGCCAGATGGGCCTCCATCGTCGCCTGGTCGGGAGCCACGGGCTGCTCCTGGGGGGCGGGAATCGCCCGCAGGACGGGGCCGGGAAGGGTGGAACCGGGGTCGTTGGCGAAACGCATGGCATGAACCGGAAGGGACGGAGGCTGCCCCCGGCGAGCGCCGGTTTCGAAGGGCACCACAAACCTAGGACACGCTTTCGCGCCGTGCGCTCGGCGGCGCAGCCCGCGGAAACAGGCTCGGCATGGCTCTGTCGTTGCCGATTCGGAGGCCTCGGCCCCATAATCCGCGACTTTTCCAGCCCCGCGATCCGCAGCCAGGGAGGCCTCATGGACGGGAAAATCGTCGCCACCGGAATCACCTTCGACGACGTGCTCCTGGTGCCGAGGTACTCGGCGGTCGTGCCATCGGACGTGGACACCAGCACGCGGCTTACCCGGGGGATCGAACTCAAGATCCCGATCGTCTCCTCCCCGATGGACACGGTGACGGAAAGTGAGATGGCGATCGCCCTGGCGCAGGAGGGCGGGCTGGGCGTGATCCACAAGAATCTCTCCATCGAGCGGCAGGCCGAGGAGGTGGACAAGGTCAAGCGGAGTGCCAACGGGATCATCATGGACCCGGTCACGCTGCCCCCATCGGCCACCGTCGCCCGGGCCCGCGACGTGATGGATCAGCAGAACATCTCGGGCGTCCCGATCACGGACGAGGGGAGAAAACTGGTCGGCATCATCACCCGCCGCGACCTCCGCTTTCTGGAGAGCGGCGAGACGCCGATCGCGGAGATCATGACGAAGTCGGGCCTCGTGACCGCCACCGGCACGGTGTCGCTCGACGACGCCGAGAAGATCCTGATGGCCAACAAGGTGGAGAAGCTGCTCCTCGTTGACGGCGGCGGGCTGCTCACCGGCCTGATCACCATCAAGGACATCGACATGATGAAACGCTTCCCCAACGCCTGCAAGGACCGGCAGGGCCGGCTGCGGGTCGGGGCGGCCCTGGGCGTGTTCGACTTCGATCGCGCGGCGGCGATGATCGCCAAGGGGGTCGACATGCTGGTGGTTGACAGCGCCCATGGGCACTCGTCCAACGTTTTGGAGACCGTTGCGGCAATTAAGAAACGCTGGGAGATTGAGGTGGTTGCGGGAAACGTGGCAACCCGGGAAGGCTGTCGCGATCTCATCAAGGCTGGCGCAGATGGAGTCAAAGTTGGGATCGGTCCCGGGTCGATCTGTACCACGCGGGTCATCTCCGGCGTGGGCGTCCCCCAGATCACGGCGGTCTGGGAGGCCTCGCAGGAGGCGGCCGGCGCCGGCGTGCCCGTGATCGCCGACGGAGGCATTCGCTACTCGGGAGACATCACCAAGGCGATCGCCGCGGGAGCCCACTGTTGCATGATCGGTGGGCTGCTTGCGGGTACGGCGGAAAGTCCGGGGCAGACCGTCCTCTACCAGGGGCGGACGTTCAAGGCCTACCGCGGGATGGGATCGCTGGGGGCGATGGTTCACGGGTCGAGCGAGCGCTACCGCCAGAAGGTGACGGGCCGCGGCAGTGACAAACTCGTGCCGGAGGGAGTCGAGGGTCGGGTGCCCTTCAAGGGGCCCATGAGCGTGTTCGTCTACCAGCTTGTCGGCGGCCTCCGGGCCGGGATGGGCTATTGCGGCACGCGGACCATCGACGAACTTCGGACCGAGTCGCAGTTCATCCAGGTAACCGCCGCCAGCGTCCGCGAGAGCCATCCCCATGACATTGTCATCACCCAGGAAGCCCCGAACTACACCGCGGAGCACGCGAAGCCGGAGTGAGGCGGCTGCGGGGCTGGCGATTGCCCTGCTCTGCAGCGCGGCCGTGATGGCCGAGGAGTGGCGGACATTCCTTCGGGAGCCGGCGGCCCTGTTCTGCACGCTGGCGCCCGTGATCGCCGACGTCGATGCCGAAACGGTGGCCACGGCCCCAGCCCCCGCCGCCGAGCCGACGATCGCCCCGGAACCGGCCGTGCTCGCCGAAGTTGACGAGGCGGCGCCCGCCGTTGCGGTCGATGCCATCGAAGAGGAGCCCCTGATCGAACTGGTCGCCGACGATGGGGACGGCGAGAAGGCCCGCAAGGAACCGTGCGCCGAAGAGAGCCGCGACTGCCGCGAGGCGCTTCAGCGGCTTCGCGACGACCGGCTTGCGGGGATCGAACTCGACATTCGCGTCGGCGGCCGTCCCGGCAATGACTATCCCTGCGAGTGCCGGCTCGAGGGTGAAACGTTCGAGCCGCGGCGGTTCGCCACGACGTTGTTCACTTGGAAGGCTGCCGGCTACTGTCACAAGCCGCTCTATTTCGAGGACTGGCAGCTCGAGCGGTATGGCCACTCGCATGGCCCGCTGGCCGATCCCTTCTTCTCGGCCGCCCACTTCTTCACCACGCTCCCCGTGCTGCCCTACAAGATGGGCGTGGAACTGCCGTGGGAGTGCGTCTATCCGCTCGGGTACTACCGCCCCGGCGACTGCGCCCCGTGGACCGTGCCGGCGATCCCGATCAGCCTTCGCGGCATGGCCGTCGAGGCTGCCACGGTCACGGGGCTGGTGTTCCTGTTCCCGTAATGGGGACCGGTTAGTTCGGCACAGGTTGAAAACCTGTGCTACGGCAAGACACACAGGTTGGAAACCTGTGCTACGGGATCACACACAGGTTGGAAACCTGTGCTACGGCGTCAGCGTTTCGTGAGTGACGCGATGTAGGCGTAGCGCTTCGCGACCGATTCGAACGTGATGTCGGCCCGGCCCGATGTGCCCAGTGCGGCCAGGGCGTCGTGCACCTCCGGACGGTAGTGCACGTGGAACAGAGAGAGCCACCTCTTCAGCCCCGCGGCGAACATACCAGGCAACTCCTTCTGGTCCCAGAAGTCCACGATCACCAGGTGGCCGCCCGTCTTCAGGTTGGCCATCGCCGCCTCGATCGCCCCCGGCCAGGTGGGCACCATCGAGAGGCAGTACGAGAAGAAGATCGTGTCGAAGGGCTCGTCGCGGCCGAACATCGACTTCGCGTCGAGGGATTCCGCGAGCCCCTGCCGAAGCCGGATCCGCTCGTGGCCCGCCGCGGGCACGCCGGCGCGGGCGATGCTTGCCTCCGCCGTGTCGAGCATCTCCTGGGAGGCGTCGAGGCCGCAGAGCAGGCCGGGCTCGGGGCGTCGGGCGAGCTTGATCAGGTTGCGGGCCGTGCCACAGCCCACCTCGAGCGTGGCCGTGCTCGGGTTGGTGACCACCTTCGCCAGCATCCGGTCGCGACCGAGGAGGTAATACGCCCGCGTCACGTCGTAGACGTGCCGCGTGAGCCGGTACATCCGGTCCATCGCCACGGCCTGATCGGCGGCCACGGGCTCCGTCATGACGCGGCCGGTTCCACGAGCTCGTAGAGGTGGAACATGCCGTAGATCGCGGAGCGATCCTGGGCGCTGAGGGCTCGCGCCTCGGCCGCGTGCGATCGGAAACGGTCCATCGTGGCGGGCGTGAGCGCCTTCTCGATGGGCGAGAGCTCGCCCGCCGTGCGAAAGATCACGCGGGTCCCGGCCGCGCCCACCTTGGAGATTTCCGTCCAGAGTTCGTCGATCACGGGCGGCGGCATCCAGTCCTGGCTGTCGAGAAGGATGAACGAGTTGAGGCTGCCCCGCTTCTCGTGGCGAATCTGGTCGGCAAGCGACGCGATGTGCGTTTCCACGCAGCCGACTGCCGACTTGATCGTTTCGTAGTTCTCCCGCTTGAGGTAGTCGGGAAGCGCCTTGCGGCCCGCGTGGTCATAGCGGCGGCCGAAGGCCTGCCAGGCGAAGTAGTTGTCGTCGAGCGGAAACCCGCAGGCGAGCCGCCGCAGCCGTTGCTTGTACATGTCGAATAGCCGGCTGCCGTCGCCGTCGTGCTCCTCGAGCATGGCGGCGTGCTGGCTCGGCGGGATGCCGAGGCTGTAGACGGCGACCGGCTGGCGGCCCATCCAGCGGACGATCCGGTTGTCGAACAGCGACGAATACTCCTCGTCGAAGATCCGCTCCTGCTCGGCGATGGTCTTTGCGGTGAGGAGGTGGCTGGGGTCGCGGCCCATGCGGCGGGCCAGTCCATGCACCACGCGGAAGAACTGGCCGAGCTTCGCCTTCTCGTAGAAGCCGGTCTTGAAGTAGTTGATTCGCTTGGGCCCCACCGCCTTGCCGGGCCAGTCGGTCGTTTCCCAGAAGGCCCGCGTGTCGGGGTCGAGGGCGTCACGCAAATAGCGGTTGTAGTTGGCGACGTTGTCGGGATGCCGGCCGTAGCCGAAGAAGTTGTAGAAGGTGTCGTAGTCCGGGAGCCGCTCTAGGGCCTTGAGCTTGAGCCGGGTCAGCGCCATGTGGTTGGCGTTGAGATCGATCGCCACGATCCGCTTCGGGCGGTGAATCAGATAGTTGAGGACATTACAGCCGCCGCTCGAGATCGTGAGGATGCTCGAGTCTGGACCCATCCGCAGCGCCTGGGCGTCGACCCGCGGATCCTCCCAGATCTGGTTGTAGACAAACCCGCGAAACCAGAGCGTGAACATCCGCTCCAGCATGCCCCGCTTGCTGGCGAACTTGTTGTGGTGGACCGCCTTGCGGAGGCGGTGGGTGTTGGTGTGCCCGGCGCGGGCTGTGGTCGTCATGGCGGGGAACATCCTGCGGGGCTTTTCCGGCCCGGAACCGGCCAGACCGAGAATGTAGCCGACCGCGGCCACCGCCGTCGATGCCGCGAAAACCGTCTACGGCGTGCCCGCCGCCGGCGGCTGGTCCGGGGCCGGGGCCACGGCGTCGATCCGCTCCACGAGCCGGCCGACCGTGGTCCGCAGTTCGGCCCCCAGGGCGAGGATGGCCTGTTCGGTGGCCGCCAGCTGGCCGCGGGACTTCGCCAGTTCCGCAGCGAACGAACTCGCCATCAGAGTGGCTTCTTCGGCGTCGCGATCCCACGAGTTCTTGTCGTCGGCGAGCCGGCGGCCCCGCTCCTTCGTGACGTTCGTTTCGTCGGCGATGTCGGCCTTCGACTTCCGGAGTCGCTCCGCCGACGCCTCGAGCGAGCGGATTTCCCGATTCAGGACCGCTGACAAGACGGCCGCGCCGTCCACGAGGATCGCTTCGTCGGCTCCGGATTGGCTGAAGATGCTCGACCCGTGGATCTGCGTGCCTGGGTCGCTCAGGGTGTGTCGACGATAGACCTCTTCGATGGCCGCCTTGCCGCCGTCCGCGAGCGCGAAGGCGGTCTGGAGGTCGAACTCGGCCACCGTGTCGGGTTCGTAGGTCAACGGGGACTCCACGTCGTCTCCCGCCTCTGCCACGGTGGTCGCCTCTTTGAACCTCACGACGGCCCAGTAGCTTCCCGCCAGTTCGGTTCCGTCGTCGAGCCGTTGCCGAATCTGACTCCATTCGTCCTGTGCGATCGCCCTGCTCTGCGACTCGGCCTGGTCGGCCTGATCGAGCGAGGTGCGTTGTCGGTCGCGTTCGTCGAGCATCTTCTCGATCTCGTCGATCGAGAGTGTGTCGATGGACTCCCCGGGAGAGGCGGCCCAACGGTCTGGCGGCAGAGACTCGTACACGGTGACCCCGGACTCGTTGTCCTGAACGTCGTATTCGTAGTCGGAAGCCCACATCTCGGCGTCGATCGGGTCACGTGCGGCGGTTTGCAGGACCGTCAGAACGAAGCACTTCGAATCCTTGTCGGTCTCGGACGACGCCACACGGAATGCACCCAGGTAGCGACCGCCAGTCTTGAACCGCTTGTTCTCGAAGACGTAGACGGTGGCTCCGGGATCGAGCGGCGGCGTATCGGGCGTCGCTGCAGCCGCCGCTGCCGGCGCCGCCGCGGGGGCCGCCGCCGGTGCCGCGGCATCGGCCCCTTCGGCAGGCGGCGCTGCTGCATCGACGAACGGAATCCTGATCGTCCCGTTGGCCCCATCCTCCTTGGGCGGCTCGAACGACGCATTCGTCCAGGAACGGTCACTCCAGGAGTTGACGCGGTCGAGGGCCCGTCGCCAGCGTTCCTGCTGCTCGGTCAGCGCGGTGATCGACATCGAGTCAGGACCATCGCCAAGAATCGGCTTGAGCCTGCCGCCGTTCGACGGATCGGGCGCGAGGGCATCTCGAATCCTGGCGAGATCGATCTGTTTTTTTCCTACCGCCTCCACCTGCTTCGACTCGTAGGCGGCGAACCGCGAGGCCAGATAGAGGTAGCCGGTGGCTGCGAGGAGGACGAGGATCGCCGCGATCATCGTGCCCAAGCTCCACCGCCGGTGGCCGACGCCGAAGGTGACGAGCCCCGTGATCAGCACGAGGGCGATCAGGCCGAGGGCGATCGGGCCGAGCAGTTCGTATGTCATGGTGGTCCTGGCCGCCCGGGGCGATCACGGCCTGCCCCACCGGCACAATCGTCACTCTCGAAGTATATCGCTCCCCACGGGCATGCCGCCCTTGGCTATTCGTGCGGGCAGTGGAGCGATCTTGAGTCGCCCCGGTCGCCACGGTGCATCCTGTCGACGCGACGTCGCCGGCGTGTCGCCCCGCGGCGACACGGGAATGCCGGCCATGGCGGCGAAACAGGGGCAAAACGCGGGTGAAAACGCCGTTTGACGGGTTGCGGGCCGGCGGCGGTGCGGTTGGCATCGGATCTGCATGAGGGTTTCCCAGCCGTGTCGCTTCCAGGCTGCCGCAAGGCGGCGGGCACGGCCTCCATCCGACCCCCCGGGGATCCCATGCGCCACTCCGCCAACGACAGCCACGACCCGCGCCGCAAGCCGATCGGCCCCGCCCGGCCCCGCGCCCCCCGTCGGATCACCGCCGTGATCGACGATCCGATCCGGCTCTACCTGCTCCAGATGGGCGGCATCCCCCTGCTCAACCGCGAGACGGAAGTGGCCCATGCCCGCGAGATCGAGATCTGGCGGCGGCGGTTTCGCCGCACGCTGCTCGCCAACGACTTCGTGCTCTCGGGCGCGGTGCAGCTGCTCGAACGGGTGCAGGCGGGCACGCTGCGGCTCGACCGCACGATCGAGGTTTCGGTCACCAACACCCGTGAGAAGAAGCGGCTGCTCAAGCGGCTTGGGCCCAACCTGATCACGCTGAAGCGGATCGAGCACGAGAAGGGCCGGCTGTTTCGGATCGCGATGTCGCGGAGCAACCCGCTCGACGTCCGGCGGGCCGCCTGGCGGAGGCTCGTGCGGCAGCGAAACAAGGCCGTGCGCCTGGTAGAGGAGATGCACCTGCGGATCCAGCGGCTCTATCCGCTGCTGCGACAGCTGCAGGGAATGGCGACGCGGTACGAGTCGATCCGCGACCAGCTCCGGTCGCACCAGTCGTCGATCGAATCGGCGACGCGTGCGCGGCTCGTCTCGGAGCAGCGCCGAATCCTGCTGACAACCCGCGAGAGTCGCCGCACCCTCGAGCGCCGGCTGACCACGCTGGAGGACCTCCAGCAGCGGTACGACGCCGCCAAGCGGGATCTCGCCGCCGGCAACCTGCGGCTCGTGATCTCGATCGCCAAACGGTACCGCAATCGCGGCCTCACCTTCCTCGACCTGATTCAGGAGGGCAACTCAGGCCTGATGCGGGCCGTGGACAAGTTCGAGCACGCCCGCGGATTCAAGTTCTCGACCTACGCCACCTGGTGGATCAGGCAGGCGATCACGCGGGCGATCGCCGACCAGAGCCGCACGATTCGCGTGCCGGTGCACATGGTCGACGCGATGACGCGGATGCGGAACCTGCAGCGCGACTTCCTCCAGGCGAACGGCCGCAACGCGACGGTCGAGGAGCTGGCTGTGCTCTCCGAACTCACGGTCGAGGAGGCCGAGTGCATCTGCCGGATGTCGAGGAAGCCGGTCTCGCTCGATCAGCCGCTCGGCGAGTCGGAAGAGGGATCGGTGGGCGACTTCGTCAGCGACCGCCGGGAGGATGACCCGCTCAAGGGCGTCAACCAGCAGTCGCTCCAGGGCACGATCGCCCGGGCGCTGGAATCGCTTTCGTACCGCGAGCGCGAGATCCTCCGGCTCCGGTTCGGCCTGGCGGACGGCTACGCCTACACGCTCGAGGAGGTGGGAACCATCTTCGACGTCACGCGGGAACGCGTGCGGCAGATCGAGGCCAAGGCGGTGGAGAAACTCCGCCAGCCGGGCTCCAACTTCGACCTCGCCGGCTTCGTGGACGACGCCACCGTGGAGCGGTGGCGCGGCACGGCCGACGAGGTCGAGGAGCTCGCGACGGCGGGGGCATGACGCCCGCTAGGCCGACTTGGCTTCGTCGAGGGCCTGCTGCAGTTTGGCCTTCGACTGCACGCCCATGAACTGCTGCACGAGCTTGCCGCCGTTGAAGATCATGATCGTGGGGATGCTGGCCACGTTGTAGGTCATCGCCAGTCGATTGTTGTCATCGACATTGACCTTGCCCACCTTGAAGGTGCCGGCGTTCTCGGCCGCCAGTTCCTCGATCACCGGGCCGATCATCCGGCACGGACCGCACCAGGGGGCCCAGAAATCGACCAGCACCGGCACGGAGGAACTGAGCACGTCACTCTGGAAGTTGTCATCGGTGAACTCGAGGGCGTTTCCCATCGTCGGCATCGGCTCCTGTGGTGTGGTCGGGGGCGGCCGCGGTACGATCCGGGCGTGAGCGGAGTATAGATGACGACCTCAAACCGGGAAACGTGCTGGCGAGTGAGGCGGCTGCCGGATGGCACCGCGGCCGCAGGGATCGAGGCTCTGGGCTGGGACGCGGCCGCGGCCGGGGCGGAAGGCGAGATCGTCGTCCGCGTGGAGGCCGCCGGCTTCAACTACAAAGACGCCCTGTGCTGCGCCGGGCATCCGGGCGTGATGCGGACGTCGCCGCTCATCCCGGGGATCGACGCGGCCGGCGTGGTCGCCCTGCCGGGCGGTCCTCTGCCGGCAGGAACGCCGGTGGTGGTCACCGGCCACGGCATGGGCGAGGTGCGCGACGGCGCCTTCGCCGGCTTCGTGCGGATGCCGGCGACGGCCATCCTGCCGCGGCCCGCTCGCCTCGCGGCCGACGCGGCGATGGCGCTGGGCACCGCCGGCCTCACCGCCCTGCTGGCCTGCGACCGGCTCGAGGCGATCGTCTCGTCGCGGCACGCGCGGTCCGACGAGGCGTGGCTCGTCACGGGCGCCAGCGGCGGCGTGGGGATGCTCTCGGTTGCGGCGCTGGCCGCCGCCGGGCACCGCGTGATCGCCTGCTCGCGCAAGGCTGCGGCGACCGGCGTCCTCCGCGACCTCGGCGCCGCCGAGGTGGTCGCGCCCGATGCGGTCCGCGACCCGACGCCCAAGACGCTCGTGGCCGGCCGCTGGGCCGGTGTGGTGGATACCGTTGGCGGCCCGTTGCTTGCGGACGTGCTCAGGGCGGTGCGGCCGGGCGGGGGCGTGGCCGCGATCGGCATGGCGGGTGGAGCCGACCTCGTGACGAGCGTGCATCCCTTCATCCTCCGTGGCGTGACGCTCGCCGGCATCGATGCCGCCAGCCTGCCCACGCAGGCCGAACGGGCGCTCCTCTGGGAGCGGCTCGCGACGTTCTGGCCCGCGATCGCCGGCCGCTTCCCGGTCACCCGCCTCCGCCTCGAGAACGTAGGCGATTGGGCCGACCGCATGCGCCGCGGCGAGACGACGGGCCGCGGCGTGGTGATCCCGGAGTGATTCGATGCCGAAGCATGCGATCCACCTGGGCACCGCCTGGGAGCCGCCGACGGTAGCGACGCGAGCGTGGATCCGCCGTTTCGGGCGGCCGAGTGGCGTTGAGAAGGCCGATCGGCTCGTACTTGTCTGTGAGGCAGTGGGCTCGCCGGGGCTGTGGCAGAACGCCACGCTCAATGACCACTCGCTCGACTGGTGCGACGCCGGCCCGGGCACCATGGAGTGCGACGTGACGGGCATGATCGCCGACCGCAACCTTCTGGTGGTGGCCGAAGTGGCTGCCCAAGTCGTTTCCGAGGTCGCCGCTGAAGAGGCTTCCGGCCACCATTCGGAAACCCGCGTGACGCTGCCGCCGGCCTGGGGCAGGCTGTCGCTGGTGGTCGTGTCGGATTGACACTGCCCGCTGGCAACCGCTACGAACCACCTCTGACCGTGGGCCCGGAAGCTGCCTCGCGGTGACCTGCTCAGAATGGAGACCATCATGTCAGTGATCCGCGTGGGGAGTTCAGGCACGTACGCCGAGGGCTGGGATTCGATCTTCGGGGGCCGCACTCCGGCGGCGAAGAAGTCGGGCAAGGCCAAGGCGAGCAAGGCCACAGCGAGCAAGGCCACAGCGAGCAAGGCCAAGGCCGCCCCGGCGACGAAGACCGGCAAGAAGAAGGCCTCGCGCGTGGTGAAGAAGAAGGTCGTCACCAAGGCCAGCAAGCCTGGGAAGAGCCGCCGCGGCTGAGTGCACCGCGTCGAGCGAAGGGCAGCCGTACGCCTGACGGCGTGACGCTTGCTTGGGCCGTACGCCTTACGGCGTTACGCTTGCTGCGACCTCAGGAAGCCCAATCGCGTGAGCGATGGGGGCTCCTCTCGCCGGCAACGTCGTGCATGCAGCGGCCGTACGCCTTACGGCGTTACGCTTGCTGGGGCATCAGGAAGCCCAATCGCGTCAGCGATGGGGACCTCCGTGGTATCGCGGGTTGCTCGTCCTTACCCGCCGAGTTCCTTCGCGCGGCTCGCGGCCGCGACGACGGCGTCGATGAGCGCGCCGCGGACGCCACGCTGCTCCAGCACGGCCAGCCCCGCGATCGTGGTGCCACCAGGGCTCGACACGCGGTCCTTGATCTGCGCCGGGTGCTCGCCCGTCTGCTCCAGGAGCGCGGCCGTGCCCGAGAGCGTCTGCACCGCCAGCGCCAACGCCAGCGGCCGGGGCAGGCCCGCCTTCACACCGCCGTCCGCGAGCGCCTCGACGAGCAGCGCCACGAAGCCCGGGCCCGAACCCGACAGGCCGGTCACGGCGTTCATCTGCGACTCGTCGGCCTCATGCACGTGGCCTACGGCTCCGAGCAACTCGCGCACCCGCGCGGCCGCCGCGGCGGACACGTCGGGCGTCTGGCAGACAACCGACACCCCGTGGCCCACGAGGCAGGGCGTGTTGGGCATCACGCGGACCACGCGGGGCACGCCTGCCATCGCCGCCAGCGACGCGGCGGGCAGGCCGGCGACGATCGACACGAGCACCGCGTCTGGGCGGAGGTGACCGGCGATTTCGTGGCAGGCGGCCTGCGCCTGCTGCGGCTTCACCGCCAGGAAGACCACGCTCGCGGCCGCGGCGGCGGCCCGCGCTGACTCGGCGAAGACGATGCCCGGCAGCCGGCCCGCGAGCCGCTCCCGTGCCGGCGGGTGCGGATCGTAGACGGTGATGTCGGACGGCGCGAGCAGCCCGGCGCGGGAGAAGCCCTCGGCGAGGGCGAGGGCCATCTGGCCTCCACCGATCATCGCGACCGTGCGGTCGACGGTCGAGTGATTCGTCATCGTGTCGTGCCTTTCAGCGGAGTGGTCAGGTCGTGTGCGAGCGCGTCGAGGTCGAGTCGGCTCACCCAGAGTTGGCTCGTGGGGCCGCGGCCGCCGGAGCCCTCGCCGCGGCTGGCCGTCCACATCAGCAGCGACCCGTCGGGCGAGAAGGCGGGGAGGACATCGGCGCCGGGATGGTCGGTGATCCGCAGCGGCTCGCCCACGGTGAACGATCCATCCGCGGCGGCCTCCCACGCCGCGATCCAGAGATCGTAGTTCGGCCGCGCGGTCGGGTCGGAATGGTCGGCGCCCGTCCAGATCAGCCACGGCCGCGTGGGATGCCAGAAGGGCGCCCAGCGAACACCCTGGCCCGCCGTGACGGCCACGTCGCCCGTGCCGTCGGCCCGCATCACGTGGATCTGGAGCATGTCTTTCTCGAGCCGGTCGGTGCGGTAGGCGATCCACTCGCCATCGGGCGAGAAGAACGGGCCGCCGTCGTAGCCGGGCTCGTTCGTCACCTGGCGGACGTCTGAGCCGTCGGCGTTCATCACGTAGATGTCGGGGTCGCCGTCACGGTCGCTCACGAAGAGCACCCGCGAGCCGTCGGGCGAGAAGGAGCACTCGGCGTCGTAGCCCTTTTCAGTCGTGAGCCGAACGAGGTCGCTGCCGTCGAGCCGCGACGTGAAGAGGTCCATCCAGGGATCGAAGTCCCACTGATACCGCCGCCTGCGGCCTGCGCGGGCGTCTTCCTCGGCCTGCGCTTTCGCGGCGGCTTCGGTGGCCTCGGCGTCGGGGTCGAGGTGGCTGGAGGCGAACAGCAGCCGCGTGCCGTCGGGTGAGAACCAGCTGCACGTCGTCCGCCCGCGACCGGCACTCACCCGCTGCGGCACCGCCGGCCGAGGGGCTGCCGGATCGAAGCCCTGCACGAAGATCTCGTAAAACTGCCTGCCGGGCGGCACCGCCTGGTAGCAGAGGCGGCTGCCGTCAGGGGAAAAGTATCCCTCGCCGGCCTTCGTCATCCCTGCGGTGACGAGCACGGGGGGCGAGAGAAAGCGGGCCTCCAGGGCGGACGGGCCCACGTCCACCGCGGGGGTGGCCTCGGCGCCGCGACCGGCTCTCATTCCTGCGGCCGCGGCCACGGCGATCAGGAACGCCGTCGGGGCCCAGTTGCACGTTTGGGGCATGCGTCCCAGTATACGTGCGATGTCCGGTGGCGCAGGAGGCTCTCGTTTCATGAAGATCTACACCAAGACCGGCGACGCCGGCGAGACAGGGCTCTTCGGAGGTCCGCGGGTGCGCAAGGATCACGCGCGGATCGAGGCCTTCGGCACCGTGGACGAACTCAACAGCCATCTGGGCATGGCCCGCACGCACTCGGTGGCGGCGGCGTTCGACCCCCTGCTCCGCCGCGTTCAGTGCGAGCTCTTCGACCTCGGCGCCCAGCTCGCCACGCCAGACTCCGCCAGCGAGCGGATCACCGCCGACCACGTTCGGGCGCTCGAGATCGAGATCGACCGCCATGAGGCGACACTCGATCCCCTGAAGTGCTTCATCCTGCCGGCGGGCACGCCGCTGGCGGCCGCGTTTCACGTGGCCCGCACCGTCTGCCGGCGGGCTGAGCGGCGGGTGGTGACGCTCGCCGCCGAGACCGGCACGACGATCCCCGCCAACGCGATCGAGTATCTCAACCGGCTCGGCGATCTCTTGTTCGTCCTGGGCCGCGTGGCCAACCGTCAGGCAGGCGTGGCCGACGATCCGTGGATTCACCCGTGAGCGGCAGCGGGGCCGTCGGCATGCCGGCCTCCCGGCCCGCGGTTGCCCGAGCCGCGGCGGCTGCCGCCGAAACCCGCCGTCGCATCGCCCAACAGCACGCGGCTGGCGGCGACGGCTGGGCCGTCGCGGTGCTCGCCTGCGAACTCTTCGACGGCCTGGTGCGCGACGTCTGGAGTTCCATCCTCGACGACCTGCCAGCCGGCGATGCTGATCGCATCCGGGCCACCGTGGCGCTCGTCGCCCACGGTGGGTTCGGCCGGGGCGAGATGGCGCCCTGGTCTGATCTCGACCTGATGATCCTTCACGACAATCGGGCTGGCCCGGTCGTTGCCGACGTGGCCCGTCGGCTGCTCCAGGATCTCTTCGACGCCGGGCTCGAGGTGGGCCAGAGCGTGCGGAGCGTGGCCGAAGCGGTGACGCTGGCGGGCGGCGATGCCACGATCATGAGTTCGCTGCTCGACTGCCGGCTCCTGGCCGGCGCGGAGGAACCGCTGCGCCGGCTGCGGCAGCGGCTGCGCACGGCGCTTGCCCGCGGCCGGCGGCGGCACGTGGAGCGGCTGGTCGAGGCCCGCCGCGACGAGGCCGACAAGCACGGGCGGACGGTGTTCGTGCTCGAGCCCAACGTGAAGCGATCGACCGGCGGGCTCCGCGACATCCAGCTCGTGCGCTGGCTCGGTCGGCTGGCGTATGGCGCCGAAACGCTCGACGACCTCGCTCACGCCGGCGGCATCTCCCGCACCGACGCCGACGCGCTCCGTGACGCCCGCGAGTTTCTCATGCGGGTGCGCAACGATCTGCACCTCGCAGCGGGCAAGCCGGCCGATGAACTGACTCGCGACCAGCAGGTGCGGATCGCCGCGGCCCGCGGCATCGAGGCCCGCGACGGCCTGCTCGGTGTCGAGCGGTTCATGCGGGAATACTTCGGACACACCCGCCGGGTCGCCCAGGCGGTGGACACGCTGCTGCGGTCGCTCCGGCGCCGTGGTCCGATGGCATCGCTGGCCCAGGGACTGCTCGGCCACGACGTGGAGGGCACGTTTCGCGTGGGGCCGACCGACGTGGCGGCGACGCCGGGCCGGCTGCCCTGGGTGGCGGGCAGCCTGCGGGAGATCGTGCGGCTGGCCGAACTCTCGATGCTCTACGAGATGCCGATCGCCCGCGACACGTGGGAGGCGGTGCGGGCCACCGTGCCCGAACTGCCCCGCGACGCGGATGGCCCGGCCAACGACGCCTTCCTCGGCCTCTTCGCCCATCCGGCGAAGGTCGCCGCGGCGCTGCGCTGGCTCCACGACGTGGGCGTGCTCGAGATCCTGATTCCGCAGTTCGCGCACGCCCGCAACCTGCTGCAGTTCAACAGCTTTCACAAGTACACGGTGGACGAGCACTGCCTCCTGGCCATCGAGAAGGTGGCGGCGCTGGCCACCGCGGACGACTGGCTCGGCACGGAATGGCGGGCCCTCGGGCGAAAGCGGCCGCTGCTGCTCGCACTGCTGCTGCACGACATCGGCAAGGGCTTCGTGGAGGATCACAGCGTGCTCGGGGCGCGGATCGCCCGCGACGTCGCCTGGCGGCTCGGGCTGCCGGCCGACGAGACCGAGATCGTCGAGTTCCTCGTGCTCAAGCACCTGGCGATGGCGCACCTCGCATTTCGCCGCGACATCGGCGACGACACGCTCGTGGCGGCCTTCGCGAGCGACGTCGGGTCGCCGGAGGTGCTGCGGATGCTCGCGCTGCTGACCGCAGCCGACGTGTCGGCGGTCGGCCCGGGTACGTGGACGAAATGGAAGTCGGACCTGCTCGCGGCCCTGTTCTACAAGACGCTCGGGATCCTCGATGGCGAGGGGCCGAGCGTTGCGGCCGACCGCACCCGTCGCGGGCTCGCGGCCCTGCTCGACGACCGCGGCGACGCCGACCCCGCGGTGCGACTGGCCTACGAACTGCCCGATTCCTACCTGGCGGCGACCACGCCGGAGCGGATTGTCGAGGAACTCGGGCGGCTGGTTCGGCTGCCGGCGACCGGGGCGTTTGCGACGGCCCGCTGGCAGCCCGAGACGTCAACGGTGGCGGTGTCGGTCGGCACCCGCGAGCAGGCGGCGTCCGGGATCTTTCATCGCGTCACCGGCAGCCTCACCAGCCAGCGGCTCGAGATCCTCGCCGCCGACATCCACACGTTCGCCGCCGGTCATGTGCTCGACCACTTCACCGTCGTGGATCACGACTTCGCGGGCGAGCCGCCCGCCGAGCGGCTCACCGACATCGCCGCGGCCGTCCGCGCCGCCATCGTCGGTGACCGGCCGCCGGAGTTCGCGCCGCGGTGGAATCCGTTCGCGCCGCAGGTGAAGGTGGCCGCACAGCCCGTCCGAGTGACCTTCGACAACCAGAGTTCCCAGCGGGCGACGATCGTGGAGGTGTTCGCCCACGACGCTCCGGGGCTTCTCTACGGCGTGGCCAAGGCGATCTACGACGCTGGTCTCTCGGTACAGGCGGCGAAGATCGGCACCTACCTCGACCAGGTCGTCGATGCGTTTCACGTCACCACCGCCGACGGTGGCAAGGTGACCGATGCCGAGCGGCAGCAGCGGCTCCGGGCCGCGATCGAAAAGGCGGCTGCGCCCGTCACCGGGCCGGCGTGAGCGATCGGAGCCGGCGAGGTCGGCAGAGGGGCAGCCGTACGCCTTACGGCGTGACGCTTTCTGGGCAGGGTGGCCGTACGCCTTACGGCGTGACGCTTCCTGGGCAGGGTGGCCGTACGCCTTACGGCGTGACGCTTCCTGGGCAGGGGTGGCCGTACGCCTTACGGCGTTACGGTTTCTGTCCAGGAAGCCCAATCGCGTGAGCGATGGGGGCCGAGTCCGAGGCTCGCGCTACCGTCGGGCGGATTGCAGCCAGGTCACGCAGATGTCGGGAAAATCGCTGAACAGCCCGTCGATGCCGGCGTCGAGGAACAGAATCCTCAGTGCTGTGTCGGTGTCGGCGGCGAACGCCGGCAGCTTGTCGCGGCGGAACGTGTAGGCATGGACCACGAGCCCGGCACGGTGGGCGGCGGCCACCAGTCCGGTCGGCCGGCCGTCGGGGTGCGCCACGCGGCTGAGCGGTGGACCGATCCCGTCAACGGTTGCCGCGAGGTTGGTGAGGACGCCGTCGGCCAGCAGCGGATCGGCCGCAGCGTCGGCATCGTCGGGGGCCTCGCCCACGAGGAGCACGAGTCTGCCCTGCCAGCCGAGTTCGCCGCGCAGCCGCCGCACCTCGTCGGCGTCGAAACACTGCAGGAAACACGGATCAGCCTTCGCGGCGAAGCCATGCTCTCGCAGCACGTCGAGCACGAGCGGGCTGATGTCGTGGCCTTCGCGGCGGTGCCATGCCGGCTGCTTGATCTCGGGATAGACGCCCGTCCGTCGGCCGGTGGACCGATCGAGGCCCGCGAGGAACTCGAGCTCCTCTGCCAGCGTGGCGATGCGGAAGATGCCCGTGCCGGCCGGAAACCTGTCGGGGTATACCTGGCGGCCCGTCTGCGGGTCGCGCCGCTCGGAAAACCGGAGCGTGCGGAGTTCGTCGAGTGTGAAGTCGAGGGCGTAGAAGCGGCCGTCGCGGCGCCGCCGCGTCGGGAACCGGTCGGCGACGTCGCAGACCCCGTCGAGCTGGATGTCGTGGAGCACGACGGGGACGTCGTCTTTCGTGAGCACCACGTCCTGCTCGATGAAATCGGCGGCCTGCGCATGGGCCAGCGCCTTCGCCTCGAGCGTGTGTTCCGGCAGGTAGCCGCTGGCTCCGCGGTGGGCGATGACGAGTGGGGCAGCGTGGGCCGCCGCGGTGGCGAGCGTCGCGAGAACCATGATTCCGTAGCGGATCACCATCGCGAGTCCGCGGGGCCGAGGATGCTCACAGGTACGTGTTGATCACGTTCTCGAAGAGTTCCTGACGGCCGCTGATGTTGGTCTGGGCCTCGCCCTTGGCGAGCATCTCCTTCTCCAGCGACGCGAAGCTCTCGGTGCCCGCCTCGATCCGCTTGCCGAGGGCGCCCGACCACGAGGCATACCGCTCCTCGATCAGCTTCTGGATTGCGCCGTCGGCCCGCATTGCCGCCGCGATCTTCAGGCCACGGGCGAAGGCGTCCATCCCGCCGATGTGGGCGTGGAAGAGATCGACCGGCTCAAAGCTTTCGCGGCGGACCTTGGCGTCGAAGTTGACGCCGCCGGGGGCCAGGCCGCCGTACTTGAGGACCGACCACATGATCTGCGTGGTCAGGTAGATGTTGGTGGGGAACTGGTCGGTGTCCCAGCCCACGAGCGTGTCGCCGGTGTTGGCGTCGATCGACCCCAGGAACCCCTGCAGGCCGGCGTATTCCAGTTCGTGCTGCATCTCGTGGCCGGCGAGCGTGGCGTGGTTGGTCTCGAGATTCATCTTCACGTGCTTCTCCAGGCCGTAGGTCCGGAGGAAGTTGATGCACGTGGCGGAGTCGAAGTCGTACTGGTGCTTCATCGGCTCGCGGGGCTTGGGCTCGAAGTAGAACTGGCCCGTGAAGCCGATCTCCCGCGCGTATTCCACCGCCATGTGCATGAACCGGGCGAGGTGGTCGAGCTCGCGCTTCATGTCGGTGTTCCAGAGGCACTGGTAGCCCTCGCGGCCGCCCCAGAACGTGTAGCCGGCGCCGCCGAGGCGGTGCGTGACCTCCAACGCCTTCTTCACCTGCGCCGCCGCATAGGCGAAGACCTCGGCGTTGGGGCTGGTGGCCGCCCCGTGCATGTAGCGGGGATTCGAGAACAGGTTGGCCGTGCCCCAGAGCAGCTTCTTGCCGGTGCTTTGCTGGCGCGCGAGCAGCCGCTCGGCGACGGCGTCGAGGTTCTTATTGCTCTCGGCGAGCGTCGCCCCCTCCGGCGCTACGTCGCGATCGTGGAAGCAGTAGAAGTCGCAGCCGAGCTTCTCGAGAAACTCGAAGGCCACGTCCACGCGGGCCAGCGCCGCCTGGAGCGGATCGCCATCCTTCTCCCAGGGGCGGACCATCGTGCCGGGGCCGAACGGGTCGAGGCCCGTGCCGCGGAAGGCGTGCCAGTAGGAGACGGCGAAGCGGAGGTGGTCGCGCATCGGCTTGCCTTCCACGAGCGCGTCGGCGTCGTAGTGGCGAAAGGCCAGCATGTTCTTCGACTGCGGGCCCTCGTAGCGGATCTTTCCGATGCCTGGAAACGCTTCTGCCATCGCCGTGTTCTCCTTCGTGAATGACGATCTGGAGGTCCTTGGTGCAAGCCCAACGCCGTGAGGTGTGGGGTGAATCGCCACCAGACGCCTTGTCGAGCGTGGCTCGCCA